>JGI24159J19872_10011937_pt1 | contig 11362 bp, 8 predicted proteins | sample Ectturendosymbi4_FD_19872 | JGI IMG/M metagenome (IMG submission 19872) | reverse complement strand
CAGTAAAATCCCTCAACACAAGTTGCGCAGTCCTCAACCTTCGAGTTGTTCGAGTTTGGCGAGTAGGTCCCGGGCGGGCACGGGTACCGGTCTTTGCTGGGGGTGCCTGCGGGACAGTAGTGGCCCTGCGCGCAAGGCTGAGGCTCGCATCCTTGGTCGAATCCAGCTGCAAACAAAACCACGCTTTTGATGGAGGAGACATGACGCGTAAAAATCCGTGACGTTGACAGGTAACGTGATGCCGGTGATGAAAATCACGATTCGAAGGAAGAATTTCAAATGAAGCGAAACTGCGTCGCTGCAACAACAACTACGTTCGAGTGATTAAAAAAATGACTACTTATGATGATACTCAGATTCCAAGACCTAGCATATAAATAAGGAAACAAAAATGCAGTCTTTTTTAAGAACAGAGTAAGCTGCGCACAAGAAATGCAGTATGTCGCAACCTCAGACAACTTTTCGCAAAAGTAAAATAAAGATCTTAGTCCCGTGAGATTTTTATAGCTGAGTGGTGTCCATGAATGCAATGATGTCGGCAAAGCGCAGGCAATTTTCGCGCGTTTATCGCTTTTTCTGCAATTTTTAACTGCATGAGCCGCACAAACAAATATGAAAATGCAAACGTACTTGTCGCATAAGTACAGTAGTAGCCTTCGGGGCAGATGTCGCACTGTTCGGCAGTGTACAAGTCTGTGCGGTTCGTGTACGACCCGGGCTGGCAGTTGAACTGGTCAGGTTGCACTGTGCCCAGCGGACAGTAATGGCCCTGAAACAAGCAAACAATGGTAAGTTTACACGGCGACAACTTGTTGCTGAGTATCTCCCCTTTCAACGGTGCGCGAGAAAACACGAGTCGTCGATCGCGGAACAAAGGAGCCGCGACTCCGGTCGGCGAATTGAAAACAAGCGGTCGCTTTGTTGATGACAACCATTCGATTGTCTTCGCGACCGGCGCGGCGAGAAATGGTTTTACGACCGTCAACAAAACGCACACAAAGCAACAGACGGGGAAAGCATGATGGGAAGACGATCGTGATGGATTCGCTAGGAATGTGGCTCGGAAGCTTCCGCCGTCGATTGTGACGTTGTTCGTGACGCAAGAGCCTTCGCTCTCGCGTAGCAGTTAAAAGTTCAAGTTTCCCGTGGATGCGTCTGCGCTTGGTGAATACTATGGAAAGCGCCGAAGCATGTCACAACCGCATAACAAAGCGTTTCGCTTGTAACCGCTTGTAGATGGAATGGTCTCGTGCGAACTAACGCTCGGCTTCAGTTGTACGCAAATAAGCATCACGCCCATTCACTATGGTTACGTTAACAATGCAGCAAACAATAACACGTTTTAAATTACGTACAGGAGCGCAGTCTTTGGACGGCAGGTCGAGGCCAATCGAAGGGCAAGCTTTCCCTTTGTCGCATTGCTTGCAGCTCAGCTTGTCGACCGACCCAGTCTCGTTGTTGTATGTACCGGCGGGACAGGGCGCTGGCACCGTTGTAGGGTGACTCTCGCTGCCCCATGGACAGTAATGGCCTTTCGGACAAGTCGTGCATTCCGTTGAATCTGGGAGAGAAAAAAAAATTTCAAACGACGCCAAACCGCTGAGCTGAAGTAGATTTGGGATTCACAGTGGAAATAAGAGATGAATGCTGAAAGACGATATATTTCGTAAAACGCCAACCTGCACACCACAAAGCAACTAATACAACCTCCAAGACCTGTGGTTTAGTTTTCCAAGAATGCCAAGATTATTAAACGAAAGTATTTAAGCAAAAACAAACTTTAACGGAAAGCAGATGCAGTTTTTCAAACATAACATAGCAAAAGCAATGAAAGGCAACTTATTTTGAACCACCCACGATACCTCACAAAACGAAACGCTGGATTTAAGCCGCATGAGTGGCCAAGCAACCACTAATCAGGTTACCAGCACAGTGGTAAAACAAACAGGATAACCAGAACGTGGCCAATTACTTTTCAAACCAGTTTGATTTCCGTAAGTTCCTGGCGGACAAGGATTTTGAAACTCCGATATCTGGCCCGAAACGCAGAAGAATCCCGCGGGGCAGTCGCTGGGTTTGGTCGACCCTGGAGGACAGTAGAAGCCTTCAGGGCAGGTGTTGTTGGTACAAGCTGTCGGCTGCGAGGCGCCCTGCGAAGGGTTGTACGTGCCGCCTGAAAATATAGAACGGAAAATGTTTGGACAAGTTTCGCAGCAAGAAACCGACCCTGACCAGTAACGACGAAGGCGCTCGCCACGCTGATGCGCTCGCATAACTGTACAACGCGAGTCAACTCGACAGGCAACGCGATTGCGCCAGTACAAGACGGATGTCTACCTGGGCAAAGGAGAGAGTCGCACGACCCTGTGCCTCGAGGGCAGTAATGGCCAGCGGGACAGATTAAATCCGGATCCGTGACCGGGTCTATGGTTGCGAGGTTGGGGCAGCAGTAACCGGCGATGCAGGGTTGGCAATCGAGGAGACTGGTCGAGCCGTTGTTAGGGTTGTAGGTTCCCACCGGGCACTCGTACGCCTTTTTGCCGTCGCAGTATTTTCCTTTGTCGCAAATCGCATCGGGCGGGTTCGGCGAGTCGGATCCGGACTGAGAAAAAAACAGAAGCAAATAAGACGAGAACCTGCCGCGCGTTTAACGGCAATTTCAGGGGTTGCTGCTCGCAATTGACGTCAGTCACGAGAAGGAGAATCGCATTTAAATTAAGTTACAGTTTTTCAAACCCGGAAGCGCAGCTTCTTCGCGCGACAAACTGCGAATTGGGAAACAGACAAACAGACTGCTTGCGAATTGTGTGCCAAAGTAATCCAAGCTTCAGTATTACACAAAAGTAAACTAAATTGGAAAATGTGTTTCTGCAAAATAAATGTAAGATTGTCATATTTCACAAAAACCTATGTTACAATTTCTGAACATACGCATAGATAATATATGTGCATATTTTCTGAAAAGTTAGAATCCCCGTACTGCGTAATAAGAATTCGAATTTCTACGTTGTTTAGGCAAAACACTTCTAAAAACTGCTCACCGGACAAACGTAGCCTGGAAGACAAGGTTTGCATACTGTTGAACCGTTCGGGGCCCATGTTCCTATTTCGCATGGAACCGGTTCCAGCTTCGGATCTTTGCAGTAATGCCCACCAGGGCATGCCGTGCATTCTACGGATTTCTGCATCGTGAGCAAAAAACACGAGCGTTGGTGTCTACTCGCAACAAACGTTTACGAAGCTCACATCCACTGTAGGTTGGAAAACGACTTAAGATTAACAATTCAAAGCTGTTTGAAACCAGAACAAAGGGAGCATCTACATTTAAAAGTAGGATCACCCTACTATTATTTTTTCACCGTGTGAAGTAAATAACGCGCTATTTTACAAAAAGACATGTGGAAGCTCAACCTATCGTACTTCAGAAGAGCGCAATGAAAAATGTTGCTTAATACTAGGAGTAAAAGAAAGTTTGAGGTTTCGTGTAAGAAACACATCGCATTATTGAAACGTTGTTTACCTTGATGGAGTTGCACAGAAAAAATACAGTTCAAACTTCAAATTTTGCAAACAGAATGCAGTCACGGCGTCGTTACGATCCGCTTCTGGCAAAGGCGTCAAAATCGTAAACATCAAGCTTCCTGACAACGTATTTAGCGCTTGTATGCAATCAAATTAGGTCAAATGATAAAGAAAACTTACAACTTGAGAATAATAGCCAAGGGGACAAGAAATGGGTCCGGTATTCGTCTGCGGACAATAAGAACCAGCTGGACAGTTAGTGCATGTTGTTTGTCCTCCAAGTGAGTACGTTCCATTTTCGCATGGAGTCCTGTAGGGAAAAGTTGCTATGATACTTCTGAAGCACTTTCTCATTGCAAGAGCAAACCAACCGATCGAGTAAAGCTTCCATGGTCAGGCGAAATTCCGCGAACTTAAATTGTTGTAAGTAGGACTTGCACCAGACAAAACTATAAAATAAACCAAAAGCCACCACATGTGTTTGAATTGAACGTTAACATATTTTTACATGCTTTCATTTTCTGCAACTTGGATTTGAAAAAAAAACATTGTACAAACTTTCTCAAAAGAGAAAATGAACTCTACCGATTTTTTGCACATTCGCTGCAATCCTCAACTTACACTCCCCGAAACAATACGGTTAAATTACAGGATTGAAACTTGCAATTACATGTTTTCAGAAATTAAGCTTAAGAATTACGAGCATATTATACAAGAGGCACGATCGCAACGATCGTGCCTACGATCGCAAAAAAATTCTGCTTGATAACAGAATGATTGAAATGACTGTAAACCAGCTCAAAACACAGCAGATTTAGGCGATTGTCTGGAGCACTTCAGATGTTACGATATTTTCGCCAAGCGCACTGAGACACCGCAAACAACAAAGTTAAAACCTTTTTAGAAGCATTTACGCAAAAATTACGTCGATACCCTGTAGTTGAGTTAATTCTTTTTTTCTTAGACGTTTATAGCAATAACAGCGCCATCTTCTCGATTCAACGCATGTTCTACAGCTAGCCGGATAAAAACTTACGGCCAAGCGAAGGCACTTACTGGGTTTCATCTTCTATGACCGAGCAGTAGAATCCAGCCTTGCACCAAACACAGGACGATCGGTTGCCTGCCGAGACCCAGCCAGCTTGACAGTCCACAGTTACAGCACGGTCAGTGTACGGACAATACCTGCAAAGTTAAGCGCTGGTGACTCTCAATGCTTTGCGACAGTGGTTCCGTTATTCTGCAGCTTCAGATTAGCAAACAATCGTCATTCACGAATAATAAACAAACGAATTTAAACCACTGCTGGAACATGGAAGAAACAGCCGGCTTACTTTCCGGCAGGGCACGCTGTGCAGGTCGTCTGCCGTCCGGTGGAGTACGTTCCCGGGTCACATGCCACTTGATCGGCCAGAGTGTCGATCGAAGGACAGATATACCCGGCAGGGCAGTCCGTGCACTCGGTGGTCATTCCAAGACTGTACGTGCCAGCAGGGCAGCCTGTGCCTGTGTGAAAATAATGTTGACGACACAGGAGCCCCGAAAAGCTATTGTTACAACAAACAACAAAGATCAAAGGTTGGTTAATAAACACGCTCCAGTTGCCGCGCAACGTTAATCGGCAATGCCCACGAGAATTTGTCACAAAATGTTTATAAAAAATTCTCTTTTTTATGTATTTAGCGTCAATTTTCCGACAGGCGTTAGCTTGATTAATGCAATCGTGTCGTGCCACGACGAGGTACTCTACGCAAAATAAGACACGAAAGCACGAACCACACATATGGATGGCGCATGATGTCTCATCATCGGCGCAAAAGACGGCCGTCGAAATTTGTATTGGCGAATCACACATTAATGACGAAAATCACCCATGTTTCTCTTTTCCTTTTTGTAATATTGACCAATCTTATTCGAATCAGGTCATATGGCTGCATTCAAATGTGAGCGTTTTTCTAAACGTGAATAATTCAAAGCCAATAAAAATAAAACTTCACAGAGAAATGCAAATAGGACTTGGTACACTGGCGTTAAACTACAGCTAACAATAAAAAGCAATTACTTCAACCCAATCACTCAACTTTTATCCATTTATTAAGTGCAATTAAATCAGCCCATGGTCAAAAAAATCCCACAAGAGCTTTCTAGTTATTACTGAAAATGGGTAAACCTGTTTCAGCATCAGTTGGCTTTAAAAATTTATAGCGTTCAAATTTGTTTCCATCACGCAATGAGAATAAACCCTTGTCAAAAATGTTAATCAGACCTTCCCGGTACGTATGAAGTGGGTTCTTGACATACGACATGTAATATAAATTATGGAAAAGAAGTATATGTAGAAGAAATAAGCAATCCAATAAATAGAATAAATAAACAATTCAACTGAAAGTAATTAAACTATTCGCAATGTCAAAATAGTTCATGTGCTGAATGCAACACTATAAATAGGCATACCAATAAAATCCCAGCGTTTACTTAATCAATCGATTTTTAGCTACATACATATGTATGCCAAAATCAGCAAAACAAGCAGTAATTGAAATGTGGAACAAAATATACCAACCAGAATACGTTTGCATCGTACAAAACTTTCTACGTGTTTATGCAACTGTATGATGACTTAAATGAGAAAAAAATACGACAATTTAACGGCTTTCGTTATGAATCCAAATGTTTTATATTACAGGTTAATGCGGTATGTTTATCGAATGGAACAATTTTGTGAAAGATTTAGTCCTTCAACAATGGAATCGATTATTTCTGATCACAAACAGTCTTTAGTAAAGATTTTATAGATATTGCTTTATAACACAAATTCTTTCATACTCACTTTGGCGCGAATGCCACATTACAGTGAATGGAAGGAAACAAAGCCCCCAAAACTCTTCGGACAATTTTTTTCAAAATCGGAACTCGCATTTACAACTCCAGCATCAGGATGACATCAGCATAAACTTACCTGCGGTGCCGGTATTCGGACATTCCTCACCCTTCGGACAAGGTGTGCACGTGGCAGCGCCCGCCAGGGAGTACGTACCCGGAGGGCACGGTATCCGCACGTCTTGTCTAAAAAAAAATTGCGCGAAGTGTTTTGTCATCGCCTTTTTGTCAAAAAATCTACTTTTTCCCAATCGAGCATGTGCGCAGAAATCTTTACGTCGCGACGTTGCTCGGCGGGCACATTGCAAGTCATCGAAGCTGAGGAACACGTTTTTTGACCAGCGCAACACACACGAACACTTTGGGGTGCGTCACAAAACACAGCAATGTGCACGCTAACTTCAGAGACAACTTCCTCAGGTGACCACTCACTCGATGTATGGGCATTCGTAAGTGGCGGCACATTCCATGCACGTCTTTTTATTCCCGTTTGAGTAACTCCCGGGTGCACATTGCTTCATTCCGTCTTTAGTTTTGTCCGGGCATTCAAAACCAGGATAGCAGCCGGTGCATGACGTTGCCCCGACGTCACTAAATTGACCTGCAACGCAACAGGAGAAATCCATTAACGTCTTAATCTGGGCGGCCCAAACACGAGATAGACTTTCGCAACTAGTCAAAACCAAAATATGAAACAAAATTTTGATAAATGAACGCATTGTCGAGGCAGTTAATCAAATACAATAATCTTAAGTTAATCAAATACAATAATCTTAACGAGTAACTGTCGTGTAACGAAGTACAATAAGCTTTTTAGTTCCAGTGAAAGTGTTATCTAGTTTTTTTACATTTTATCCTTGAGATTGTTTGCGTTCCCTGCTCTTGCTTTAAACCTTTCAACATTTCATCCGTAGGCATTGCTTGCAGATTTTAGGACTGACGCTGCGTACTGATGCGGGAAATCGATTTCCTATTTTAACAAACTGCCGACAAATTCACTTGTTTGTCCTCTTTGTGTAGAGGAGATACTTTAATACAGGTATGCGCAAGTCTGAATCATCGCAAAAAACAAAGCAGAGCCCAGTTGGCTGATATTTCTTGAAAGCTTCGAGAAAAGCTAGAGGTTTTAATCGTCGGGTAACGAAGCACAATAACTTTTATCTCAACCAATTTCCATTTCAGACTTTTACCTCGCCTCCATTTGTGGTAGCTTTATGCGAGATATTAATGTATACGGACACATTCATCGATTTTGGCGTAATCGTTAATTCCCAAGAACGTGCACTGCGCATGCGCACGACAGGAACAGTAATCGAAACCGCTTTGATGTCGAATCTGTTCAGTTACTCTTCACAATCGTTTTCTGAGTGCCTGCTTCGCCAATCAACAAGAACGCCAAGGCGGCGCTATAGACTGACTGTGCAAGACGTTTGGTAGAGCTGCCGAAGCAGTGCGCTCAAAAATGTCTCGAGCATTTCAGCATAGTGGAATTAAAAATAGATGAACAGAACAATGGGCATCGGAGGGGGGGCAGAGGGTTCCTTGGCCTCCCCTGGATTTTGAAATTTGATATTAGAAAGAAAATATTTTTGATAGTTTTGAGTTCATGAAATGAAATTTTGGCACTGTGGGCCTCGCCCTTGAAAAAAATCATTCCGACACCCACGAACAGGACATTCTCGAATTTACGGCGATTTCTAATCACGCTTTTCTTGACAGTGTGAGCTCACCCGAAACGGTGTCAAGCGAAATTTCTGACCTATTATTGTTTGACAGTTAGTATGATTCTCAGAGTAAAAGACAAAGTTTGGCGATTACTTTTTTGATGCGTGTATTGCGTAAATAAAAGCTTGTTGGTTAGATGTCAGATGCCCACAACAAACTACAGTACGGAAATAACTATAACCACTGAAAAATATTGACTACTCTTAGACCTTAATAATTATTCTTTTTCTAACTCTAACCCAAACCTAACCCGATACACTTACCTAAACACTACGCCCTAAGCCCTAATCATCAGTTTTCTCAGCGTACTTGATGTGTAGAATATTAGTCTGTGCATGAGCACATGACGTGAAGTCAGAAATTTCGCCTGACACCGGGCGGCGCTTCAACTTCAGAAGATGTTTATCGGTCTCGTAAAAATATGAGGTTTTATGTGTAATAAAGGTCGCGTGATTTAAAAAAACTTTTGAATAAGAAAAATATTTTATCAAATCAAGAATTGAAATTAAGCAAAACCAATTAAACTATTATAAAAGATTGGCGCGGTTCTAAATCAACGTTCTCACCGTCTGAACATTCATCCGGACTGTTGGCAGCAGGGTCTGGACAGGAGGAACCAGCAGGACAGTCCTCACACGTTCCCGAGTTATTGTACTGGCCCATGCTGCATCCGGACCCAGAGTAGGCAACGCTGAACGGAGTGCACACCGAACCTGCCGACGAAGCCACAAGCGTTAAGTTTGCAAAAAGGAATATATCAAAGCTTTCGACCTGCCCGGTGATCCTGCCCGAGTCCTCTCAGCGAGCAGAGCATGCAAGCAACTCCCCGTATGTAAGGATGCAGTCGAAGGCAGACTACTACCGTGTCTGGTTCTTCGATAACGCCCCGGAAAGAAACAGGTGTACATAATGTGTGAATCTTTAGCACACCATTGTGCAAACCAACCACTGCATCCTCCATTCAAGACCGTAGCCACGGGGGTCATTCGGGAAGAGTGCCCCGCCAATTTTTTGTGACCCCGAAGTTTTGCCCCCAGAAAAATTTATTCCAAACATATAATAAAAACAAAAACGTTTCCTTCCGAAAAATGTATTTTGCGCTCCCCCAAAAACCATAAAACCTGACTACGGGCCTGTCTCCATTACGAACTAATTGTACTCCATCCTTTAAAAATTGAACATCACGCATTCCTACATCTCTGTTTAAACATCGCTTGGATCTATTCAGACTTTTCACTCAGATCTTAACATTCGTCGCTAAGCAGCCTCTTGATTGTTTGCGTTTATTTCAAGCGATTATGACAAACAATAGATATTATGACAAATAACAGAGATAGTGACCAAAAATAAACAAAACAACGCCATTACGTTCAAGGGCGCGAAATCCTCGATGACAACGAAGAGAGGGAGTGCAGCGGAACCAGGAAAAAGAAGAACTTCATTTTACTGATGAAGGCGCAAAAAGTTTCGCTGAAAGCGGACGGAAAATACTTTCGGACAATGTAAATTATAAACGAACAATAGGAGTGATCCCAACAACATATACTTCGCTACGTATGATTCGTCGGATCTCAAAACTTTATTCAAGCACACCTACTAAGGATGTGGGGTGGGTTGGCGTGTGTTGGCTCATGTTTTGGGAAGAACCACCTCGTATATTCTTAGTACTTACATTAAAACATATCGCAATCGCAAATACGTCTCTACCCATCATCACCGCCAAGGAAACAAAACATCCAAGCGGAAAGTCGCGCTACAGTATTGCGAAGTAATCATGCGACGATTAGTACACTGTAAGCTCTAGGAATAGGAAGATCAGCTTCAATTTGCGGAATGAAAGACGCAATGGTCGTATTGAAGNAAACGAAGAAGTTGGAATCCATCCCAACAACGTAAATGAACGATCAGCANAGCACGCAAGGTGAATAGGTAACATGTGAACAGCACACTGCAAGGTCATCAGGCAGGCAGCACTTGGGCAAGCTAAAGGGAGCGAGATTTGAACTTACCTTTCCATTGTTGACCTACAAACCTCCTTTTTATACCTAGAACCGAGTTTCGATGGCATGCCTGAACTGCCCGACCAAAATAATAGCTTTTCTTCCGAGTGGCACGTTTATGAGCCAACTCGAACGCTGAGTGACAATCAAACGCATTGTTCGAATGTGGAACCTCGAATCTGGCTTGGTAAGAATATTGACAAGACAAGTCATTTTTCAGATCGCGAAGTTAAGCCGATCAGTTGGCTGCATTATTAGAGAACGTAGGAACGTCATAATGTTTCGGACGGCCTGAGAAAGGCAGTGATTTTAAGAGACAGTAAAGGTCAACCTGCTATCGATTGAAATCTTTCACAAAGTTAGATAGTAAACACCTTTCGATAAGACTCTGAGGCATGAACAAAATCTTGTTAACGCACTGAAAAGTCACTCCAATCATTTAAAAAAGCTCGCATGTTACTTTCGTCGTTTTACTTTTACCCCCAACAAATGATTACAACGAATCATATCCTCAAGCGCGGGTGTTGGAGATTAAGACCTTCCACAAGAAAAAGTTGACCAATTCATTCCCACACAAATTGGGTTCTGCTTTCAGTTCCATAAGCAGCTCCAATAATGTTGGGGCGTTTCCTGTATTTTACTACAAAGATCGTGTTTGATACTTTCCAGCCTTGAGAGTCTGATCAAAGCCTGATGTCAATCAGACGTTTATTCAGCCACAACCACAAGCTGCGCAGGAGTTTCAGCAAAATTACAATAAATTGACCAAAATCAAATTACTCGCAGACTGACGCAATCAATCTTACAGAGCACGCGTCGGATGCAAACCAACCGAAGAACGCTCCATCTTATGGGGCGCCGTTCGTAAAAATATTATAACTGACGGATTTAGCAAAAAAGCTGCTATCTCTGCGTGCATTTAGCTATCTCTGCGCAGAGATAGCTATCTCTGCGCACATTTAGCTATCTCTGCACATGTACAGCTACATCTACATGCATATATAGCGCTGAAGCGTGTCGGAGGAAAACATGGTATCCTGTCTGAAGAAAAACTTGGTGTTCTCTTTCAGTAATCTAGAAAAAAGCTAGGCTACTGCAAGGCATAAATTCCCTGGCGTCATATAAAGCTAGGTGGTTTGGGTCTAAATTATACTGGTTTGATAGTAACATTGGTTTGTGCAGACGATGGGCTACAGTAAACTTGTGGTGGTGGTCTCAGTGTTAGTGCCATTTTT
>JGI24159J19872_10011935_pt1 | contig 11362 bp, 11 predicted proteins | sample Ectturendosymbi4_FD_19872 | JGI IMG/M metagenome (IMG submission 19872) | reverse complement strand
CTGTCATCAAACCTCAAAGCAAATTGCTATGGGTGCCGTAAATTATTATTCTTTTCTGTAGGGTGCCGCAAGCCTAAAAAGGTTGGGAAACACTGTTGTAGATGACTGGCTGACCTACTGTAGGCTACTTGGTGAAAATGCAGATAAACTGTGCTTTCTGCATGACAATCTTAAGCCGTTGATATGGAACTACTGAGAATTGACAAATCAGTTGAGGTTTTCATTTCATACCAATGCCAGTACTTCAGTTGCAGTAACTAATGGAACTAGTTTTTCTTTTTTAATGACATGCAGTTATTTAATGTTACATACATTAAAATTCCAAATTTGGTTCTTTACGACTTGGATTGACTTTTCAAATTGAAAACCCACTGAGTTGCAGAAGAGTCTGAAGGGTTGATTTGTGAAATATATACAAAAGCAAAATTTCACGAGATTGACGTAGTACAGTAACTGTTAACAAACATTCTATCAAAGACCAAAAAAGTTGCTGTTGTTTTGGAAATATTTTCATTTTGGCAATGGTTAATTGAATACAGTGTTGTACTAATTTGAACCTCCTTGACTTGATGCTCCATTTTGTACTTGTTCCTTTACAATTTACATTGTTCAGCATCTTTCAACTTTCAAGCACTGTTTTTGCTTTTTTGGGTTTAAACACCGTAGCCTACGGTGTAGGCAGTTCTCTTACATTCAGTGTTCTGTTCTTATTGCTTTGTTATTATAACATTCTTTTTTTATTCATGGCACTGTGTTTATTCATTGTAAACAGTGTATACTATGCCAACAAGTTAGGTTGATCAAATATTGAAATTGCTGCAATTTCAAAAATTTTGGCTTATAAATCCTGATTTTTAAGTTTTTGAAAAAAAGGTAAGGCATAAAATACATCATATTATTTATAATGAAGCAGAAAACAAGATTTAAAAATTTTGGAAATATTGGTATCGACCTCAAAAAAGCCATATCGGTCGATCTCTAGCTGCTTGTCATGTGACCAAAGCATCAAAAACTCGTCCAAACAACCAACAAAATAGACCTAACGTGCGCTTTAGTTTTACAAAAGAGACCTGTATTTAGTTTTACAAAATAGACCTAACGTGCGCAACTTCATCGGCTTTTATCTCACAGGACACTTGTTTTTACAGGCGCTTGTGCTCAATGGCGTAACTAACGAGGAGGTAGAGGTGCGAATCGTCCACCCTCCTGGTAAGCTAAATGGAAGAGCCGGGCCTTATTTAGCCTATATTTCGATTTTAGCATTCTCTTGGTTTTCAGTAGGTTGCTGTATTTTTGCGTTTTTCGGTGTATTTCTCGGTCATTTAGGGTTTTAGTATAGCCATCCACATTCGGATTCACTGTCATTTCTCAGTTTTTTCTGAGTATTGGCTAGTGGGCTTCCTACAGTGACCAGTTGCCCCCCTTTTTTCAGCTACGCTTCCCCCCTGCCTCAAACCTCTAGTTACGCCACTGCTTGTTTTTACTGCGCAACACGCTTGCGTTTCAGCGCAGTTTTCTGTTGAGAATGCTCGTTTCATGTGTTTCGCTATCGGATAAAAGATATGGGAGTTCGTAAAACAGAGTAGAAACATAATGGTTAGGGATAAGTAACAGAAATACACCGGTTACAGGGTTCCCACACATTTTCAACAAGCATTTACCATACTTTTTCAATACCTTTTCAAGACTTAATTAAAAAACTTTAATACCATCAGTCCATCACTTATCCTCGTTTTTCCAAAAGAATATGTATGGAACACAATGCAGAAAGCATTTGCAAAACTGTCATCAGCGGTAAAAAACAAAATTTGAATAAACAAACGGCTGAATTTGGAATTCCTATACTTTTTCAATACGGGATGTACATCTTGGCCAAAATCAATACTTTTTCAAGGTCTTGAAAACCGATATCACAGTTGAATACTTTCAATACCGCGTGGGAACCCTTAACTGGGTTAGGCACGAGTAATAGAAACCTGTGGCACGACAAGTATACATTCTATTACACGCTTTACGCACCTTCTGACCGTACTCTACCATCTGCGCAATGATTTCAACGACCGTAGTGGTTTTGCCAGTGCCTGGCGGTCCGTGAATCACCGACAACTCGCGTTGATTTAAAGCCGAAATTATAGCTTTTCGTTGGCATTCATTAAGACTGGGCTCGGAAAAGTCTACATCTGTAACAATCGCGCGATCTCGTCAATACACGTCTGTACGGCAAAACCACAAATAAACACTCGTTGGTTTAAAAAAAATTCCGTAAACGAGGCCAAGAAAACAAAATTTTCAAAATTCAAAGATAAGTCACCAACGTGTATTAGGCAGCTCGACACTCCCAGCCAGCTCCCGCAAACATTTGTGGTTAGCGTATGGCTATTCAACAAGTTTTTCAACCACAATTACGTCCATGGTTTAACAGACGACAATAGCGAACTTGCTGGTAAGGTGCATTTGCCGAAAGGCAGCTTGCAACGAACCGGTGAGGGCGTAAAACGTTGCACACATAATTGCAAAATGTAATTCCTTAGGCAAATATGAGAAAAAAGTAGATGTCAGGCGTAGTGTGCAATCTACGAAATTCTATTCTGTGACAAATTTATGTACATTTTTAAAAGGCGACGATCAGCGATAACTGCTGAAACAATCACTAAATCTCGCTTGGAACTAACAACGCCAATAAAATTTTAGTGAAAACTATCAAATGCTATTACAAAAGATATGCTGGCACAAATATCGTGCAAACTTCGCAGCAAATCTTACTTTTAATATTAAAAGAGGAAGGAACGGCATTTCCGAACAAGATATTGATGAGGGGGAAAGAATGTCCATTTTTGTGCGAGCGCAAGTCTTCTATGGCCGTCTTTAAACGGCTGAAAATACATCAAAAAACTGTTACAAAGCTTGGTTTTACTTTTGTCACGCGGCAAACATCAGGTATTAACCTGATCGTCGATCACCACAAGGTAAGTTCGCCAAAATTGGTGGGAAGCTCTGGTTCTGAGCCACACCTTCTGCATCCACATCATAATCATTGTTACCGGTTCATGTGGCAGTTGAAAATGACAGGTTATACAGCTGCTCAGTTTCCAGCAAAAAATGCATTGCTTTACAGAGACAAAACAAGTTAATGTTAACTCAACCGCACTTCCAGAACAATCGCAAAACAGTTGGCGAAACAATCTCAAGACAAGCACCTGTAGGTGATATCATTCACAGCTTTAACTAAGCTGACTTCTTCAACACCATCCATCTTTTTTAACAACCTTCTTTTATCTCCTCCATCAAACACCACTGAGATTTTCTCATTTGAAACGTGAGTAACTACGCCTGTGAAACTAAAATCTATATCCAATCCTCGATAAACCATCACAATATCACCTGAAAAATTGTACAATGCACAATATAAATATCAACAGTCCAGGTCGGAAAGAAAGCACTTTTCTGTGACAAGATATAGAGCACCTGAAGAAAAAACATTGGATGGTATGTTGCTTTCCACGCTTCTTGCAAAAGTTGCGATGTGTCTACCATACAGCCCTTTTTTTAAGCTTGATATGGATAACTGTGAAATGCAGGATCCTCTTCTGCAAAACAGTCATAAAACAATGCACTGTTGTACTTTCGCAAAGTATACAATGAAATTAATGTAAGTGGAGTAACTAAAAATTGTGCACTGTGCAGTTAACTGCATTCTTAGTGCATTTACCCTAGTTGCAATCAGAAACCAGCAGAGCCAACAGGCGTTGATCTTTTAAGTGAAAATTTCTATTGAATATTTTAAAATTTACAAAACATCCGGCAGTTGCCTAGCATTACCACGAAAATGTTTTAATTTTTTGAAGGCAAGTTAAAAAAATATTGTGGTGGTGAGCAACACTCTTATTAGCTCCCGATGTGTTAGCACGTTCTTTGTATGATTTCATTCCAGTGCTTTCGTCCTCAGTGAATAGTGACGTATGTGGCTGCCACCATTCACAGAGAACGAATGAAATCGTGGCGTAAAAACCTAGACTCGCATTCTTTGCCTAATTAGCGTGGAAATGCAGATTTACTATTTCAAGCTTTCGTATCCACTACTTGTGTTTTATTCATTCATTCTACTCCATGTGTTGTTGATCTCTGAAGTGTAAGAATACAACAAAAAAATCACTAGGATGCACATGTTTGATCGGTGAGCTTCAAGTGTGAAAAAACAAGAAAACATACTGATTTTGTTCCAAGTCCAAGTGCCATACAAAACACAAACCATTTCTTTTAAATCTGGCTACCAGGGTTGATAAAAATCATGATTTTTACAAAAAAATCAAAAAAGTGGATTTTTTTGATATAAATCGGATTTTTTTTATTTTTATGATTTTTTATTTACTGTGTAGAAGGTGGCCGTCAAACAAGTAGCAATTTTTTATGTTACTTAAAGAGTTTGTTTTAATATAACTTTTTTGTGCAGCGTTTCTTCTAGTGCAGCAACAGTTGCTATGATTGATAAAAATTTAATTACTTTTATATCTTGTGTTGTCATAAGAAGTCTCTGCCTTTAATAATGAGTGAAACCGATTAAAATACTAATTAAATGTGTCATAAAAATCATACAAAGCTTCAAAACTGCGTATGATTTTTTGCTGTTTTTGTTGATTTTATCACTGATTTAAATGAAATGATTTAAATCAATCAACCCAGACCAGAAATAGCTGAACTTTCATTTAAACTTTTTTGAGCTTATGCAAAATCCCTCAATGCAAATATGTTCATGACGCCAGTGCCGGTGAACAAAATGAAATATTTATTGAAATCCCAATACTGAAACTGCCTGTTTAGTAATTTCATTTGGCACACATGCATAAAATGTTAAAGACCTATAATAATAATATATCTGTTTCATGAATCAAAAATATGTTCTATAACTATGTTTACAGTCAACAGCCTTCATATTTGATAGAATTTGAATGCAATTTTCACTTTATGCCAATCTACACTCTCAACTTATGGCATTCTAACAGTTATGGCTTTTCAATATGCAAGGTTAGTGATTTTAGTCCACATGTTATTTTTGCAGTTGAATGACATAGAATCTGTGACTTCTGGTACGTGACTTTTCAAGCTGGCTGATTTGGTCTGAGCCGTTTTGGTCTGGGGACATTTCGGTCAGACTATGGAATCTTGAAGAAATTTTACATACCTACATTTTAATGCAAACATACTTAAATCAACAAGAAGTTTTATTTAAAAAAACTACAAACATTGTCCAAGGTCCAACAGTTAATCAGCATCAACATATGATTTGCATTATCATCAGCAAGCAAATCAAATCATTATTGACATTTTGCAATTAAATACAAATTCTTCGAAGTCACAATTACAATTCAGATTTAATCGCAATCATGAGTTCTCAAAGGGAGTTAGTACAACACCAGCAAGGGTGACATTTGCCAGCCTATATAATCATTTAATTAAAGGAATGTAAAGTTGTTTATGTACGGAAATGTTGTGACCAAAACGGCTCAGACCGAAAAGTCCTGTTCAGTGTGACCTCACAGTTGCTATGATTGATAAAACTCCAAATGGTTTCAACTTGTGTTGTCATAAGAACTTTTGGCCTTCTACACTAATACTGTATAGCAGAGATTCCCAACCTGGGCTGCTTGTACCCCCAGGGATACATTTGCCTATCTGCAGGGAACATTTATTGTACATTTGCAAAGAATTAAATTTGAGACATGAAAATGGAGTGTACCTTTGTATTTTCAAGATTCTGAAAGTTCAATTAAAAATTCAGTAGAATTTTAGTATTTTACTCAGGCTTTTTGTCACAGGAAATCTTAGAGGTACATGCTAATCTATCGAAATGCTATTTAAAGGGGTACTGTTCAGAGAAAGGTTGAGAACCCCTGCTGTATAGGCTATGTGAAAACCTATGAGAATGCAAATTAAATGTGTCATAGACATCATACAAAGCTCCACAACAACATGATTTTTTTGAATTTGAGTGTTTGGATTTAAATCATGATTTTTAATGCTTGATTTCAATCAAATGATTTAAATCACTGATTTCAATCAAATGACTTAAATCAATCAACCCTGCTGGCTACTACTAATTTTTCAACTAGTGATACACAAATTTCAGTAAAAGTTTGTCTTCAACTAAAAGAAATTTCAGCAGCACATTATGAAATGATCCTTTAGATTGATTTATAAAATGAACTGATCAAAAGCCAAAAATTATCACCGTCATATTTAATTGAACTGTAATTATCAAGGAATGTATGCAAAACAGACAGCTAGCAAATTAATTTATATTGGTTTGTCTTGGGTCATTCTACATAAGCATAAAGCATGGATTCATACCACACAATAAGTGGCATTATAAAGATCTCACGTTTTTTCAGTAAAAACTGTGTATTAACTACAAGCATTATTGGTTCTTAGATAATCCTGGAAAGAATTTTTGCCAAATTTTATGTTGCACACATTTTGTGTTGCTACCACTTTATTTGCACTATGTTGCAGTATCATGACTGACAACTTTATCCACATCACTGTCTCTTTTCAAAGTGTCAATAGTGCTTTGAAAATTAAAGTTTTAAAACATATTACCTAATAAGCTTTGACAAGCAGATCTCTCCATTCTCGTCCAAGATTTGCTGCCGTTCAGCTTCATGCTCTTCTTCAATTAACAACAACTGGTGAGAAACAAACTTGTCAACATTTGCATGCACTGAAGCATAGGAAGAATGTGCTCTTCTACAGGCTTGTGAAGAGCATTGAAATTGTATCAAAGGAAATAAATGCGAATGAATGATTCTATGAATGACTCTGCATGAGCAGCGCAACAAACAAGTATGCATTTTTTTGAAACATCAAACAGGATAAGGAGAATTAGGGTAACAAACCAAAATCTAAGTTTAATTTGCATGTAGAGCAGGTGAATTTAATTCAAACTATGTGAAGTACAGAGCCTACAAGACAAAAAATCCAACGTACACAAAACCCAGCATATTGCATTCGGCACAAGCTTAGAAACATACCACGCAACACAAAATCAGAAGTTATTACAAGTGCAAAAGGGTTAGCTACCATATGTATTTGATTATTATTAGACACAGCTTTTAGTTTTCATCATCATTTTACACAGCTTATGCACAAGGGTGGCTGATATATTAGGCATTAGTTCCCATCACCTATTTGTTCACTGCTGCAAGACAACATAGTAAGCTTTGATGTTCCACACTTCAAATCCTTCCAACATTTGGAGGACAGGAGCTGGGGAGGTGCTGTGCATTAAGTTATGTTTTGCACTTATAAAACTGGTTAAAATTTGAAAGGTAGGCAATGCTAGATAATAAGCTACCTACACTACAGCATGTTATGTTGGCACAACTCTTTCCTATCATATGGATCAAAAAGACCTTCAATTCCATTCAGTTATATGTGCTGCAGGAAATGCAAGCCATTTGTTAGTTGCCACAGCCAATGTAGCTTTGGGGCTACTCCTACATGGTTGCCTGACAAATTAATCCTGTGTATTACTAGAAATACTAGGCTAGCATTATAAAGACAAGGCGTTGAGAAACAACTGTTTCTTTGCTCTTACACAGTGTAAATAAAATAGTTCAATGGTGAACTAAACGTCAAAACATCACAAAGAAGAAAAGGTCTCAAGCACGTTTCTAGCTAGGCAAAAACCAATCATCACCATGGACAGGAATAATACCTGCTTATGATGAATATGATTTCAGGGAGAACATGGATGGTTTAAAATTTAACCAATTACATTTTCAGTTCAAATTTGTGGTCACTCACTCACTGAGAATTTTGCGAGATACAGTAGTAAACTTGCATTCTTGAAAAAACTTGCTGAGTTGCATATGCCTAGAAGTATCCTATAGCCTAGAACTCACAACGGACTTATTTGTATCCACATTGACATTCCACACACCCTCCACAGAGCTACAAAACTAAAATTTCTACGGACAGCTTCAAGCTTGCTTTCAGTAGAGGCGGCCGGAGTCACTTTTTCAGACTCCGACTCTGCTCCTGTCCAAATTATTTCAATCCGGTGTCAAGCGAAATTTCTGACTTCACACCACGTATGCATGCACAGACTGATATTCTTCATGGCAAATACGCTGATAAAACTGATTATTATTAGGGCTTAGGAATTCGTGTTTGGGTAAGTGTGTCGGGTTAGGGTGAGAAAAAAAAAATACTTGAGGTCAACGATTCAGTCCGAAAATTTTCAATGGTGAAAGTTTTTCCAATGCTATAGCTTGTTGTGTGTTCCTGACATCTAACCAAAATGCTTTAATTTACACAACACACATCGAAAAACTAATTGCCAGGCTTAATTTCTTTATTCTGAGAAGCATAATAACTGAGAAACAATAACAGGTCAGAACTTTTGCAGGGGTCAAAAATTTCGCTTGACACCGGATCCGGGTCCGGCAATTCTTCAAATTTGAGAATCCGACTCCTGTTCAGACTCCAGTTACAATCATTGATCCATCCGAAATTTACCCATGTTTTTACTTAAGAAATGATTACACAGACTCCTGCTACTGCTGAAATGGAAAAGTGACTCCAGATCCGGACCCCGTTTTTCCCAAATTTTTTACTCCATATCCCGGTCCGAAAGAAAAACGCAGAATCTCGCCGGATTCGACTCCGGTAACCCGGATCCGATCCCACCTCTGGCGTTCAGTCTAATCCAGTGTTTCTCAAACTTTTTTATTCCATCGCCCGTTTTCACCTTCGACACGTCGTTTTCGCCCCCCAAGCCTGATAAAGCAAACACAGGGTAGCATATTCAAAGAATTTTATTTAAAGGAAGCATTAAATAGTTGAACCAAGCCATTAAATAGCTGAACTAACCAACTATATTACGTCGCTAATTTTACCTTCAGAAATCTTGTGAAAATACTCCACGCTGTAGCCGGGCACATAGACCGGCCAGAGTAAAAATTTACCGGATAAATTGCTGTAGCAACAACCTCCAACGATTACACTGGTAGCCTATACAGGATTTTTGGGACTCGAAGTTTGTAACGGATTTGGGGGTTTTTGGGGGACTCTGAGTCCGAAATCTCATCCGTTTTTGTCCATCTGGTCAGGATTAGCCGCTACAGAGCATAGATTTTGCAGTTTGTCGCAAAACATTGAAAAATCCCACCAAAATTTTCAAAAGTTACCTCCAATCATTTTTAACATGAAAACGGATTTTGCAATCACTGGTGGTGCTTTCAAAGGCTGAAATGCTTTATCAGTTTTCGTTGAACTGCGTAGGCCCATACGGAGTGATTTAGTAGCAGCCTATTGATAAGTGGTAACAACAATAAAATCCTATGTTAGAATAGTCTGTGCCTGGTACCATAGTTGATGAGCATGACTGGATGATTTGCGGTTAATTAGAAGAATCTGTGCATATTGGTGGGCGACAAAGTGGATACACAAAATTTCCCTGTTTCTTGTGTCTGTGAGACCGCAGGGCTTGCCAAGAGCATTGGACTAAGGAAAGTTGGTCAAAGAGAAAAGGGTTTGAGATTGGGGAAAGAAATATTATAGGCCTTCACTCTCCTTTGGTTTATCCAAACTAGGTGCTACTACCTCCTCTCCATGTCAAACTAAGGTTGATGGTCTTGCAGCTGCACATCGTTTGTTTCCATCATGATGCAACAATGGAACAGGCAGATAGAAAGTTTCGCAGTAGCTTTCGGTAACTTATAATACATTTCTTTGTTGAGATGTTCAAGCTATCAAAATATGAGCGCAATATCTGTCAATTTTCCTATGCGCGCTGTCGCATGTTTTGCAAAAAAACAACAGGACGATTTAAGCTGTATGCACACGGCATGCGTCCTGTGCGTTTTTTGGGCGCATGCATCTGATTTCATGACGTTACGTCCTTTTCTGATTCGTCTGGTATGGTCTGCGTTCGAGTAAAAGTGAGTCAGAGCAGTGAGTCTGATGCGTCAATGTAGAAACAAGTTCTACTCGAACTTAGACCATACCAGAGGCATCAGAAAAGGACGTGACGTCACAAAATCAGATGCATGCGTTCAAAAAACGCACAGGACGCATGCAGTGTGCATTCAGCTTAAACAAAGAGGGAATTGTTTAAAATACGTTTGCAACGAAACAACAGGGTTTTCTCATTCGCACTCTACCGCACCGTGTTTGTCATCCGCACCGCACGGTTTTCTCATCCGCACTAGTGCGTACCGTCGCACAGGTTGAAAAGCATTGCATTACCATATGTGTCATGACGTATCCGAAGTGGGAAAAGACTCGTTACGCAACAAACAAAGATACAGGTTCAACAGACCAAAGAATTTTTCATTGCAATTTAATATAACCTTCCCCCAAACACAACGCTAAACAGTTGCGATGTTATACTTTTTTATATTTTCACAACTGTTCAAACCTAAATTAGGGTCCAACTGGAGCTAATTCTGTGACATTGATGACATAATTCATATCAGAGTAGACTTGTTTTGCTGTTCGTAGACAAGGCTCAACATTTAATTGAATACAACAATCGCGACGTATTTGCGAAACTCCACCAAAACCAACTATTCAATACAGTAATCTGCTGAACCAGAACTAAACCAAAGTTGCAAAGTTCAAAACCAGTGCTGCCACAGGGTTCTCTGCAGAAATAACAAAATTCACAAAAAATATTCACTAGATTTGAACAAAAATGACTAGATTTAAATTCGCAGTTTTGATTGAAATGATTTAGTTATTTATTTCGTTGCCCCAAAATCTTTGCATCACCTGCAACTTTGTTAAAATGGATCATGCTCAAGCCTGGAAAATCATACGCCAACAATCTTCAGGCTTTTCTCCAGAGCTGAAAACGACACCACTCACGGAGTATTTTAAGCCAATCAACCTAACATTTATTAGCTTATTTCTATTGCATTGTCCATGCCATAGTCGCTATATAATAAAGAGAGGCCATTGTTCATGCAAAGAAATAAAAATTCTGTCACTACCAATAATGCAGCAGTAAGCAGCACGGAAGTGAAAACAATGAGAAACTCAAATTAGAAAGACTTGTTTCTTTCTGTTGGTGCAAATCTTCAAACAACCAGTGCTGGGAGTCGCAAATATTTTTTTTTGCTCCGCAAAGCGCAAATCCGCAACGAAAATTGAATTCGTTTTCCCGGATCCGCAAGTGTAAAGTGTTTGCTCCGCAATAGTCCGCATCCGCAATTTCAAGCAAAAACTTTTGGATGTTCAGCAGTCGATTAAAAGCAAGTTTCCCCACAAACCTTAACACGTTATATGTTCTCGACATCCTTTCCTTTTATCACAGGCAGTACACAGCACCTTTGAACAGAAATTTATTGCAAACGTAGCCAGT
>JGI24159J19872_10011933_pt1 | contig 11363 bp, 4 predicted proteins | sample Ectturendosymbi4_FD_19872 | JGI IMG/M metagenome (IMG submission 19872) | reverse complement strand
ATAAAAATGTTGTAGTTTTTTCCTCTCGTTTCATGCACTACCATCTTGACATGCGGCTACTACAAGGTAATCACAACATGTTCTATGATATTCACATTTTTTCTGCAACAACAACAACAGCAGAAGCATTACTTTTCAACATCCAAGAGCTGACAATTGTCAAATGCTCAGGCCATGTGCAAATAAAATTTTGCATTGTTTTTTTGTGCAAATAAAAATTTTGTGTAGCTTTTTCATGCGAAAATAAAATTTTGCGTGTTTTTTCATGGTGCAATGTGTGTAATAATTTTTTTTGTAGTCCAGTTAGTGCAACGAAAATATCTATGAAGGTTTTACGTATCGAAATGAAACAGTGCTGTAAATTTTAGTCAAATTGAACCTAAACTGAGTTATTTAGCGATAGGCAAAGCACAACTGAACGCATGTGCATTTTTGGACGAGTCGAAAAGCAGAAATGCTGTCTAGGACCAGGCGATATAAAAACTGTTATAACTTTTCTTCTCCACAATTTTTTGATTTAAAACTTGGCAGGATGCTTCGAAACAGCTATAGCAACCGTTTCTGTGATTTTTACATTTTTCCCATTGTTGGAATAGGCGCAATAAACTTTTAAAGTCAAAAAACAGCCGATCTGCCCTTGTTTTAAGGTGTTTTTTCTCTCCAAAAGAAGTGGAAAAATTCTTTGATTTTGATTTTCATGAACTTCACAATGTGACCGACGTTTTTGTGCAGAATTTGTGTTTCTATTGTGCATGGTTTTTCATCCAGAGCCTTTTTAAAACAACGCCTTGCCCACTCAAACGTCAGCGCAAAAACCACACCGGCGTTCTAGCGTCAGACAACAAACACGAATATATTGTGGACTGTCAGTTGATGTGTTAAGTTAAGGTAAACTAGCTTAGCCATGTCAAGTCTACCCATTCGAAACTAGTATCTCATAGTTTGTTGCCAACCCCTTTTGATTATTTCTAGTTGCGCTACTCATCCCAAGTATAAGCCAGTTACATATTGGGCTGGTGATTGATGGAAAGTATTGGGCTTTTAGTAGAAAGATTAAAATTTTCTGGTAACCTTTAATTCACAATATGAGCTTACGGGGCTGTGATAGATAAGGTTCATTGGCTTGCTGCTCAGTTCAATAAAAATTATCTGGAATGTTGCTGAAGGTTATTCAATCTGGCATTGAGTCAAAAACATGTACAAACAAGAACAATTTGAAATATTTGTGAGATGAACTGATCATGGATTGGAGTGGATAAACACCAGCAAATGTGACAGTGTTGTTATGGCGACACAGAACCTCCAATGTGGACTTCACTTCTTGTGATGTGTGATCACAAATGTAGAGTTTATTTGATGGTTGACAGGGTCATTTGCACAAAATCTGCTTTGACCTTTATTTCATAGATACTTCTAGATGTGTTTTTGGTTGTACTGTTGTAACCTCTCTGGTGGCATTGCGTTGATTGTGTGATTCACCATGAACGGGATGTGCGTGAAGAATAACACCATTATATATGTAGCGCGAGCAAGCAATAGTAAGAGAGATTGCGAGGCATGATCTTTATTGTTGCTTGCTGCCACAGTGTGAAGATTTGCGCACATGCTGCTCGGGATTTCCGATCGCAACAAAATGGTGCTGTGACCAGGATGTGAAGGTCATGCCGAGTTCAGCCTTCACACAAAGAACGTGCGATCGGTGTGGTTCGTTGTAAAAAGGAGGGGATGTTGTTGCAACTTCTCCGGTGGCATTGCGTTGATTGTGTGATTTACCACGGACAGGATGTGCGTGAAGAATAACACCAGTATATATGTAGCGTGAGCAAGCAATAGTAAGAGAGATTGCGAGCATGATCTCTATTGTTGCTTGCTGCCACGGTGCAAAGCTTTGCACACATGCCGCTCGGGGTTTCCGATCGCAGCAGTACCTAAAGTGCAAAGTTGCTGTGTGCCACTCAACATTATTTAGTCGGCTCAAAGTTTAAAGTAATGTTGTCTTTTGCAAAATAGATTATATAGGCCCCTAACCATTTGTACACATTTCCTGCTGACTGTATATAATGCAATTTTTGTTGGTGGCAAATGTTGTGCATCGCCACTTCATAACAGTAATTGAAGAAGAATTATTGCATGATGAATGCTGATCAAGAACTGGAAAATATTTTTCAAAACAAATGTTTAAGCAGGTTACCAACAGTGTGTGATGTGGAAAGCAAATGCAAGCTTGCTGCTGTGAGACAGAATGTTTGCTACATTGTAGCTGCTGTTGTATTCAATGAACATGGAGAATTGTTGTTAATACAAGAAGCAAAGCATACATGCTATGGTAGGTGGTATTTGCCTGCTGGCAGAGTTGAAGTTGGTGAATCTCTGATTGCTGCTGTCAAGCGTGAAGTCCTTGAAGAAGCTGGGTTCATTTTTGAACCAACAGGCTTAATTTGTATAGAAGAAAATGGTGGACAGTGGATCCGATTTACCTTTACAGGAAACATTGTTAGTGGATCTTTAAAAACCTTCGAAAATGAAGATTCCGAATCTATTCAGGCTGGTTGGTTTTCAACCACTGAATCTGTCAGCCTGCGCTGTGAAGACATACTGTCACTTATTGAGAGAACAAAAGTTCGCATATCTGCTTTCAAAACTAATAGTACAAGCCGCTTGCTGCCTTTGGTGCATTCCCAATCACTGCTGTATGTTAGAGCAGTAACTGTGATGATCACTGAAAAAGGACTTCATGTTTTGGCTGTGAAACAAAGAAGAAAAAACTGTGAAGCAACTACAGTAGTTATAAGACTACCCATTGCTTGCTTTAAACCAAGTGATGAATCTATTTATGAACCAGTAACTCGCATATTTGAGAAGTTGTTTCCAGCTGGTGATGAGACAGGATTCCCATGGTCCATGGAATTGCTTGGTGTGCTGAGTATGGAACACTCTGGACTACATGGTGATGGAGTATCTTTTAATCTTGCTGTCCACCTGAAAACTGAAAGTGGTGAACTACCTCCAGTTGACGAAGCTGTTGCTGAATGGCTCTTGTTTAAGCCTGAATCAAATGACTTCAAACACCTGCAGCTCGAATACATGATGAGCCATACTGTTCCAATTATAAGTTTGGGTCGAGTGAGGTAACGGGGTTCTCATCCATTTTTGAACCAGTTTTAGTATGAATTGTTATATGAAACTTATTGTATGCTCCCTTGTTCAACAGAATGGATTTAGGACAATTCTTTAAGAACATGCTTGTTGACTAAGCTTCATCATATATGTCAAATGTATTCTCATACTTATATTGCATACCATACAACATCTGCTATTATGTGAGGCGGTTTTCTTTTACNATGAAAAGAGTGGACTATGTAATATACATTGGTAGAACTACATGTAATGTTGGCATTTAACTGCTTTGTAACTGGATGGTAGTTCATTGAGTGTCAACTACTTAAACCTACTTTAACATTTGCTAGTATTTGAACATTATATGTGCAAAAGCTGTTCGGNGACTGCATGATGTGGTGAAGTATTGTTTTTTTATGGTTGACAAAAAGCTGCACCTGCACTGCATATATACAAAAATTCTATTGTGTTGTTGAATTTCACAATGACTATAATTCTCATCGACAGGAATACAAAAGCTTGTGTAAGTTGTAATCTACCAGTACCAGCAAAATGTCTGTTTTGTAAAACTGGAGTCATGCACAATTTATATAGCAAAATTCATGATTTTAAGATTAGTGTGCCGAGTCATGCAAAACATTTTCTTGGTTATAAAAATTTTTGCAAACAAAGATTTGTTTAATTATTATCAAGTAAATACCATTTTTAAGAATAAAATTCACAGTGACTATACTTTGATCTTTACTGGTTTTTCGCATTCCAAATGTCAAGTCTCCAACTTGTTCTTGATAAGATATCAGTTGTTTGGTTTGATTGAAACTGCATGGTAAATTTGTTTTGAATTATCTTGCAAAATCTGAACACACATGAGATCTAAGCAATGTATTTGTTCCAAAAAACAAAAGCCTATAGGTTGGCTACAGGTTGACGATGGTAATAATTCGAATAACAACTTGGGCATATAGATTAGATATCAAAATCCTGCTCATAATTTGTGAGCAAGGATTTTAGAAACAGACCAAGATGTCAATGCACACTGTAGGTTTTCTATGGCACTACTGTGATTTTGAGTCATGAAAATCTTGAAAATCAATACCCCAAAAGATAATGCCAGCAAAAGAAAGAGCTATTTCAGTGCAGAGCATAAAATGGAACACTGTACTGTGACTTGGATGTACTCTCAATTCTGGTAGGTTTTGACATGCAGGTTGTTTATTGTCTGAAGATCAGGTTTTTGCAAAGAAAGTAGTTGTGGGTATATATTACCAGTGTCTTTACCATAGAAGACCTCCCACTTTCAGAAATTGTTGTGATTTTGACATGTAGTTAACCAACAACTTTTTGGATATGTTTGGACAGAATTTTGAGAAGTTGACATCAATGCAAACTTAGCATGCATGGGGTTATTAATTTGGCATGCATTGATCTAAGGAAATCTTCAGCTTTTTGTGGATTGGTTATATGATTGCTGTTATTTGAACCATTAACACATTTGGCACCGGTATACGAAATACTCCCACATTGAGCCTGTATTTTTGCACTATTTTCCCGCCACTTTGCAACTTCACAAACTTGCCAGGCGATTGTGCTAAAGAGCTGTTCAAACCCTCAAAAGACTTGACAAGTCTTCTAGATTGCAATGCAAAAATAGAAAGTTGTGGATTTTGTTTTTTTGTGGGTGACATCATAAGTAGGGTATGTTTTAGGTCATTTTGGCTCAAGTTACCTGACCCTGGGCCCCAACCACTAGATGGAATTTCTTAACTCAAGTTTTTATTGGAAACTAGGCTAGAATCTGAGTCTTTTGAGCTTTTGATGGCTTTCTGGCGTTTCCTGGTTCAAAAGTTATGGTCTAAAAATTAAATCCCCTGGGGATTAATTATTTGGTGGGGGTCTGTTTTTTGGTTAATTGTATGACGGGGGTGTGTTTTTTGTTTATTATATGACATTATCATACGATCCCACGCGCCAATATTGTGGATCGCAGTATTTTTAGATTCTAGGCTAAAATACCGTATTTTCCGGCTAATAAGCCAACCCGGCGAATAAGCTGAGGCCAGTTTTTAGCTCTGAAAATGAGAGTTTTTCCATATTACCGCCTAATAAGCCGAATCAGAAAATTTCGTTACCTGACTACCGGTACCTTTTTTTCTTTTTGCAACAAAGTTTGTCAGGTATGTGTTACATTCATTACGCACCAACGCATGTTCTTTATAATGGTGGCATGTTCTTTATGAAAGCTTACGGTCCTCGTACGAGGCTTCGCCTGTGAGAGCACTTGGAGCGCGGCTTGCTTCGCCTGTGAGAGCACTCGGAGCGCGGCTCGCGAGAGCACTCGGAGTGCGGCTTGAGCGCGGCTCCCATATCCGCCCAATAAGCCGACCCCAGAAAATTAGGTTNCAAAAGTAGGTCCAGAAAATCGGCTTATTAGCTGGAAAATACGGCATGCATTTTTTAGAGCCCTTGATTAAGTTTCTAGCGTTTTTGGTTCAAAAGTTATGCCAAAAATATTCCAAATATGTCAGGAATTCCAAGGGCCTTCAGGGGATTTCCCATATTAATATTCTACCATTTTTTCCATAAATCATCAACCAGAAAGGCTAAAAAGTCCATCAAATCCTCTAAAACCTCGTACTATAACCTAGAATGCATTTAAATCTCACGCGGTTTCGCGCTGCTGATTCTGCTCGATTCACGCACTCCCACGGGCCGCTCACGTCACAGATTGTTTATAGAAACATGTCAAAACAACCTGTGGTTTTGTAAACAGCCAAAAAGGCTGAAATCGCACAGCAAAATGTTTTTTTTTCAGCCTAAGCTACAAGTCTTTCCCCATTCAGACCGGATTTGAACAGCTCTCTAGCTCGATCCGCTGGCAAGTGATGGCCATTTAGAAAAGGGATGTTTTCCAGCCCAGACTGGGGTTTGTGGGTGCTGAAATTTTCACCAATGGTGTTTTGTCCATAATTTCGGCTACAGATATGCTAGAAAGTCATTCAAGGCCTATAAAGACACGGATTTGGCCTAGTTTCTGAAAAAATCTTGAGNCATAACAATGGCCCAGCAGGTTGGGGCCCAGGGCCAAGTAAATGTAGCCAAAAACACNCCCACTTGTGGCGTTCCCCCTCAAAAACCCTCCACTGAAAACAAAAAAATTTTGTTTCGACTTTGACTACAAGACTTGCTGAATCTGTAGAGGATTTGAACAGCTCACTAGCTCAATCGCCTGGCGGGTTATAGGATTGCAAAACTCTGCATGAAACATGGTTTTCGCGGGTTTTAACTGGGTTTTTTCTGATTTCTGAGCATCATATACTGTATGTAACGGGCCATAATGTGCACCGGATTATGAGGCGCACTTGTTGTTCTTTTTTCATACATAGGGCGCACCAGATTATAAGATGCAAAATGGTGGATTACATATGAGGGAATTTAATCTGTCACACATGCCTAATCTGCTAGACACAAATAAAATGAACTAAAAGCTGTGCTTGTGTTTGATTTGGTGTGTGCCAATGTAGTCAGGAGCCTCGCAGAGCAGTACATGTAGCTCTGTGCACAGTAGCCTCGCAGAGTAATATACTCTGTGCTTTAATATTACGGTATGTGCTAGCTACTCATGGAACCACATGAGCTGCTCATTGAAATTGTTGGTTTATTACATAACACGATTGTGTGTTTACAAAAGAATCACAACTAGCAATTGAATAAATAGCACCGTTTACCACATAAAATTGGTCCCAGGTGAGAAAGCACAACCAGATTCATACATTAGGTGCATCGCATTGTAAGACACACTTTCAATTTTTGAGAAAATTAAAGGATTTTAAGTGCGCCATTTGGTCCGAAACATACAATATGATGAACAGCAAAATTTTGGCTATACATTAAGCAGTGTTGGAAGCATCAGCTGCAATGTTTAATCAGACGATAAGTTCCTTAACTTTGCAGCAGTGCAGGTCATACTGAAGTAGTGTGTCTATTTTTCTGATTGCTGTGTAACCACTGCGTGTGGTTTTATTTCATTAAGGTAAAACTTGATCTCCTTCAGACTATGTGCTGCTCAGTTGTTGTTCTGCGCTACATCAAATATAAACATCAACAGATAAATTTGCTATGCACTGAGGATGATAACAGTAGTTATCGAAACGTTTGCAAGATGTCAGTTGTATCGTTTGCTTTGGCCGTGATATTTATTATAACAGATAAATTGGTCAGGAATTGTCAAAAATTTTAAAGAATGATGTGAATGGTTGACACTTTTGGACAAGGTGGTTTTCCCGAAAAAACAGGCTGGATACTGGGCAGTTTTTGTTAGCTTACTATGTTTTTGCCAGTTTCATAAAATACCTTCCTATTGAAGCCTGTACAAGGTCTTCAATTGTTAAATCTGCTATTTCTCTTCATAGTTTTGGATCATATATATATATGAGATTTGAAGAGAAAATATTATAGATTGTGAGACCTGTATTAGTACATAGTCTGGTACCTGTCGCTATTTAAACATATATAGGCCAGTAAAGAAAGTGTTAAAGCACAATCCGTTCATGAAATGACAACACATTTTGTGTGTAATTTATTTTACATACTTGTAAACCAACAACTGGGTCAATGAAAATGTAAGAGGCCAGTGAATTCACCACTGTTCAGCATTGACCGATACCCATTACTTGTTAACTGTTCTTACTGTGTCAGCTGGTACAGATTTACAATAGAAAATGATACTGGAAAATCACACGCATGAATTTTTCCTGTCAATCTTAACTGCTTCCTTAAATGAGCTGAAGTGTTTCTAAAATGAGACATTTGTACTGAAGCTCTTAAAATTAGAAGAGAAAAGATATGTGACACTATACATAAAAGCCTTTAAGTCCGTTAGGCATGCAATGTTTATTGCATAAGCATGACTTTCTTTTGATAGCGTTAACTTAGGAAATGTTTCTGGTGCGTTTAGCACCCATGATTTTGTTTTCTGTCTTTCAACAGTCTCTGCTGTGTTGACTTATTTGAGAGATATATTCTAAAAACAATACATGTGATAATTTATATCAGTTCGTGGTCAATACCTACAAAATAATCATTCATTAAAAGCAGGAAAAATTGCTTTTTCTGTGTTGAATTCCAGTAGAAAAGATAGAACCGTGTATTTTTTACATTAAAGAATATTTAACTGATTGTTTTGTTGGAGCTATCATGACATGCAAAATATGCCTGCCATCATGAAATAAGATCAGTAAATAATTAAAGCAAAAAAATTTGTTTTTGACATTCGTTTGAAATAGTAGTCTGTAATTTTTGTAAATCATCACTTACTTGAATTTGGACTGAGTGAGTCTCATTGAAGCAGACTTTTGTTCATGATTTTTAAAAAATCATCAGATCAAAATAGCAAAATACTCTTTGAATTTAGTTTTGGAACAAAATGCACAGGGACACTAAATAAACAACATCTAGGATTTTGACCAAAATAGGACTCTGCAGCTGATGAAGTACCTTATCCTTTTTTATAAGGTATGAACTTGCATGCCTTTAAATAAATGCGCCCCTCTAAGCCACTCTGACTATATCAGTGTTGATGCTTTTGTTGGGATTCTAGTTTTTGATTGACCAAATTTACCTTCTTGCTTGTGGCTACTTTGTTTGCAAGTATTTCTTGGGTCAGGGTTAGAATAATTTATTGAAGTGCAAGATACTGTACATATGTTATACTCTCACATTTTTTCAAAGATAGGCACCAGCCTAGGGTATGTCTTTTTGCTGTGTTTTGACTATAGCCAAAACCAGCCAAGGGTATGTTTTTTTGCTGTGTTTTGACTATAGCCAAAACAATGGTAAAAAAGAGTTGAGGTTTAGAAGATCTCACTGATGTGGCAAAAAAGCTTATAATTTCTTTAACTGAGGTATAAATTGTGCTATATTGTTAACAAATGGTGTCAGTCATGTAAACTGTGGAGGTGTTTTAAAGCTGATGACATAGGTTTGTTTTTATTATCTATCTGATAAAATTTGTTGGATAGCCAACACTTAAGCATTTAAGTTAAATATTTCCAACTAAATTGAAGGTAGGACATAAAAGCAAAACATGCTCGACACAACATCATTCTAGCAAGATATGCCATCGAGAAGACAAGNTTGAAAGTACTGGGCCATGTACACTTGATTGGAACAATGTATTTAAGGTTTGATGGGAACCGTCATTGTTTGTCACATGCTNTGTAGTCCATCTTTTTGTGATTTACTTCAGGGTATTTGCTGCCATTCCAAAATAACTATGATTTTGATTTCATAAGTAGCATACAATTACGGCACTTTCATTAAAAAAGGATTGGTTTGTTATTGAAATTTTAGTCAGGACTGTAAAGATCAAGTTGGCTATAAACAAACTGAAAAAAATTGTCTTATAACACAAGTCTAACTGTTGTTATCACAGATAGCCAGTAAATGTCAATTGGCATTTCAGTAGAATGCTATATCCACCAGTACCAGCATTTACAATGTAGTTGTTTGCATCAACAATACTGTGCTGTGTTGGATGATATTTAGATGCAAAAATCACAGATGATTAACATGGATTAACTTTGGTTAGTAAAGGTAGAAAGTTGGATGTCCATCGTGTATACTTCTTTGGCAACAAGGTGTGAAATATAGATTTTTTACATTGCTAAACTTCTGTTGTAAAATATCCAGTGAAATAGTATAATATGTTGTGGTTGGTGTTACGTATTTTTTCTTCCCACATGCTCCTCATTGCATCTACTTTCATCTGGCTTGTGTTTGACTGTATTGTACTGCAACAACTTATGTAAGCATATCATCATTACTGAATTTAGCATATTGTAGTGATCTTATAAACATGCTTGCTGTGTAAGCATTCAGCAAGATTTAAGAAAGTGTAAGAATTCGTCTTTTGCACCATCTGTCATTTGTGGTTATAACAATGAAACTATATAAGGCTTGTCATTGCACACAAAGTTTGTTGCTCATCTAGAAAATGCACAGTTTGCAAAGAATATGCCAGATTTTATCATGACTGCATTATTACATGTAATTTTGAAGACTGTTCTGGAATAATCAAGTTGGAAATTTAAAGGGACCTATTGTATAATCATAATGTGCGTTGGAAGTACAACTTATTGTTATTGCACTGTACCAGCTATGGCTTTCTCTCATGGGTAATTTGTTTGTGAATATATTGCCTAGTCACTTCTGAAATAATGTGGAGTAAAGTTGATGTAGTTTGGAAAAGCTGACATGCAGGAAAATTGTCAATGTACAAAAACTAATTTAGATGCATGTGGTTTACAGGAACCAAAACTGATGCATGTCTTGTAGTACAACTTTTGAATCTGTGCAGGCAATGTGGCAAAGAGTATACATATGTATTGAAGCATTTGTTGTAGTTTTATGTTTTGGTGATTAAACCGGATGCCTTTTAATTAACTACTACATGTCCCACCTGAGTGCAAAGATTTTTAAGTATTCTGCAGTCTATCTAACACAGTATGTGACATGCAGATGTTTGTACTTTTTATGCGCATTGGCATTGCATAAATTCGTGAATTTGTTTTTTGCCTTCCTTTGACGTGCCGCCAAATAGCATTTCAAGTTATGATTCAACTCTTGATTTCTTTCTTTTTAATTTTTTTCTTTTGTTAGACATTAATTAGCCTTGCACTGTTTTGAGCTATTTTGAAATCACAATGTGTTTATGTTTGGCTGGACAAGTAAGTTTTGTGTCTGAAAGACTTTGTAATTGTGTATATAATGATAGGTTACACAGTTATGTTTCAAGTAATTGTTATGCCATCATTGTCACAAAAAACTGTAATCATGCAATCTTTGGTTTGAAGACAATACAAGTGGCCTTAGACAACCACTACAGCAGGCGTGCATACCATACATCCCACTTTCCTTGTAGCCTGTGAGAGTTTTCTCAATTTCAGAAAATATTGCAAACGTCTGACTTCAGGTATAATTAATTGTTGTTCCAGAATTTTTTCCAGATTACTGTACAACAAAATATACTTTTGTGGCCCACGGAATATTTATGTTGATCAATTTGGCCCTTCAAGCTTTCTGAGTTGTGCAGGCTTGCACTATAGCAAAGGGCGAAAAGAAATTAATGGAGTAGTTAACACTTTAAGAGCCAGTCTACGATATATTCGTACTTTGATTTCGGCCTAAAAAACAGCAGTTTTCGGTTGCCTTACCAACGCCCTAGCTCCTCCGCCGATTGCGCTAGAGAG
>JGI24159J19872_10011931_pt1 | contig 11365 bp, 6 predicted proteins | sample Ectturendosymbi4_FD_19872 | JGI IMG/M metagenome (IMG submission 19872) | reverse complement strand
AAAAAACGTACCCAAGAAAAGATGAGCGTCATCTGTACCTTTCGATAAAATAAAGAAAAAAATATGTAAGCCGCCCTTCATTGTAAGCCACCCGCGATTATAAGCCGCACGAAATGATAAAAAAAGAACTTTGTAAGCTGCGGCGTACAATGGAATAAATGCGGTAACTGCAAATTGTATCACAATACCCTTGGCATCTATGCATGTTTTAAGAGTAAAGAATCAGATTAAACCATTTCAAATCAACTAAAGTGTATGTTCCATTCACAGAGCACCCCTTGTTATGCTGATGCATGTTGACATCACTGATTTGACTTAGTCCACAAAAAGTTACTTTTAACGACATTGTCCCTGTCATCAACTTGTCGGATCTGCCAATTCTGGCAGTGTCCTTCCCCGCAACATCCACAAAACATTCAAAACAGTTGAGATGTATAGAATCCACATATTGCTGTTGAACTGGGTGTATCCGTAGAACAGCCACACCTTACAATTTTCAGCACCTCCGGTGGAGAAACACTAACATTTGGTTGCAGTGTAACTGGGATCAAGCATCAACATCGTTCGTCTCGTTCTTATCCGAACTCGACGCGATCCAGTGCTGAAAGTTCTGAATTGAGAGTTGACTTCTAAATGGCAGTCTGAATGTGCGCATTGCCTCTTTAGAAGGTAACAGTGGCCTAACCTCTGGAGTCTTCGTCACTTTTTTCTATACATCCTTCTCGACCAGACTTCAACACGGACCTCGAACATGTTCAATGTCACCAAGCTTTTGACTTGGTAATGATTCCCAACTTTGCACTAACTGGGTCAGTCCTAAGCAGGAATCACTGCCTTGCCACGTTTGTTCACGAGCGGTTTGAATGGGCACTGGTCGATCAGTCTCCAGAGAATCAGAGACTGAGTGGTCGTGCCTAGACGTCGCAGGATATAAGATCGTTAACGTCTACAAACCTCCACCATCGTGATTCACACCAACGGTCATCCCGACATAACCAGTCTGTATGTTGGCTATTTCAACTATCAACATGTCAACTGGGGCTACAGCACAACATCTCCTGAAGGTGAGCAACCGGCCACCTGGGCAACAGCCAACAACCTTGCCGCTGCTGCAAGACCCAAAGGGAGTAGCCCTTTTCTCCTTTCATCGATGGAACGTCGGCACCAACCCGGACCTGACCTTCGCGAGTGTCGGCCAGGACAACCGACTGCCTGACAGACGTGTTCTAGGAAAGTTCGTTAATCGGAGCACCTGAAAATGTAGGTTAAAATCACGACACAAGCTTCGAAGCACTTTTCACACTCAGCGAGACTGGCCATATTGACATGTTCTTTTTCCGGTGCTTTGCTTTGTAATCTCTGGTTTCTGCTTATTGTTCGGGTGAATGCTGTTGCTTGCAGAGTCACTGTCTAGCCTCTGAAATATTTTTTCTTAGTAAGAATGCACTCTAGTGTTTACTTATCGCAGTTGACTGTATGTGCAGTTGAGCAAGCACTTTTCGACTACCGGAAAAAGCAAACGAGAACGTAACGAATCAGCGCAAACGTGATTTTGACAAACGATGACATCATGAAATGCGTCATATGGCCCTACAGTAAAAATTGCCCCGGGCCCCCTACCCTTTAATCCGGCTCTGGTTACGACAGAGCAGTTCAGAGGCACAGCGATAAAATTCTTAGCGCTCTACGTTAAGAAGAGAATAGAAATATAAAATAAATCTACTGAGTTTCATTTGTGTGCATGGGCGTCCGCTGGACGGGGCCGAAACGGGCATTTGCTCCCCTGGAAATTGGGCTATGAACCAAAAATTATAGAAAACCTGAAGTCAGCAGCTTAATTCCGATTTAATTGATTAATTTTGCAATGATAGTTTATTTACCGGTGTGACACACGTCCGATCCTGTACCTGCAGAGGCAGGTTTCAAAACTTGCGAGCGGATCACTGTACTGTTGGTCTTTATTGCGTAACAATAATCCGGCAACAAATCTTCAAAGGTTCACTCTAAGTTGCGGACTTACGGTAGCAGGCGTTTTGGCGCATGCGACTGTGCAGCGAGACAGTGACTGTTGATAGCGGTAGGCCACGTTTTGTAGTTTTACAGTGTGTGAAAAGAAACATGAATTAATCTGTACTAATGCTTCCACAAGTTTGAAAAATCCATTGTTGGTGTGAGACTGAACGCTTGTCCGCTTTCCTTTTATGCATGATGAGCGTTCACCGTGAAAATCTCAGAAAAGACTAACAAGGTTTTATTTAAATGGCGATTGGTTGCTTTGGACGAGATCCCAGACGTTTGCAACTCTTGTTTCTAAATGACGCTGACAAGTCTTCTTTGGTAAAATGAAGTCTTTATTTGTGGCTTCGTTAAAAAACATGACCAGGCCCGTAAGCAGGGAGGAACCGGGAAATTACTTTTTCATACTTTTTCAATCGAAATGAAACTTATAACTCTTCGTTTTTCCTATCTTTGTGAACCACGAAAACAAGAATTTATCTGTTTCTGGGTGGAGAATGTGCGTTCTGCCGAGACGGGTGGGGTATTGTTGGCAAACGAAACGAATCCTTCCATGAGCAAACGAATGAAGCATCGAGGTGTGCTTGCTCATTGTTTGACTTTTCGTAGAGCTCAACAGTAAACAATGTAGTCGTGCTCTATTCAAGTGCAAACCCGCTACCTTCTAGGATTATTATATCGCTCAGCCTAAACACAGCTGGTGTCAGCTCTTGAGTTGCTAATGAACCATAGCATACAGGCAGGATTTCAAGCAAATCAACTTTTGCAAAATATTTTATAAGTTATAAAGAACTAGTGAAACGTCGATGTTACCCTGCGATGAGTTTTCCTTGATTCCGAGCCTTGGTTAATGTCAGTACAGTCGGAGCATAGTTGAAAGGAGAGAGAGGAAAGTTAAAGCAAATGACTGGGTAAATTACTTCGAATACTTAAAAGACTGAGACTCTACAGGTATAGCTTACTTCGATGCATCAAATCGGTAAAAGGTTGAGACTCTACAGGTATAGCTTACTTCGTTGTAAAACGTGACTGTTTTGCAGTTTTCTTTTTGCTAGAAAAACAGTTTTTACTTTTTGAATGACAGACGTAGAATGTTTCCTGACAGTGGCGCATCCAAACCAGGCATTTTGGGGGGCAGTCATTTAAGGGGGCGCGAAAAAGATCTTGACTTGCTTAGATACGTCTGGGACAATCGGTGAGTATCATACAAAAGTGGTTACCGTTTGTAGACCAAGAAAGTGGCTATTTTGTTGGTTGAGCTATGTGAGCCGTTTGGGGATAACCAGTTTCAAAGCGCTTTATATCATTAATTCAGAAAACCTATGAAGTGAGTCTCAAAAGATGAGCCTCATTTCTCACAAGCTACACATAACTGAGAACGCTGTCGGTGTCCCGAACACTCTCTTATATCTACAAAAAGCATTTTAACGATATACCCTAACTAAAGCATGCTGCGCGCTAGTGTTTGACACTGTCTTGGTTATACGCAGATCAGAAAAAGTATTGTCTGAAACGTCTTCCCGACCTGGTTAAAAGTATGATGGTTCGTTTTACACTTGTAAGTGACAACTACGATAGGATTATAAAATAAAAAATAGATCATGTTTCCAAATGAAGCTTGTGCAGTTACATATACATGGAAAACTTATTTGTTGCTGAAGTGGCAATTCAAAAACAAAAAATGAATGAAAGGCACTGACTATGACATTACTCCCATTTTAGGTAGCTTTGCTGGCAACCATGAAAAACGATCTCATAATCGCATGATAGATTGGCAATGGACCTAAAAGCATATTGTCCTAAAAAAACATTTAACGCCACTAATAGAGGTAGATTTTTTTGCCGTTACACATGAATTTTTTTGCCGAATCAAGATTTTTTTATGCCGTTTCACATGCTTGCACATTGGAATGCTGATGTGACAAAAAATACATCAATCCCACTAGCCCAGGTTTTCAAAGAAACGTTGTGACACTTTTCAACAGAAGTGAGAGCAGGCGGGTGATCCCCCCCATCAATTCCTCCAAGCTTAAGCTCCAGCCTCCCCGATACAGTCATTTTCCAATTCATTGTAATCTACAACGAAGTCCCCCAAACAAGCTTAAACCCAACACAATTCTGTTGATCTGGCGACGGATCTTCTTCTATTCAGGCCAGCAAACATAGGTGAGAGTTAACCTATAACCAGTTTAAAACTACTAATCTCTGCCAACCCATAGTCACCAGTAAAAATGTTAACAATGTCCACCAGAAAATTGCTTTTCTGCTTAAATTTATGCAATTTAAGCGGAATGACCTAACCCAGGGGTTTTCAACGTTTTTGTGTTGATGACCCATGGAACTAGGAAATATACTGGAGGTGACCCATTACAACTAGGTAAGATATTGGTGGTGGCCCAAAGCTTATAATCTTGTAGATTTAATACTTCTATAACTTTAGCTTAGTATTAGCTGCTGTGCTATAACAATCACAGTGCTTTGCCATAGCAATTTTGTAATTCTCGTAAACACAGCTTCAGCTGGCGTTATTTTAACGGAGGAGGTATACGTAACAAACGTAACATTCAGGTCAGTTTTTTGCACATTGTCTATCTTATGTGATCACAATGGTATCATTATGCAAGTCTCATAATCTGGTCTGCCATTTCGTCCATATTTCTAAGATTTGTCCTTACTTTGAAGAACTACGGTACGTCTTATAGAATATTAGAGTCCTTGTTTCTAAGAAATGTTCTTGATTATGACTTGCATCTTTATTTTTGTAGCGTAACAATTTTAGTGATATGCGATAGGCATACAGACTTTTTCCATCTCATCGTAAACATTGTAATCAATGTTTTGTGACGCCGTATATGTCGTGTAATCTTACAGCACAAAGACGTAACACATTATTATCAGGCAATGTTAGTACAGTACGCTGTCTAGGCTGATTAGGACTTTTAGGAAGGCTAATTTTGTAGTGAAGGATACGCATTTAATTTAGCAGAGAAATGAACAGGCGAATTTCAGAGATTCACGAGGTTGCTTCTAAGAATAAGACATTGCTTAAGCAGATTGTTCCTGGTAATAAATATGCCAATATATGATCTGACGTTAGTCGCACAAAAGCGAACGATTTCACCGAAAATTGTTTCATTTAAAGTTGGAAAATCTATTATTTTTGGTTCTAGATTGATGGTAGCCCTGCTCATAATGCTTTCTTTATTGATTTTGTCAAGCTCTGTTGCTCATTCGAAAAGGCGTCCTGGCCTACCACGCACACCGGTTGAAAACCTGATCTAAACAATAAGCTACGCATTTTGCTGTCGGTTGCAGGCTTCGCTAACCACGCCAAATTTGTCTTGTCGTGGCCGGCCTGAACCCTCTACAAGAAAANGATCAAAACCACATAGCCATCACACAATCAGTGACTGTTGCCAGGCTCGTGGCCANATTGAGGGAGAGGCGCCGTCGTCCCCAAATTTTGGACTGCAAATATTGAACCGTTGAGCAAAAATTGTCATGACCGCCTAAAGCCANTAATTCTTTCCACCAAGTTGTAGATAGCTGGTATTCCGCCAAAGTTTCTGCGTTAGAGCTGAGTACAATGATTTGTTGATGTATGTCGCGCTACCACGTAGTAATTCAATGCAACACTGCGTTGTCCCCCGTTTAAGGAGTGAGATGTTGCCAGAGGCGTATCTAGGGTATGGCAGGCATGGCACGTGCCATTGGCGCCACTTTGACGGGGGGCGCAAAAATTGCTTGGCAAAAATTAAAATCTTCATGTATAATTTCTTGAACCTCATTTTGCGCCCCATGCCAGGGACGTACAGTAACAAGGTTAGATGGCGCCGGGACAGTAAGCAAGTTTGGCGCCCCCATGTTTCAACCTGAGGTCTTTCGGAAGCAAATGTTCTGTATTGAAGAAAGTGCTTGTGACATTGTTGGGCCTTTTCGGCGCTCCACCCAGTGAGTCGGCGCCCCCATGGTGATTCGGCGCCCGGGGAATTGTGCTCCCTTGCCCCCCTCATTACGCCCCTGGCCCTTCCCCATGCATTCATAAACTGCAAAGCTGCATCAAAACCGCGACCTTACCTAAAGCATTAAGTCGTTACGTCACGCCAGCACCACTAAGCCTTATGACAAAACAGCACAACTAAGCCTTATGACAAAACTGTGGTGTTGTGACATGCTATAGCACGAGGGTCAGACACTGTGACAGAACAAGAACGCTCGCTTGCCATATCTAGGAGATCTCGTCCTTCTCACGCTATAAGAAGGGATGATAAGTCAGTCCGTACTGCTGCATTTCAGGCAAAAAGATATTGGTCAGAATCTGGCTGAGACGAGTTTAAGTCTGTGGGTGCGAGCATCTGACTGTTACGCAAATAACTGCTGTTAAGTAAAGATTTACAAATTACTTAAACTACTGCGGCCCACTCCGACTTTATGAAACTTCTTCGATGGCCACTAGTGTCCGATGAATAAACTGAATACAATGCTCCAGTCCAGAGACTAAGGTAGAGAACATTAGTTAGTCCTCGAAAAATTAGCAGTTCGTATCGTTGTCGTACTAGTTGAGCAAAAATCTTAACTCATGCAACAGATTTGTTAGTCTTGTTTAGAGCTAGCTTTTTCTGTCCTAATATGGCTTTCTGTTCGATGTCCAAGTCTGTGAGAAACTAAAATCTACGTGTGACAATTTAGGAGCTGTGTACAATTCCGATGTAGATGGCAAGCAATTGTACGAGAAGAGTCTAGATTGCAAAATGTTGGTTTCAAGTGGTGTAACTTAAAATTATCGCGTCCTGAAGTCCTGACATTCTTCGAATTGCTTTGCAAATAATGCTAACGATGGCAGTTATACAGTATTTACTGCAAGCTGCGAACGATCTTTCAGTAAACTGAAACAGGTCCTTCCACACCTCCGGGCCTCATTTATTAACAATAAGTCAGGGAAGGTTATGTGATATAGCTTTGATGAGAATAGAAAGGGACGAAACAGCAAAAGCTTACTGTACTTTGATGAAATCATAGACGACTTTGCTTCGATAAAGGCACGGAAAGCGTTGTTTTGTTTTAATTTGCATTTTTGTGTGATTTAACCGGAAAAGACTGGATGTGTCTATGTCTCGATGGAATTGTGTTTTTCGAACAGAAGTGATACATTACTTGCATCAAATAGTTTATTGCACAATTCAGATTGAATTTGTTTCGTTTTAAAAGAAACTGTCGTTTGCAGTTGCAATATGTTGTTTGATTTTTTTTGGAAGATGTACAATTTTGTCAGGCAACACTATATAGACCCATGGACTATGACAACGTCATTATTTGAATGTTTTTGATGTTCATCATAATAAAGATGGAGTATAGAAGCATGTTGTAGTCGTTATGGATAATTTTGTTTTATTTGCTGAAAAGTTTAAAGCAAAAATAAACACAAAATTTTTCGTTTTAAAAAATTTATTTTCTTTATGGCAGTGGTTCCCAAACTTTTTCTGGTTGCGTACCATTTGTGGGTCCCGTACTGTCAACACGTTCCACCTTGTTCCAGGAACAGTCAATGTGCCAAATATCATTCGATCAAAGGTTTGGAAAACCATAATTAACACAAATGCAACATGAAGAAAATGGCTGTGAGAAAGTATTATGGCCATTTTTAGAAACCAAGAAAGGAAGTAGGCTGCACAAAAATTCAGGAATTTATTGACAAAACCCAACGGGTAAAAATTATAGCTGTGAATAATTTTTTTTGAGAAGAAAAACAGAAAGTAGGTCTATTCGTGTACCACTTTGAAGGCCTTCCCGTACCACTACTGGTACGCGTACCACAGTTTGGGAACCACTGCATGGTCTATCTCTCGTAAAAGTTGTGCCTATATTTACTACTAAAATTATTAGAAAGGGCACACATTTTAATTTTGCCATGGGTGCCATTTTGCATAGATACGCCACTGGATGTTGCACAATGCAAAACGTCGATGCAGACATATTGCAGATCAACAGACTGCACTGGCAACAGTCCTGAAACTGGTTTTTCGCTTCGGAGGCTTTTAAATTCTTGCGTCAGTGATAGGTTATGTATAACAGATTCCTATTTTTACTACCGCTGTTCCTTTCGAGGCTGCCATCAGACAATAAAAAATTAACTGGCAACAAAAACAGACCAATTTTGCACGGTCCAGCGGCAAATCGAGAACTGTGTTTTCGAAAGCGACTGCATCTGTGATTAAATGAGTGTGGCTGGGCACAGTGGCGTAGTGAGGCAGAGTGCCACCCGGAGGCGGACCACAAAAATGCCGCCTTTTCCCCCTACTTTGCTCCCAAGAACTTAAAATGAGCAAAGATAATATTTCGTCCTTATCAAAGTATAAAGAATAATAAAGCATGTTGAACATCAGAATCAAACACTCTCAAACTGAAATGAGTCTTGTTTTTCCTTCCAACTACGGATCTTGCTTTTTCTGCTTGTTCGACACCATTCTTCTCATTACTCTTCCAATTTTTTCTGACTTCTTTACTTTTCACTCATTCCATGGGATCAAACAAAAACGTAAAACATTAAGAGAACTAACGGCGGGATACCTACTCTACTGATGCAAACATTTATGTAATGTTTATATTTTGTGTAGTATTTCCGTCTTTAACTTAAACAAAGAATATACCCTGCATATTAGGCTGTAATAATAAATTTAATAATTTAATCTCAGTAATGTAAAGATTGTTTCCTTCTTGACTTGACGACTCAGTTGTGGTTTATTTCTCTATGAATATGTAAAAGGTCTCTACCGTTAACTATACCGTCACTGGTGTGAGGCCTTAAGGTGCGGGGCCCACTTTGATGAAATACAGTAAACCTCGGTTAATCCGGATCTTCGCCAACACCGGATAAAATCTGCTCTTTTCACATCTCGTAATCCGGATTTTTCTCCACTTACACACTGTTGTGTTCTCAAAGTGCATGGACTGGTCTCTAGGAAAGATTCGGCAGCTTTCAGACGCAATACAAGCGTGCTCACGATCACCAACGAACGTTTAGAATTATAATAACAGCGGCCCCAACTGTGCGCAACATTCGACTCATCGTACAGACGTCACACACGGCACAGCATATTACGTTGAACATAACGTTCAAGCTAAAGGCACGCCGCCGCACCACGCCTTCAGTCTATTGATCAGTGTTGAGTGTGCCATTATCCCTGAGTGTATTGTACTCGGTAATATGCCTTAGTCACTGCTTATGGAGCAGCCGCAGAAATCTCTGCGTGAATCTAAAATCCGAACTCAAGTTTTTCATACCTGCGTGGATATGGCGGTTACTAGTGTGTTATATCATTGTAAGTACATCACTAAATTCATTTTTACTTTTGCGAAAGTTTGCTGTTAGGCCGTAAATGTGTTCAATGTAAGTAATTTTCACCGATATCTCAGTAGTTACATGACGTCAGACCAGAAAAGACTGTCTTCGGTTAATCCGGATCTTCGCCTAAACCGGATAAAACCGACGGTCAAATCGAATCCGGATGAATCGAGGTTTACTGTAGTCAAATAAGGTCAAAACCGGCTCTGGTTGAGAAGTGTGGGCTTGCAGCCTCCATCGTGATCTGCAAACTTGGTGTAGCTGTTGAGTTGAGCTTCTTGCGATTACGCGTGCATAGTGCTTTTCTTTACCTTCGTTCGTTAGCAACACCAAACTTTCGCCTTTCTATTGCTCAATAGTGATTGCAGCGTATTAAGTTCAAGTAATCGTACTGAACAACTTTATTCAGTACAACCATCGCCATGTTGTGCAACTGTTTCGGCCAACGACCCGTTAAACCCTCAAAACAGTCATAACTAACCATGTCGTTTGCCCTTAGGTTTTCAGGCTAAGGTTCATCGCCTCTAATTTATCAAAATGAGAGCAACACCTTTCGTATGCGTTCGTTATTGAAATGACTTTTCTATGACTGCAAATGTCAAGCGTACCGTTGAACAAAGGCATCAATCCTTCTGTGCTACGCAACCTACGTTGTCTATCGGCTGGCATTGATTTACTCTACTTACATTTTAAGCCTACAATCTGAGCTCTACATTACCCACACAAACACACCAACTGTACTGTCTCGTTTCAAGAACCTCATTTTCCGATGCCCATACACAGTGGTGTAACTTACGAGGAGCGAGGGGGTGAGCCGACCCCTGGCAAGCTAACTGTAAAAACTTGCCCCTTTTAGTTGACATTTTGATATTTAGTATTCTTTAGGTTGTTGATTTTTTGCGTTTTTCCGGGTGTTTTCGTTTTTTTAAACTCTAGTATGGACATCCACGACATCCAGAGATTAACGATCATTTTTTAACTTTTTCTGAGTTTTGGCCAGTGGGTCCCCTTCAGCTAGGCTTTGTCCCCCCTGGCTCAAACCTCTAGTTACGCCACTGCACATGCATCGTCATACAGAGAAACATCAGTTCTACTGATAGAAAGCAACTTTGTATTTGCAGGGTTTTTCACTTCACCCGCCAAGATTTAATGTTGAGAAGCCCATATAACGACTATGCTGTAGCTTGTGGCATTTGTTTATTGAAAGTCTCCCATTCAACATTAAACAATGGCATGAGACGTGCCAAGAAATATTTTTCGCCAATGCCGATGGATGTCTGCTGTCCGGTGATGTATTGATGTGTCGTTGAGGCATTGTTAACGATCGAAGTAGTAGAAAAAGGATTAAGCTAGCTTTGACTATCTACTGTGATTTCATTTTTATCAGATTTTGAGAGGGGGAAAAATATAAACTTCGAAGTGACGTACCAGTAATATTTGCTAACACACGGTCCAATGTCAGCGATACCCTTTTGACTTTGGTGGTGGGTAATGGCTTGCTTGGAGGAAGGTTTAGGACTGGGTGATAATTTCCCTAATTATGTATGGTGAAACAGCTCTGAGTTTAGCACAAACACAGAGGTTTTAGCAAACATTTTATCAATTTGCTCTTTTGAGCAAACATTTTATCAATTTTGAGCAAAAATTTTATCAATTTGCTCACTCCACTATTCCTAGCTTTTAGGCTGCCAGTATAGGGCTTCAAACACAAAACTGAAAAGAGTTAAAACTGCTTTTAAAAATTTCGTTTTAATCATAAACTTGTCGCTCCCAAGAAGTTCCCCCTTGCTACGCTAGTGTCTGGGCAAGCGGGAAAAAAACAACGGAATAATAGTATCATTACGATATAGGATTGCTGATACTATTTGATAATAGAGACAGGGTAAAAATCCGGACGTAAATCCTTAAGTTCAACGAAATACAGGGTGTTTCACAATTGTTGAAACAAAGCGGCAGCTTCTAAAACCTTTATCGATGGCCTTATTCATTTTTCTCTTTCCAGATTGT
>JGI24159J19872_10011930_pt1 | contig 11365 bp, 8 predicted proteins | sample Ectturendosymbi4_FD_19872 | JGI IMG/M metagenome (IMG submission 19872) | reverse complement strand
ACATTAACCTAATCTTATGAACCCGATATCAAGCGGAAAAGATATTGAACACATACACAATAATTATTCGTTTTGGAACTTGCTTTATCTTTCAAAAATAGAAGGGCAATAATTTTGAATTTTCTCTTTGCACATGGCTCAAGAGCTACAGAATAGACAATTTGACCATTCACACATATTGTGAATATACTGTAGTTGTCGATACGATTCGGCTGCATGTTTAAAGATTGGAAACCAAACTACTTATTAGTGTTTTAATTCAAGATACCTGCAATTTTCCGTACGTGACCAAGCTTGTATTATATTTATCGATCTTGCATCATTGTTTCTCCGTATGATTTTCAGGTCTGTGGGATCTTCCAAAACGCAACGGAAAGCTCAAAGAGTTAGACAAGTTTGACGCTTCATTTTTCGAGGTTCATCCAAAGCAAGCAAACAACATGGAACCAATGCTAAGGATTCTTTTGGAAGTATCTTACGAAGCCATCACCAATGCTGGTATTTTCGGAAAAAATGAAACCGCTGATTTGTTGTTTTTTTTTTCTCAGAACTTTCTATTGAATACGTGCTATTTACTGCAGTGCTGCGCAAGCTCCAAGAAGTGCCTTTTATGTTTAAAAGGCAATTCATAAAAACCTCCACAAAATGTGCACCATGTTGTTGGACGAATGTCTCAGGACATCAAAGGCAAAACCAATTTTTGATTTCACTTATCGCGGATTTTATGGAAGCAGTTGAGGTTGCAAAGATGGCGCGTAAAAACTATTTCTATTGAGCATAAATCGCATAGCGCTAGATATTTCAAGTTCAAAAAACTTTTTCAAACGGAAAGAGTAGAAGTTTCACAAAAGTCAAGATTTTTGATGAATTTGCAAAAATGTCGCGAAATGGTATCCAAATGAAAATCGTCTCTTTTATCAAAAAACAATTGACGTCTTTTTCTAAATGCACCTAATTTAAACTCAGACCACTGAATACAATCAAAACATGTATTGTTATGTAATATTTGAAATGCATTCAAAATATATAACAATGGATTTGATTCATTCAGAATCATAATTCCTGTTTAGCTATACGCATTAGCTGGATAGTGCAAATCGGTTTGGATAAAGTTTGTTTGAGTACCAATCATATTTTCTTAACATTAACAAGATGAAAAGTCGTCGACAAGAGAAGTACAGTCGTTCCGATAACAACATTTAAAAGTGTGTCACAGGTCATTTTTACTATTTTGATACTATGCAAAGTGCTTCTGAAACTGAAACAAACTTTCACAGTTCTATTGAAAGCGTTCACCCTGACGTTAGTGGAAATTTTCTGACATTCGTTTGGACCTTTCCACTATGACTATTTACAAAAGCCTCACATGGGATTTGTGTATATCTACTGTAGATGATACTACTGTATTTATGAATAATAAAATATTTTCGAGATAACTTAATTCCACACAGTTTTGCGATTTTTTCTACATATTCAGCAACACTATGTACTTGTGGTTTTTGCGAAAATGATGATTTCCTCATTTCAATGATTAACACAGCGGGCACAATTCTTTTGACTTCAGAAATAGAATGACAGTGAGATAAATTCTGACCTACAGTATAATCGCTAATGCATTATTTGCTAATCTTCTTACAGTATCCATAGTTATTTTGAAATGAATTTAATTGGAGATTCAAGAATCCAATATCATTACATACTGTATGTTAAACGTGCTGAATGTATCCACCAAAATTTGCCACCTTTAATAAATTATATCTTGTGCGTTTGTGCTTTAAATTTTTTTAATCTTTTGAAACAAAGCAAGTTTTCTCGAATTATTTACCCGTAATATACCCTGCTTTGAGTGTTCAAACAGTAATACCACAAAAACGCCAGAGCATGAGGAACGTTACTACGCTTGGGCAAACACAATAGAGTCTTACCTGATGCTGTGCAGACCCTTATCGCCGAAATTAGTAGGAACACCGAACTTTAGCTCTTGCTTTTACAAGGTCAGAAAACGTCAAAAGTAATGGTGCATTTTATATCCAGACTGTTACATTAGTTACAAGAAAAATGTGTGGTGAAGCTTTTTGCGTGGACCTTCAAGTTGAAAGTTAATTTAAACGGTAAGACTAAAAGGTGTTTTTACAGGACTTCGCTGGGGTTTCATTGTTAAATTAAGGGAGTTGTAGTAACGTTATTTCCATACAGCATCAGATTTTTAAGCAACTCCTCGTAGATTGATGTGGCCTTTGCTCCAGAGCGAACGAACACTTTCATCATGGAGAGCCCAAGTGATTAGCATATGCCATGCATGACGAAACGAAATGCTTGTATTTCATTGGGGTCCCTTTTTGCAAATTGATGCAAGTTCTACGCATTCTAGTAAGAATGACGAAAGCGATGTAAACGAAAATCAGTGGCATGTTTTCTCATTCCCCTCCAGGGGGAAATAAATTTAAAACTCTCGTTCATTACGCTTATGTGAAACCAATCGTACCCTGATTGTTGGATATGCGATAGATTTTGAATATTTCAAACCAATTTTCTTACCCAGTCCAATAAGCTGGCTGTTGAAAATAAGTAACAAAAATGAATGCATATTTATTCACTCCTAATTCTGAGGTACCACTTCAGATCAACTTACTTTTTACTTTTGACCTACGTAGTCTTTGAAGAACCGCATTCTTCTTCCTGTTGGCAAACGACACACTTGGAAGCTGGTCAATAGTGAAATACTGTGACTTTGTTCGCTATTAGGGGTAGAATTCTGCTACCAGCTTCTTTTCTTTGCACACAAGAACACCATAAGCGTCTTCGGCAAACATGTTTCATGAATAACTAGTTTTTTTTCCAAAACAAGAACCAAGCGCAACTTGAAGAAAACTTTCTGCGCAGTGGCGACTGATTTGCTGCCATGAGTGTGTTGATGGCCTCCCAAAGCTCTTATTTGAAAGGTTGATTCGCTTCAACAAACGAAAACTCTGTTCAGGAGATGTTCTTTATTACATGTGGTTGCATCCGATAAGTAGAGGTAATGTTTCGCGGGAACTTAAAAACACATAAACAATAAAACCGCAGGCTGATGATTCTCTCAAATGCCATCAGCAACCAAGAAAAATGTCTTCGCTGACCTTTTGGGTCTCGCCCGTCATTGCATTTGTTTTTTAATCAGATTTTCTGTGTTTTGTTCAAAGGCATAAATCCTTTCACATTAGCCGGGACGCGAACTGGTGTATGGATTGGAACAACAGGATCAGAGACCGGACAGGCCCTAACACGTAGTTTTCAATGTACAGAAGGTTACAGCATCACTGGCTGCTGTGCTTCAATGTTTGCAAATCGTCTCAGTTTCTTTTATGATTTGAAAGGTGAGTGCAATCTGTATTGCCCACATTTTATAATCCGCTGGTAAAAACTTTTACTTGCTCGCGTTCGCCATTTTAATTAATATTTTTTCACGATTACTGGATTTAACCGCAGTTCATTCCAGTTTTACATCGTTGTGACCGAAAAAAACTTAAAATGAATTAAAGTGAAGTTATAGAATTAGTTTAGTTGCATCGCGACGTTTGTCAACATTTCCGCTCCAGTGCTGAACAGCAGTCATTATTTTGTAATAAAATGAGCTGAAAATTTTCAACTATATTGCTAGAAAGCTTTGATTTGAGGATGTTTTAAGTTGTTGCTACTCGAAAATAATTCCAAAGAAAAGCGAAGAAAAAGTAATTTGTGCTAAGAATTTAATACTTCCAACTTTGAAGATAAATTTCTGGGTAGGCCTTAAGAGCACTTACACCTTCTCTAGAACGTGTTCCGATTCAAGAATGTGTTCTTAAATTTGTTGTCACCATTTGTACACGTCGCGGCAACATCTGAAAATCTCATTGTTTTCAAAAAGCGAAACTGCTCTGACGCCCGTGACAGCCCGATCAGATGATCAGTGAACCGTTACGACACTGCGAGTAAGCGTTTGTTCAGTGGTGACTTATCAGCACTCTTTGACGCCACATCAATGCAATTCAGTGTCTGAACAATCTGCGAGCACATTTTCGACTTTTTCTGTCTTGCGGGGTGTAATTGGTTGTTGATATTTAGTGGTTGTATAAAGCAGATGCACTAAACAGTAGACGACCTTCGCAGCAGATAATAATACTTAACATTAGGCTCACCGCATGTGCTTTCCTTCTAGCGTTATTTCCATCCAAACACCCGTAGGTATGCTCGCTAGAAAAATGTTTTGAAAGTTTTCGACGTAATGTTTTTTCGAACTCCAGTAATCTCAATGTTCACTTGCAGCCATTTCGGCGGTTTCGTTGTTGGAACAACAAACATGCAAAGAAATCGAAAAATTTCTTCTCACAGTGAGGATCTCATCAACCTCTATCTACTCTACAGAAGGACATAGCTAATATCGGAGATTTCTAGTTATATTGGAATCAGCCTAACCGTGTTTGACTGCATTATGCAAACCTCTTCGTACAAACTGTCGCAAAATTTCAGCCCTTCTCGAGAGTCTAGTAACAATATTTCACTCCATGAAATACAAGTATCATTTCTTGCCAGTTGCGACGATTGTTTTTCGTACAAATACTATTTGCCTGAATAGGCTACTTCCCCACACCAACCATAGGTATAGGTGTCGTTACTATCCGAGTGATGCTTGCCAAATATCTGGAATCGCGTCATCGATATTAACTCAGAAAAAATCTACAGTAAAAGCAGGGTTAGTTTTAAAACAAGGTAAACGCTTAGTTTGAACAGAGTGCAGGCTAATCTTTAACTAAAAAACGACATTTTTTTCAGAATTTGTTTACTTCGGACGTGGTGTCTTTCATAAATAAACTCACATTTTATAATAAATCCAAAATTATGTCTCGAAATTCGTTCAGAAGCATAGCAGTTGAGGTAACGAACTCTCTGAATCCTTTTCAGAATGGGGCCATTACTGAAGACCAAGTGGAAGCTTACCACAACTGATAAGTTAGTCTGGTTATGTTACACGTTTGTGGGATTCTTGGGACTTGACTTTTGCTGTGGCACTCCACGAAGCTCGAGATTGTCAGTTGCGGCTCGTAAATCACCTAAGTTACAGTTGTGTAACAAGTGAAAAAGGCGAATCCTTTCAGAAGAAAGTTATCGAAGTTATAAACTCTTGACCCCTTTCAAACTTGGGTCGTTACTGAACACCAAGAAGTTGCCACGCACCGGAGAAGTTAGTCTGGTTTTGCGAAACGTCTGTGGAAATCTTGGGACTTAATTTTGTTGTACTACTCTATTAAACTCGATATTGCCTGCTGCGGTTTGCAAACCTTTAATTTACTGTTGTTGCACATGCAAAAAGGCGAATATTTTCAAAACAAAAGCAGTTGAAGCTAAAACTCTTGACCGCTGTTAAATTAGGGCCGTTTCAGAACACCAAGCAAACAACACACCGGAAAAGTTAGTCTGCTTTTGTTTCATATTTATGGGATTCTTGGGACTTGAGTTTTGCTGTGGCATTCTACCAAGCTCGAGATTGGCGGTTGTAGTTCGTAAAGCTCGTAAGCTACAGTTGTTAAAGGTGCAAGAGGCACAAAATACCGTTTTACACTGGAGTCAAACGGGGTTGTGTAATTGTGTTACATGCGGTGCCAATCAGATCACTCCGCGCTTGCCCAATGTGATTTTAGTATTAATTGTCTTAGTTTTCAGGTCAATGCTTTGTTTTTGAAATATAATTAGAAAACGAACAATTAAGCAGAGAATTATGTTTTAAAATTCTTCCAGTTAAATAGAATTTCCAAATTCTTCCAGTTAAATAGAATTTCCACAGAGATTTTAAATTTTGTGGCATTAGAAATTTCATTCAAAACCACATATTTCTCGCCGTTTCCTCGCAATCAATTTTTGTCCAAAATGAAACGTATCCCAAATTTTCAGAAAAACAGTACAACGCATTCAAGACTAATCCATAAAAATGTTTGGGTTTTGTAAGTTTGTATTTTCAGCGAGAAAGTAGTTTGTTGAAATGGCAAGCAGAGACGATGAAAATATTCAATACGCTACAAGCAAAATAGTGCTTTGAAGATGTTGGAAGAGGACGTTTTGCTTCCTGCCCCCTTGCAGAGCATGAATGTATTATAGTAATGACAGGTTAAAGCTGTGTTCTGGAGCAGTGAACTGTCTTGATCTGACTACATCCGTCATGCACAATTTGGTCCCGTTTCGGTCACACGTATTCGTATTACGGCTCCGTTCTTCTCAATTACAATGAGCTCAAAATGACAGCTGGAGATTTATTGAGCATTCTGTAGTTCCTCACGTAATGTATAATTGTTTTATCATTAGGGCAACCNATGTCTTGTTCTGAGAACGTAGAAGTTTGACTTTATAATTCACAAATTTGACTTTATTTTGACCTATAAATTTTCTTTNTGTGTAACTGCAAAATAATTCAACCTTAGGGGTTGAGGNTAACCCAGAAGCATATTTATGCACTGTATGCTTCGAAATTTAAAAAAATGTGGTTAACTTTGGGGATGATACAGTATCTTGATACGTACATTGATAACTTAGTCGACTCAAACCTGAGAACATCATGAATTTGCAATACTCTATACATAATGGATTGAGCATTTTCCAAACCAAGTACTGTAAGACCACGTCCCTTACCTCACCACGCCTATCCTGCAAACGATTCACTCGTCCAAGAGTGGACAAAGCAGCATTAATACGTCAGAAATCGCAACAAACCAATTATTATTACAGAATTGCAACTAAATATGCACAAGCATATCAATATCTGTTGTTGTAGTTTCAATAAAATATGGATAAAGATAAAAACCCGGCTGCAAGAAAAGTTGACCAAGTGATAAATTTTGACCTAATGACAAATTGTGACTTTTTTTGACCTGATAACTTGGGATTCCCTCAGGATATGAAAGTGAAATTTGGTTTGTGGACGTTGCATAAACTTTCAAANAGGCAGAGAATTTTTTATTTCATTGACTTTTGGTTGCCCNATTTGTCATGTTACGGATATACTTTGTTGGATCTAAGACTGAACTTGGGTGCGGCATGAGATNAAGCGTCATNACTTATGAGGCAAGGTGAGATGTTTTTGTAATTTAAAAATATTCACTGTAAAATAGAAAATTGGTGATAGCTTATCCAATTCGGTTTTCAAAAATGTTTCAAGAAATTGACGAAGCTCCACCTGAGGATACGTTTGCTGTCTGTTTCCACATTTAGGGCGTATGGTTCAACTACAGGCAACCACGCGTTGAAGCACTTTTTAGACACATATTTGATTGTATTCAGATACTTTTTAAAGGATGAATTTTGTAGGTTATATTAAACGATATTTCATCATAGATTTCAGGGTTTAAAAGGCCTCAAATCTAGCACAGGCTTCGCAAATATTCAAACATTTCAGAAAATTTTCCAAAGGTCTTTATGTTTAAAATGATGCGGGGAGAAATTGGCAAGTTTCTTCCTTTTCACCAGCGTCGGCTCGTGACGGTGATTCGTGGGGGTGCTACAACTCCTCCCAACAAAGATTTTATAGAGGCTAAAAAGCATGGGGTTTAACACGGAAGTGGGGACTTTTATGACATTTGACATTTCACTTTCGACTTCCGTACATTGCTATGTTGCAGTGACATGCCCTGGGGTGAATGACTGGTGAGCCACTGCTATCTTTAAAGCTACTGTCTATGCGCATGTTAACCCGACGCAAGTAACAACTCATAACATTCCCTTAACATTTACTCAATGTAAAAGAACATTTGTTTCCAACCACCCCGGGGTTCCTAAAATAATGTCATAATTTACCAAGTTCAGTTGTCCCAGTCGCACTGGCGCAACATCCTGAGAACAGAAACCACCATGGGTGATCACATCACACTTCCTAACATGGGAAAGGAGTTGCTTATCACTTAGGAAAGGCAACTGTTATTCCTGGAAATACTTTAACACAGTTATTTGACATCGGTCACTAATAGAATGATGCTGACATCGACATCGACATCGATTAGCATGTGCGTGAAGTGAAAAGAAGTCAAGTATGCGGTCAAAGCGTGTTCTGGAATACAGCTAATGCAATTTCTGCCAATCAACCTCAAACCCCAAACCACCTTGCATTGCAAATCCAAACCAACTCCAAAGCGCAACATCACCTCATGGATAATTTTCAAAACTTGTGTTATTAAACCCAGTTCACGCATTAACAATCACCACCTAAAGGAGGTACCAAGTGAATATATAGCATTTCTGATAACAGAAAAAATCTTGCGCAAGCAGGCACGTCGCCATGTATATTTCATTAATATTTTTTCACTTTACTTTTCCGCTGTTTATAATGAAAAGACACCAAATCCAATCACTGCATGCAAGCGTCATTACCACTTTAATACAAGGTGTCATACATCACGGTGCGTTGTGACGCTTTAGACTTAGAGCCTACAATTTAGGTACGGTGCCTCTCACCAACACTAGGATGAACACACCCATTCTGCTACCTGTTACAGGCCATTGCACTTGCCAGTCCGGCGCTGCGGAAGCAACAACTCCAGGCTCACATTTCCAGGTTGGCTTTGTTTGATTGACAGGCCACTACCTTTCCTATGTTTTGCAAAAGCGACACCGGCGCTGCACGCACTCTCAGCTTCAGGTTTTCGTAATTTCCAGTTCTTCACATGAAAAAAAATTGATAAATTGATGTCTAATATTTAGCTTTGTGCAAAACATTTTGAGCAGGGAAGACACATCGTCAACACTTCTTGTTCATGCAATATTAAATATCAAAATATAACAATAAACTGACCTCAAAACGAAATATATCGTGAAATGTGGGGTGCCGCAGTTCCTCACTGCCTACATGCGAGAAGCCACTTTTACGATTATGGTGCAATTTATTAATCTTTTGCAAAATCATTGGACATATGCTGCAAATTGTAATTTCACCTGCATTTAACATAGCCAATGAAAAGCTGATACGTATATAGTTTTTCTTAGTAAGCATTTAGTTTTCCCAGAATTCGTTCAGCTTGAATGTGATTTAAAACTGGTAGCAGAAGTCGGCACATGTTCAAATAACAATCAGCGAAATAAACATTTTGCACTTTGCATCGAACAAGTAACTAGCGGTGGAATTGTATGGTCTGTTTCCCTTGCGCTTCCATGCATGCACCTTATAGTACATACATGAACGAAAAAAAAAAAATTTACAAAAAAATATTTCCTTAAGACAAAGCATCAAAATGTTATCAGTACGCCAGCAATAAACGGTAATTGAGAAATAATTGCTTTCAAGCAGTCTAACGTACGGAACAAAATGCTTTNGTTTGCAAATTTCTATTAACCGCGNGGACGATTTCCCATCTCAAAATTTTTCAAACTGCAGCATGTTGTTCTGCTTTTGATAGTTTTGTTTNAAAACGTCGCTTTTCCCAAATGGTTCCGGTGTCGATGAGTGACGCAAGCGGAAAACTTGCATTTCACCTCGTTTCATGATTCTGAAAGGCTTTAAACATACCAGAAAAAACGTTTGAAAAAACAAACGGAAATGTGAAACCTTGCGTGTAGTTGTTCTTACAAAAACAAGCAGCGATTTGCTGCATCGTGTGTGCCGACATAACCCTCGATCACATCTCTACTTTCGTCAGTGCAAAGTAGACAAACAATTAAAAAAACATGAAAAAATTTTAGTTGTGTTTTTTTGCATTCCACCGGAAGATTGCTACTGCCAATTTTTTCCTCGGAAAACTTTTCAAGATCTGTCAGGTGTAATGGGGTATGTCTTCCACTTTTGAAAATACGCCACTTGCGAAAGACTTTCCACACATTTTTGTCACAAACAGGCAGGCTACAAGAATATTGCGTTAAAAAGCGGCGCGGACTTCAAACAAGCCACAGTTTCAACTCGGTCTGTTAAAGCGCAATGGAACTCCGTTTTGTGATTATCTGCGTTGCGCAAATTTTGTTGTGGGTTGGGCCACGTTCCGAGCCCTGTGATTACTGGAAAAATGACACCGGTTTTGTAAGAAATTGTAACATACTGTATAATGCCGGATTTAAGCGTGTGCTTTGTGTACGGCCTCACACGGACCTCCTCAAATATGCGCCTCTGCGTGAATGCGTAGTTTAGACTTTAGTTTGTTTAACTTCTAAACTTGTGTTATCAATTTGCAAACGTCCAAGTCTGCAAAGCGGATACCCGAATCAATTGCACTACTTTAATTTGGAAAGCTTGGAAAAGCGCCGGGGTGGCTTGAGACTACATTTGCAGCAGAATGGCCAGCAGGTCCCGCAACCGCATCATTTCTAGTGGACTACCGGCACTTGCTTATGTGATTGTCAAAATTCGCATGGAAAATTCCGGAACGGGATTGAAAGAGTCTCCGTGCGTGTGTGTGTGTGTGTAACTTTCAATCATCTTGTCTGTTCAAAGTCAAAACAGTATTCGCATGGAACAAGGGGCCTCCGCATAGCTTTGCGCACGCGGGCGTCCACACATTGAAATCGGGCAGTATTGCGTCGAGCTTACGTTGCTTTATCAGTCACAATTCCAAGTCCGTGACTTTGTTCTATGGGCATCGTCAGATCCACCACTTAAACTTTGATGTACTTGCATTTTTNGATCGAGAGGTTTCATCGACGAAAGATTTCATGTCACTTCTCAGTTTTTCAAATTTAGTGACATTCCACTCTGTTAGAATCACTTCCCGGCGGTAAAGATTTAGGTGAAAAACATTCCCACAGGATTTGCAACTTTCGTTGAGAGTTATTTTTTCAGTGATCAATTTTGAATCGTTTTCGCTGATGAAAATAACGCTGGGTTATGTACAATGTTTCGAACAGGAATTTGTTGCAATCCACTTCATGGCTACATGGCAAAATCCTGAAAATTATTTGTTCAGGGCCAAGCATGGCAGTGGACACCGCTTGTTCTTCCAGTCTTCTATGCCTCCACATGGCTTGCCAAGCAATCAAGAATGGTGAATGTGATGCTGCTATTGTCGGCGGAGCCCAGGTCGTTACCAAACCACAAACGTCTCTGCAGTTTAATAAACTGAACATGCTTTCTCCTGAAGGTGCTTGCAAGGCATTTGATGTTGACGCCAACGGGTAAGCTCAAAAGTGTGAGTTTACTTATTGTTTAGCATTTGACATTTTGACTTTCAAATTGTTGAAAATTGGTCACTCACAATCAATTACGTCGAAGCTTAGGAAGCACATATGATATGAGTTCAATTCAGTTTCGTTCTATTCACTTTTTTACTCTTTTTCGAGCGACACGAGTGGTCTGCGTGGCCCATTTCCGCTTGCTTGCGCCGTGAGCCGGTCACGCGACTGCTTTCGCAGTGTATGCTGCACTGGTGGCGAGTCATGAACCGCT
>JGI24159J19872_10011927_pt1 | contig 11366 bp, 8 predicted proteins | sample Ectturendosymbi4_FD_19872 | JGI IMG/M metagenome (IMG submission 19872) | reverse complement strand
TGCTAATATTCTACAACTTAGTATCAATTACTATTTGATTTCAGACAAGGGGTACGAGAAAATGTAACGAAAGCTCAGGGGGTACGAGTGGGTAGAAAGGTTAAGAACCACTGATTAGCTGTATCATCTAACATGAAAAGCTCCTCAAACAAAACGTGACAAATGTCACTTTTATTTTCAAAACCTCTCCAAATACAAAACCTAAAGAGAATAGTGTGGGGATACTCGGCATATTGTAACCCCACCGTCTGAAAAAATAGGACACGTGCCCTAGTGTCAACCACCTAATTGCGCCCATGCATGGTGGAAGGGACGCCAGAATAGCAATAGGGCAGTAGAAGAGTTGAAGGCAATGGAAACGTATTTTTTAAAAACGTTGCCAATTATGCTTGTTTTTGCGTAGCAACAATGCTGACCTCAAAAATAGTAGTAGAAGTTATAAAAAAACATTCTGAATTTTATGGGTGCGCGGATAGCTGCATTAAAATCGTTACCAATTATGCGCATTTTTACGCAGCAACAATGTTGACCTCAAAAATAATAGCAGAAATTATAGAAAACTATTACGAATGTTATGGGTATGCAAATAGCTGCAATAAATTTGTTTCAAGTCGATCTTGATAAACCATAAAATTGCTTGTGATTCTGGTACGAAAAGGCACTTCAGCTCCTGTTGCCTCCTTTTAAAAGGGCAGGGGGCAATTTCGGTGACCCTAAAATTACCAAGTATCCTGTCATGTAAGGGCAGCTGTGCCCCCGCTGCCCCCCCCTTTCAAAGGTCAGGGGGCAGTGCACCCGTCATGCACCCCCGTTCCGGCGTCCCTGCATGGTGGTATAGAGCAGTACTGCTTACTGGATGCAGTTGCGCCACGGAATAGCGACGTGACAGCGGCACAGAGTCCGTAACTGAATCAAGGTTTGGTCATAATTCACGAACCATAGAAGCTACATGAAATATTAGACATTGCTAGAAAGTTTATTACACAGCGCATCTTATGATGTACGTTCTGCGAATGTGTGACGTTTTTGTGATGTAATACTGTGGAAAACCTGATGCAGGATATTCATATAATGTTTCGTGACGATTAAAAAAATTGTGCAGGAAAAACATAAACTAATTTGAACCAAACATCTGAAAATCGCAAAATACGTTTATACGTGAGTCTTACGTCTTCCTACCAAATTTCAGGTAATGTCTCATTGCAGTTTTTCGACAACTTATTTATTTAAAAAACTCATTTTGGGGACTGTGCAGTACTGCAGTTTAAGAATGTAGCCCAGGCCCGTAACCAGCTTGGGACAGCAGGAGGGATGAAGAGTTTTCCGAGAGGGGCCCACATTTCTTGAACTATGTCCAATATTTTTAAACTGTGTCCAACACATTTTTCCAGGGGGGGCGAAAAATTTTCTGGATGGGGCTTTGCCCCCACTGCGCCCCCAATGGTTACAAGCTGGTGTAGCCTACACATATTACCCCTAAGAATAATAAAAAGCTTTCTACAGACAAAATGTTGGAAATATGGTAAATTAAAAACAATTTTGCCTTCATTATCATTTTTCGTCTCCAAGTGGGGAACACGCAAAAATTTTTGGGGTATTTTTGCAGGTCGGCCTCTTTGTGAGTTCATCAACAAGCAAGTAAATAAGTATGTGCTGTATCCATCTGGAATTTGCAAGAGACGTTGATACAATTACTTTTTTCGCAAAGTTTCAATGCGAAGAACTACGCCAAAGAAATTATAACACTTTTTTCGGCCACTTGTTGTTGACGTAACTGTTGCTCGTTTGGGATACCCAATCCAAAATCTGATCACACGAATGCATAAGAAGCAAAGCTAAAAACAAACGAAATAACATACAAAAAAGCTCATTTTTCTCATAAAATTCAAATACAGTAGTAACAAACCCCTTATGTACGAATTTTCCTNTTCTTTNCAATGATACATTCCAAAGTCCCCTAATGGCAAATATTTTGGTCCCAAANTTTTTTAATTTTTGATATTTTGAATTACATTTCATCGAAAATAGTTTTCCCGAAAAAATCCAATGAGTAAATATTTTGGGCTTTTTGATTAGTGGAAATACTTGCAAGCATTGCAAGCCAAAAAATGTTTTAAAAAGCATGCAGGTAAGCGCCGTACAAAAATGTTAGACAACGACAAAAATCGACAAAATCATTTAGGAAGTTAAGTGGAAATGTATATTTTTTTTAAGTTCAAATAGAAAGTGTCTTTTAAAACTTTTTTAACAGAAAGTACATGCAAATCCCCGCTCAAAGATGCCTTCATCGGCTCCAGCGCGATCGGTCGGTGAGTTATGGCCGAAAACATAATTCAAAGCCGCTTTTGTGGCTCTGGCCTCTGGCGATCCCTTAATGGTTTTCAAAAACTAGCGATCAGGTTTTGCACACTCACTTATCATGGTTGCCAATTTAGCATGAAACGCCGTAGATGTAGCCTTTTTCGCCAAGTTTAGAGCCTTTTTTCGCAAAATGCGTTTTTTGAGATTGTTAGTGCGTAATCTAACACTTTTTCCTTAATATTTTAAAGAACAATGTTATCAACAGACAAACCGCAAAAACTCAAATATTGCCAAAAGAGCTGACACTACTTCCACTAGCCCTCAGACTAGCTGTCAGGTTTCTGTTGATACTGGCCAACAAAAACTGGGGAACCATTATCAACCAAAGAGTAAAAAAATCACTTATATTTACTGTAGCTTTGGGAGCATCGAGTGAAAATGCGAGGCGAGGATCTCCGTACTTCTGAGTGACGACGACCACTGGAAGTGGCGATGGAAGCTCTTCGTATGGTTTATTTTATTTATAGGATTAACCACGGGTGGGCAAATAATTTGGCTCGGGTGCCACCAGGGAGTAACGCGAGGTTAGCTGGCGCCCGGGACAAAAAGCAAGTTTGGCATCCCCATGTTCGAATCTCTGAGGTCTTTCGGAACAATGACATATAACACATGATTAGAAACGACGCGGCTAGTAGCGGTGATTGACCTTACAACTAGTCCACGTCACGTCGATGAATTGCAATAAACCCGCAGATGAGGACTTTTTTTTAAGGCCGGCGCAGTTCATACGTATAGCAGAGTCAGCACAGTATGTGATTTGCGTAACTTTCGAAGCGAATAATGGGCGTGCGATGTAACAAATGATTTATTTGGACAGTTGTATCAGTTGTGAAGCCTAGATGATTTACCACAATAAGTTGATGCATGAATTTCAACAACCAAGGTGCAATCCAACTGAGTGCTTTTTCACTTTTTGTAGATGCATCAGAAAACTGTTAACCACTGCTTCTCAAATGTAACTTGGGTGGTTGCACATTATAGGCTACATTAATGTACCGTAAGTTAGAGTTACAGCAGGCTATATGCAGTGGTGGCATTCAAAAGTGTTAAAAACAGGTTGTTCTGTCAGAAAATTTTTAAATCTAGAGTATGGACCACACAAGGTGCAAGCTATAATTTTCTGGGGATGTATCCAGGGCATGAACCAGCAAAATTGTGTGACAATCCACGTAAATATATCAATTCGAGTGCTTAATGAACCATTTTTACGATAGTGCATTATGAAATTTATTTGTTCATGAGAGAGTAAAAAATAGAAGTCGTTCTTTATTTTGATTCAGCCTCATGGGCCATATTACAAACAGTGGTAAATGAACAACAAAAGAGCACTGAAATTATTTTATTGAAAGAAAACCTATCTATACGATCGAAATATTGTTACGGACGAAATATTGTTACCGAAAGTTGTTACAATAATGCCCATTAGTTTTACCAAGCATTTTCAAAAACCACTATTGTAATTCCTAAATATAATTTAATGTTGTTGTTGAATGTGGCCATTTGGGCAAATTTTTTTAATGTGGTTTTCAATTAACTTGGCATCTCTGTTTGCATCAGAAACAACGCTTTGCTTAATTTGTTTCGAAGGTTACCTTACTTCATAGCATTTGAAATGCTTTGATTAACTTTTTTAATACATTTTAAGCTGTCGGCAAACTTGAACTCTTGACTTAGGCTACATGGCAGTACAAAATAAAAAAGTTTTATACAACATGGCTATCAACAGTGCTAAATAATCCAACAAAATTTTATTGCAAATAGAGGTAGCCGTTTTTCCAAGTTATTATCCGTAAAGAAATAATTGTACAAAGATGGATAAGCATGTCATACAACAGTCGCAGACTGCAAGAAGCCCATCTTGGCCTCAGAACTCTAGCTAAGCTTCAGAATCCCAAGCCTAGCCTATGCTCTTCCAAATAAACTTATAATTGCATTTAGTTTTTGTGTGATTGATGAAAATGCATACATATTTAATCCATGAATATTTCGAAGTGAATTAGGCCACTTTGTTCCATAGGCCTATGTTTGACAGATGCATTAACTTTTAATTGCCTTACAAATGACCTTTCACGAATTGAAACACTTGAATAGTAAAAACTCCACATCTAGCAGTTTCAGCAAAGATGATGGAATCTGAGTACATATCATGGTAGGCTAAATATTAAACTAATGACCAAACACTTCAAAATCATTAGAGCTTAGCTTGCACTGCTTGACAAAAGGAATACTTTTCTAGGTAAGAATCAGATGCTACGATCTCACAGATTACTGGATTTTTCGGACCATAAGGCGCACTGGGTTATAGGCGCAGTATCAAAAATTGAATTTTAGCTGGTCTTTTTTCATACATAAGGCGCACCGGATTATAAGGCGCATTAAATGAAGCAAAACGTGAACAACTCAAACTGCATTCAACTCGTTCACATCAACTCCCTGGTGCCGGAGTCGCCGAGTGCCAGATTCGCCACTGGGAGTTTATTCTGTCATTACATACGAGGGAGTTTAATATGTCACACACATAGGTGGCGGAACTGAGGGGGGCGCATGGGCTTAGACCCCCCACTTTCAAATTTCGAATTTTGTCTAATTAACCCAAGTAGTACAGTTAGTATTAGGTCCATTGTTAAAGTAAATCGTTTAATGAAGAAATTTTGCCAGTATTTTGGCATTATTATTTGTAATTTGGCAGTATTCCGTAAATGTTTGGCAGAACAAAACGCGCACATTCTGGTTGCCCTTCTGGGGATTGCTTGCCACATTGGTGTTATCGAACAGTGTTGCTAGATGGTAATTTTGCATGCTTGTGTGTAGGAAAAATTTCGTGTCACACCATCGAAAAATTGTTGTAATTTGGTGTAATTTCAAGTGTGTTAACAACATCCTAAATAGTGAAATTTTGTTGAATCTTATGCGCAAAATGAAATATATATTTGACAGATCAATTTCGATTGTGCTTTCTTTTCGCATTGGCAACACTAAATAGCAGTGGCGTAGTCGAGACCGTAACCTTTGAGACCGAGACCTCGTTAAAACTACGAGACCGAGGCTTCAAAAATTCCGAGACCGAGACTTCATCAAAAATTCGGAGACCGAGACGCGAGATTTCAAAATTTGTGGATTTTGCCGAAATTTTTCAAAAAAATGTCGTCACCGCTTCCCAAGTTGAATTTTTTTAGAATTGCTCGCATTTTTTCGACCTAGTTTCATTGTTTCTTACCTGCAAATACAATAAAGAAGAAACTCGTTGAATTACAGTTTTGCTAATCCCTATCTTTGCAATATTCAAAGTCTCAAGACAATGGACTTGTGACCGAGACCTGAAACCTTCGAGACCGAGAGTGGGAAAATTGGGTCTCGAGACGATTCTAGAGACCGAGACCAAGTCTCGAGACTCCATCACTGCTAAATAGCTATGTTTTATTTTTGCATTGGCAACACAATCGGCATCCTTACAGACAACTGGCTACATATCCTTTGTCTTGTCTTTGCATTCCGGTATCTAATGCAGTTGTAGAATCAAGCCCGTCGCCAGGATTTCGCAGAAGGGTCCAAAAACCACAGGGGGGCACATTTTTTAAATACAATATTGGATGTATGCAGCAGCCGGGGCCCAAACATGAAATGGGGGGTAACAGATTTTAAATGTGCTTCCGGGAACCACTGGCCCCCGCTGGCGACGGCCTTGTTTAGAATGAATATTCAGTCATGTTACTTCTGCGGAATTGTTGTGATTTTGATTGTGTTTAAGACAGGTATCAATACTGTATCATTTCTTGCCTGTTTTTTAAGCGGTGTTCTTGGTGTTTTTAACAGCCCAGTGCCCACTCCGGCGCACGGGATCCTCGGGCTGGGCATAGCCCGAGTCTTCATTTGCGATTTATACTGGAGAACGCGAGCTTGCTTGCTTTGTATATTTTTGCCACCATCCACGGTCCCAGTGCACTTCACAAAGTTGTTAACTCGGGCTCTCTTCGTTGTGGGCCTTGTTACTGTTCATATATTTTCGTAACCGCATCATAATTTTGAAAGCCCATCTCACCCATAGACGCTCCCTTAGCTTTGTACATGGTGTATTTGTGTAGGCTATTTACTTGTGAATGAATTTTGTGTAAGACTAAGAACAACTAGTTACACTGATATGCTCAAGTCAGTGTGGCATAGACAGGGGTTACTGCGGGCTTATAAAACATTGCATAAAACATGCTGACAAAAGTTTATGACGTCATATTTCAATGCTTGTGACGTCATAGTTGCCAATTCGAATCACAAAAATTTTCTATATATTTTTGATGATCACTTGTGCCCCCCACTTTGAAAAAGGTTCCGCAACACATGGTCACACATGTCTAATCCGCTAGACACGAATAGAATAAAGAAAAAGTTGTGCGCGTGCGGGCCAAAGTAGTCAAGAGCCTTGTGGGGTACAATACGATCTGTGGTATGTGCTAGCTACTCTAGGACGCTACTTATTGCAATTGCTGTTGGTTTATTGCGTAACACGATGGTCTGTTTATAAAAAAAATCGTAACTAGCAATTATGTAAATAGCACCGTTTACCACATGAAATTGGTCTTAGGTGAGAAAGCACAACCAGATTCATACATTAGGCGCACCGCTTTATAAGGCGCACTTTCGATTTTTGAGAAAATTAAAGGATTTTAAGTGCACCTTATGGTCCGAAAAATACGGTATATATTTTGCCTATCATGTAGGCATCATCACCTGCACAAACTGTATGATAAAACTTAGAAGCAATAAGTCAAGTAAAAAATATTTCTACAAACAAGAAGGGTTTGCCTGCAAAACCCTTTATATATCATTTACACAGAAGCCTAATCAATATTCATTACATATCATTTACACAGAACTGTTACACAGTATACAAGCAATCGTGCACCAAATATCTTTTCATTTTTTAGTGGACAACATATATTACCGTAGGCCTAGTTTGTGATCTAACGTTTATCAGCACGGGTTATGTTTAGGCCTACTTTGTCGTAGCCTAGTACAAGTAAGGTCAGTCTTGCTCAAAAAAAGTAATTGAATGATTCCTCAATTCTTCCACACTAGATGACGCAAATATTAGTGCACTTTACATTTTACTCTTTAAACTAACCAAAAAGACAGATCAATGAGATATAACACGTTATATCAGTGAATGTAACACGTGTTATATGTCATTGGGCAGATCTATAGATCTACCACACACGCTTCTGCCGACTTTTTTGCACTTCAGTCAAGCGTGACATCTGATGCGACGGACTACATAGCGATAAGCCCGCCTATCGATGAGCCATTCAGCGCCACTTTCCAGCCGTTTTGAAACATGACGGGCTAGCTGTTTTTAATCATGTGTTATATGTCATTGTTCGGAAGCAGATGTGTTGCATTAAAGAAAGTAGCCTACTTGTGACACTGTTGTGACTTTTCGGCGCCCACCGCAATGATCCAGCGCTCCCATACTGATTCGGCGCCCAGGGAATTGTGTCCCCCTTGCCCCCCTCGTTACTCCCCTGGGTGCCACCTTGAGAAGGCCACGTTTAGCGGAGAGCCGTACCTTCTAATGTAATTAAAAGCAAGTCTCGGTTCAAATTAGCCTCAGCACTAACATTTATTGTGATAAGTTCGACTAATTTTCCGATTTGAAGATTTTTCCTGAATGCTTGCGAGAGCAACTGAAAGCGCTGTGGTGGGCCACATGTGGCCCGCAGGTCGCTAATCGCCCACCCCTGGATCAAACCATTTTCGTGATCAAATTTTTGATACACTGATACCATAACAAAGAAATGCCATTTTGTAAAAAGCGTATATAAATGCATCATAAAAAACAATAAACAAACTATGTAACAAAGCGATAAACGAAGACCTACTTATTTTTGAGAAAGAAGATATTCAACGTCTTTGTTAAAATCGATTCCATGTTTGCACTAGCGTACGGAGGGGGTGGCACTGTGCCATGCCCCCCTCAGCCCTTTAAAATTAAAAAATGTATAAACAGCATTCGGCAGCAGTGGCGGATATTCAGGGTGTTCAAGATGTTCAGTGAACATCTGGAAATGAAGAAAAAAATTTTAAAAATCGGTTTTAGGACATTCGTTAGCGATTATTGCAAAGACCTGCCTTTATTTGTATTGTTTTCTCATGCAGCGGATATATCTCTTAACACGGGCGAACGATTTTTCTCTGTCTGCTCAAGCATGACAGCAGGTTGTTCAAGAACAACCGAAGTTAAATAAATAAACAAAGAAAAGAAAAAAGCCAGTGGAGCCAAACTACAGAAACAAGGTTGTTCACCTTGCCTGGTGAACAACTTTTTTACGTCATGCGTTGTTTTGCTAGCATTACCGCTGTACATTAGGCTGGATTCCTTCACTGGTGCCACGCCTAGTGATTTTTCATTAGATCTAGTGAGTTTTAGGCTCATCTAGTGAGCTAGTGATTTTTCACTGCAATCTAGTGATTTTTTTCGAATTATGTGTATGAAGAAAATCGGTTATTTTTGTCTAACTTATCAACTTTTCAGCCCTTTTTTAAAGATTTTCAGCCTATTTCAATCCGTAAACAATTGATTATGTAAATTATTTCATGAAGATTTGCACCAACAGAACGAACAAGTGCTTCTAATTTGAGTTTCTCATTCATCATTGTTTGCACCTCCGTGCTGTTCAGTGCTAATTGTTGCAATATTGGCCATGACAGTATTTTCAGTTCTTAGTAGAAACACTGCAGTGGAAATAATTAATTGATTGTTAGGTTGATTGCTCTAAATACTTGCGAGTAGTGTCATTTTCTGCTCTTGAGAAAAGCTTGAAGATATTGTTAGAATAAGATTTTCGAGGCTTTAACATAATCTATTTTAACAAACTTGCAAATGATGTGAAAGTTTTTGGGCAATAAAGTAAATAAGTACATCATTTCAAGCAAAACTGCTAATTTCGAAGCAAAAATTTTAAATCTAGTGATTTTTTTCAGATCTAGTGAATTTTTTTTGTGAATCTAGTGATTTTTGCCGAGAAGCCTGTGCCAGCACTGGATTCCTTGTGGTGGACTTGTACAGTTGGGTTTTGGTTCAGGTTGAAATAGCCTACTTTGTCTAGGTAGGTGAGGTGGTTTGTTTGTGTGATGATTACTTTAACAGTTTGGACGATTTTTAAAATGAGCATGCACTAAGGTGAATATTACTGACTTTGGAAGTGGTGAGACTAGGCTCACGTGCAAAGTAGCCTAACGCTAAAATGTGGATTGTTCATAGCAGTCGAAAAGCGGACAGGCCTACTTCCTAACACGTAAGCCTGTCTAACCACAACATCGTTATCAAGACTCTTCGCAGAGCGTCAGTGTTGAGCTCTAACAGTCGGGGCTTCATGGTTTCCATCTGCGTTGAGTTCTCCTGAACGTGCCTTGGCGACTGGGAGGACGTGCTATTTGATGCATTGCTTACGTTTTGTCGTTGTTGGTCATTGATTTGGCTAATTGTTGTCGAAAGTTGTATGGGTTTAACGCAGTCTTTCTCTGTCACGGAAGGTTTTGGGATGGTTTTATTTCCGCTGGTTCGGCTTCTTTATGACCCGTGAACAGTCGCGACCATCCGTAGACCCACCGCATAGCTGTATCAATAAATTCTTGCAAGCACGTTACCCTGCACCAGGGATGGCCAACAAGTCGATCGCGATCGACCGGTCGATCCCCGAGGCTCAGCTGGTCGATCGCGCCTGATTTTGCATTGAATTGACGAGATAACTAAAAAGAACACTATCAATGAGTATCAATATTCCAGAAAGTACATAAAATTCTCCATCAATTGGTTGGTCACGTATATTTTTTGGTGTCTCTTGTGGTGGCTGAGCATAGGCTAGCACGGCAGATGCCGCGAGGTTTTGTACAATGTTTTCCTATCATTGCGTGACAGTCATGATTTAGGGGCAAGAGACAATTTGCTTTTTATCTGTGCATCACTTACTTAGGCGATGGTACACTGTATTTGCACGTGCAATACTCAAATTTGGCATTTCGTACTTGTGACTTTATTACCGACTGGTTGATCGCGAGTTAGCAAGAAATTTTCTAGTCGATCCTAATCAAAGACAAGTTGGCCACCTCTGGTCTACACCACTTACGCATCCTGTAACGCACTGGATTGTTATTTTGTTTGTTATGTCACTGTACACTTGGTAGTTTGTTTTGCCTGGTTGTTCCTACTGTGACCTTTTCTTTTGGAATGTAAAGTGGGCAACTGTGGTCGCAATTTTTGAATTAGGTTTTCTTAATTGGTAACTTTACTGTTTGTGGGTTTTATTTTATTCTATTTATACTTCATGCNCTTCGCAGAGCTGATGATGCCTACATCGTAGGTAGGCGAAATATATACTCCGTAAGATATTCGTGTCTGATTCTTTGATGAGCAGGATTTCTTTCCATAGACAGTGTTACATGTAAGCCAGTAGATTAATCTGATGACTCTATGTCGAAAATGCTATTTATTTCTTATCAGTGAGTTCAGTTGAAAAGATTATGTCAGGAGAAATGAAATTAATTCTTGTTTGTGTCCCATGCTGTCGACGTTCTAGCGTATGTGCTGCGCGTGGTTTGATGATTATGATCAACTGCCAATCTGTTCAAGTGTTCGAATGGCTTGTGGTACAGGCGACAACCACCACGGCTGGTGAACCTTATAGTTTTGGGCTGGTTGCTAGCCTGGTGAACACCCTACCAAAACGGCCACCGTACGCCACTGTTCGGCAGTGGCGTAACTAAGGGGGCAAGGGCCTCAATTTCAAATAAACTGACTTTGTTTTCTGGTCACTGATATGCGCACTACGCAAAGTTTTTTATGATTACTGTACGTTTCCTCTGCTTGATTTTCATTTTTCGATTTCATTTTTTCACTGACAAAATTTCTTCACACGTCGCTGTTAAGTAACTTAACACAGGTAACAATGAACACCAGAAAAAAGCTTCGGCTGGCGTGAGATTTGAGCCCACAAACTTCAATAAGCGTCTTCGAT
>JGI24159J19872_10011926_pt1 | contig 11366 bp, 6 predicted proteins | sample Ectturendosymbi4_FD_19872 | JGI IMG/M metagenome (IMG submission 19872) | reverse complement strand
ATTCCCTTTGCACCCACCCATCAATGCCGAGCACGAGATTGGACAAGCCGCAAGTACCATTTTTCAAGCAAATGAAAACGATAGATGCCACTGAAAAATTACTTCTTCATGCATCGTATATAATTTCTTTTGAAATATATGAAACAAAACATTGTTCACCATTGGAGTTGAGTTAGTAAAGCTGTGCATCCTATCTGCAGAAAAACACATTTTAGCTCCGCAAGCAGCTCAGAAACTTGAGCGTACACCATTTCCTAATGACACAGTTCAGCGAAGGGTTAAAGACGATAAGGCAACTGATGTCGAGGAGTAGGTTATAGAGTTAAAGAAGTCGAGGTATTTTGCAATTCAACTTAACGAATCAACTCAAGTGACTAATTGTGCATTTCTTCTTTGTTTCGTGCGTTATGTGGGATAAAAAGATTTCAAGGAAGAACTTCTACGTTGTATGAAATTCTCAGGACGCACCACCGGGTCAGAGATATTAACAGGCCCGTAACCAGGGGGGCGAAGCCAAGCATGACTGATTTGAATGATTATCGCCTTGGTGTAGTTGCAAAAATTAAAGTGGCGCATAAAGAAATGTTGTTTGCTCATTGCATAATCAATCTGGAGCATTTAGCTGCAGAGAAACTGATTTGAAAACGTGCTGTATAATGCGGTGAAAATTGTCAATGAAATTCGAAGTCAATCCTTGAACTACAGAATGACTGTAGCCTACTGTGTGAAAGTATGGATTCGCAGCATGAGCGTCTTCTCCATCTAGGAGAAAGATGCCTGCCAAGAGGGCAATGGGTCCTTTCTCCTCTTTCTTGAGCTCAAGAAAGAAACAAAAATGGTTTGTAAGAGAAAGGAACTCTAAATAACAGAACTTCGTTTGAATGTAATGTGGGTAAGCTTGCGCATTTGGCGGATATATTTTGCCATTTGAACAAGCGTAACCGGGGTTTTGTACAATTATATTTGTACTAAAGAACAAGGCAGAGCCATTCAAAAAGAAGCTGGTTCTTTGGGATGGCTGTGTGCAGAAGGGAGATACAGTGATGTTTACGACTTCAAACAAATTTTTTGACAAGTGTTGATGTTATTGCTGAACAGTTATTTGACATTATTAGTTAAAATTTGCAGGAGTGAGCTTACGACTTTGACTATATTATTTTCTTGAATATGAGGATCTCCGTAATGAAACCGTATCTAACAGCGTTAGTTAACAACATGATTGTGATAATCTGTTGCGTTCACTGCGATTTAATTTTTACCGGTCCGTAAAATGTTTTTGCGTGCTTTACCGGTCTGCAGATGCAAAAAGGTTGAGAACCACTGCATTAGATTCAAGTATAGACTTAGGAGTCCTTGTCATTCTTTAAAATCATCATTTCGAGGCATTGATAGCAATTGGCTGCACTCTGCCCAAGTCATAAATTGAACTATCGAAACCCAAATGCTGATTGAAATACAGGAGCAAAAATTTTGTGCCAGATAATAATCAGGGTACGATTAAAGCATTAGTTTTAAACTCGTTTTTTGATGAATTTACAGAAGTGAAGAAAAAGTTCGGAAAGTGCTTCGTTTGCAGCAAAACGACTCCCGTTCTTTTTGCCACAAAGTTATTCGATGAGACCAACCTGATAGTGTCCAACGTGAAGAGTCCCACTGCGGTCGCCCAGGACCTGCCCAACAGTCATCTTCATGTCTTCATCTTCAGGATATAGCACCAGGTGAGCATTGCCGCTCAAATCAAGCGACGCTAATTTTATGTCTTCCACATCTTCCAGCCCAGTTTTGTCCATTATGAATGTTCTGCAAAACGAACGTCGTTCAAGTATACCACTCGGTGAGGAATTTTAAATGAATAGACCAATACCCGATTGCAGTATGGCACGTTGAAAACCATTTGCAACGTGGCAAGTCAAAAATATAAAATATAAAATTTGCCAAGTTTAAATTGGAAAACGTCAGGTCACCAGCACCAGTCAACCTCATCAGACCCAACCGTCAAATCGATCTTGTGTGAGGCGATACATAAAAACTGCGTGGAGATAAGCTTCAGCAGGTTGATATGTTCAAAGCAAAGGTCGGCTGTGTTGCTGCCGAGGGTTATGACCTGCCACAAGTCCAGCCATTGCAACCCTGCGTTGTGAGTCGATAACCAGACTTTTGATCGGACAACCGCTGGCATCCACTGCACCATACTTCTGTTGCGGGCATTTTGCCAGAGAAGAATGCATAAAATGTTTGTTGGGCTGCGTGACTGTTTGCGCCCCAGTGAAGCACATCAACCCAAATATTTGTTGGATACCCTAAATACTGTAACATAAAAAGACATGGTACCTGGCGCTTTCGATTCCTTGCTGATTGGTGTTCAGCAAGTTGTAAAAGTTTACAGTCCAGTGCACCGGGTTGGGGTTTTCCCCGTTGTTTACAATCAAGCTGTCTTCGTAAAACAATCCGGATGACGTCATTGTAAAAAGTGAAGATTCGTTGACACGTCGTCGCAGGAGGATGGTTCCTGTACAAATACAATGAAGCGAAGCAAATTTCTTACAGTTTTTGTCATAATTTTGACGTGATAAAGCATATTGCCAGCATTTCATAAAGCCCATTTGGTCTTGATGAGTCATTACGTCTATTTACATGGTTGTTCTAAAAAGTGCACTCGAAATGAGTTTTCAGCAAAAATCGTGACCTGGAAAGTGACCTTATGAGCTCACAGCTCACATAAAGCATCATGTAAAACGGTCTGTTGGGTAGATAACTTTTGGAGCCAAACTTACAAATGCGTAAGGATACCATGAAAACAAACATTGCACATTGTCACTCCTTGGCATGGGAAAATTTTCAACTTCTAATCTATAATAAGGGAAATTCTATAATGTTACGTTAAAATGCCTTCCTTGAACGATGAACAGACATGCTGTCAATTTTTACAATCATATCGATTAATTTTGTTTCTTTAAAGATGTGAGCTTTGTCAAAGATGAGTTTTAGGTTTACGAAGTACATACCTGCTCCTCCAGGTTCGTGTACGCCGCTTCCGCCAATGGCTGCAAAATTTCCAGTGTATGTCTTGGTTGTGAACCACATGGCGATTCTTCCACCACCGCCTCCACCAGAGCCAGAACCACCGTTTGCAAACATTGCTCCGTCACCTGAGAAAGTTTTCAGGGGAAATCTGTTAGGTAGGCAAAGAAATAACCCAAAATGCTCAAAATGTAACACGCCGTATCAATTCAAACTGACGATGAACAAAACGCGACGTTGAATTAAACAAAACTGTTGTTTAAAGCAAATTCTCAACTTTCTTAAACCAAAGTTCAACATTCATTCAACGCATTTTTGCTCACGACAAAAAAAGCCGTTTTCGAAACGCCCAGCACTACGTTTTAGCGATAGCGCCTCTCAAATCTACAACTATTGCAGATAATTATCAACTGGAAATTCAATCACTGGAATGAAGATCAGGTCTAGCTACGATGAAATGTAAGACAAAATCGACTTTGCAAAAAGCATCATCAGTTATCTCTTATTCAAACAGAATCTAAGTGATGCTTGTTGCAAAAATGACTTTATCTTCAACTCAGTCAGAGAGTGACATAACACTGGCTTGTTTGTGACATAATACTGGCTTGTTTGTGACATAATACTGACTTGTTTGTGACCTAAGACTGACTTGTTTCCTGTGACCTCGAACAGAAAATGTCCTTAAGGCGAAGCCTCCCAAATTTACAACGATCTTTAAGAAAATTGAAAACCGCAATGAAGTGTTCGTGTAAATTTCAAAAACATAATTTTTCTGCTTTTCTTCCTTGGTTGTGGCCTTATCCACTAATATTTCTTGAAAATAAAAAGTAACACAACAGAGCGATACACTGCAAATTCCAAAATGTACAGAAATGTTGACTTAGGACAATTATTTTATTTTGCAAGGCTTTAAGCCAAATTTTTAGAATGTGCGCTTGTCTTAAAAACAAATTTCCACCATAAATTCTTCAGCTACATAGTACCCTGCTAGCTATTTAATTAGCCAAAGTTTGTGTTTCTCTGTCGCGAGTCTTTGCAAAATGTATCAAATGAATAAAAAATTTTGTAACTGTTTTAAGTTTTGCAGCTAGATGGCTAGTTTACAAGTAACCATAAAAAGGAAAATTTTAACGTTAGCCATTCAGACTGTTAACAAAGTGTTCCAAAGTGAGACTACTCGCAAACCTGACTTCAAGGCGTTTTTTATGTGACCATAAAAATCTCTTCCAAGATCTGTACCAAAAAGTCCATTCAGCTTATCTGCATTCATTTAATTCGCCAACCTTTCAAGGTTTGACAGCTGATATGTACACTGCCACCAGAACCACCGCCTCCGCCGATCGTCTTATCGTTCGACAGAGCGCCGTCTCCTCCAGACATGTCAATCACGCCATCAATCTCGACGTTGTTTTGTGCTTGGATGGCAATCGCTCCGCCCCCTTTTCCTCCCCTGTACAGCGGATGTCCTGACGAGCCTCCTCCGTTGCCTCCTCCATGTCCCAGATGGTGGGGAGTGTACATGGACCCAAAGGAGTCGCCAACAATCGCCTGCAATATTTTTTCAGTTGATGTTTTTTTGATTGAGCGCAAAGCAAACAAAGAATTTGCAAACAGTGAGTTAAAAACGACCTTGATACCAAATTTCAAAAAGTGAAACAGGGCATGTGATTGGATGAAATGGCAAAAACACAAAGTTTCTGTTTTACAAACTATATAATTTGATCGCAATTTCTTCAAGATATTTTCCCCAATTTTCCCTTTTCTTTTTACTCAAAATATTCTTGAGCAGGCACGGCCAGAAACTTGATTAATCTTACACGCCTTTAAGAAATTGTTTTTAGGTTTTTAAACGCAATTGTTTTTTTTTATATTCACAGTCATGCTTAAAACGAAGACGGAAAAAGAGCGATTTTATAAAACCACCCAGACAACAGAAAAGTGTTTTTCATAATTTATCTCGTTATGCAGGCAAATAATTAGCCAAAGGTTGAACGCAACCTGATGATGTGGCGAAGAGAACGTTTGATTAAAATCGTAAATATCTTACGTAACTTCTTATTTGAGTTTTAGATGAGCCTTAGCTTGCTTGCAAGTTAGTTTTCACACATCGGGAAAAAATGTTCGCTCATGCGCGCAAGAGACATTTTTCGGAGAAACCAGTTGCAGAACATAATATTTCATTTCAAAATCAACAACTTGCGGTGTTCTTACATTTTCGTGACCTTCCCCTCCACTCCCACCATGACCTGCTCCGGAAGCTCCAGAGCTCTTGTAATCGATACCTCCTTTCACATTGTCATCGCCCAAGCCTTGTGACGTCACCGTTGCTGAGCGATCGATCGTTACGTCTCTCACGTTGATGACGTCAAGCCAAGGTGCGACGATGCGTGACCCGGGGTGAAGTTTGAGATCTTGCGTCAAGTTCAAGGTGAGTGACGGCGTGGGATTGGCTGGGACGGCGTTGTTTAAATATCGCGCCTCTAAAGCGCCATCTGTTCAGAGACAATCAACAGCTCATATCATGACACTGTGTACAAGCTTGTGTATACGTAACATGAAATCACATTTCAGAATGTCAGGTTGCACACAATGATGCCACTCAATGTTGTTTATTCGCGCTTTCCAATGAAAAGATGGTCAGTCCATAAAATATTTTCTACACAATTGCTTCCTTTGGCGACTTTGACGTCACACTCTTCTACCTCAAAGGAGCCTACATCAAAGGGTTTGGGAAGTGGAATGACTCCGACTCTTCCGGGAACCAATTTACTTGGAAATTGTATGACGCTCGTTGACGATAAAAACTTTTCCAGAAGTTAAAATCCATTTTGGTACCAGTGCTGATTACAAGCTTGCTTGTTAAATGCGTCCAAGGAGCGATGGAAAATGAAGCGGATACGCGTAACGTCAGCGACAACAACAATCGAGACCACTCCCACATGCAAAGAAACAATGCTCCTGGCTCATAACAGAGAGATTTGTTAACGGGTGCTTCTACACACGAGTCGAAAATGGCCAGCAGTAGCCAGGTTTCAAGCCAGACCATAGTCACTGCCTTCGTTGCTTGCGACTGATCTTCAGTTAAAATAGCAATGACTGTTGATAAAAGCCCACTTATGATTACAATTGAAGTGCTGCGGCAGTTACCAGAGCGGCATAGACTGTGTGACGTGACTTAACAACAATAAGATTGGAAGCACCACTATTTGCAAGGCTGGTTCTTCAGTTGAAGATAACCGCAGTGATTCACACAAACTTTCTTCCGGTTCCTCGGTCACTGGTTGCCAAATGGAGCTAACAGCTAGTGTGATGACAACCAAAAGATTCAATCGTGTAACAGTAGTACTAGTAGAGATGACAAGGGAGAACGGCAATGGCTGGCCATAAAGTTTAAAACTCCGTTCACAAGGCCATGTGAACAATTACGCAACACGCTAGAAGGCTAAGATGCCAAAGCGTTTGAAGAAGTACATTGTTAGTCATCGAAATATGTGTGGTCGTAAAATGGAGAAAGGTATTTGGTTCAAAAATCCACGCTAGCTTCTCAAGAACACGCGAACCATTTGCAGTCAACTAACCGGTAAGAATGTCCAACGTCGCCATGGTGATGGTGCGCTCAAACGCGCCACCAAGCGGGTCGAGTTCAGTTGGACCGACCTCGGTAAACGACAATCTCGATCCGTCAAGTATGTGTATTGTCACTTTCGTACCGATGGTCAGCTCGTTCACGTTCAGGACGAGCCCAGCCAAGTAAATATTCTACACAGGAAAGTGTCGTGGGTGCTCGGTCATCAAAGAAATATATAGAACACAAACCCACCGAAGATTTAAATGCCAGTAGTGATTTCGGATGTAATGTTTACCAAAATGGCCTTGCAATAGATTAAACCTGTTTGTTTGAAAAAGTCCATTTTCAAGTCCATTTAAAACGATCTATATCAGTTGAGGGCAACCTGCGGCCCGCGCGAACATTTGATATGACCGCCATCAGAATTTTTTCGTTACCCAAGTTGCGAGTACAACATCGCGTCAAAACGAAGCTCCATGACAGGCAGGTACTTAGACAGTAAGTCAGGAGAAGTCACTCTTCCTCATAGTAAAATAAAGGTAGAATTTTAGGATAAATTCATTGATTTTGCGGCCCGCCAGCGATAATACACATTTCATGCGGCCCTTGATAGTAAATAGGTTCCCCACCCCTGCTCTATATCTTGGAATCACATTCACACCACGTGCAGCACAAGGCACAAACCTTTTCCACGAATCCTTCATCGGCCTTCGCCAATGGTTACTTGCAATCAGGGACGCAACCAGCTGATATTTTCGTGGTGTGGGCGAAATGATTGTAACTTGTTGTTGTACTATTTTTGGGTGAGGCAAATTGATTGTAACTTGCTGTTGTAGCTAACAACAGAAGCTGTTTTTGAAAATTCCGGGACGGGGTATTTGCCTGGTTGCCCTCTGGTTGCAAGCCTGCCTGCAACGGATGTTGCCTACAAAAGACGCTGTTGATTTTGTTTGGAGTGATACGGATTTTCCGTTTTGCAAACAAAACAATCGAGATTACAAGCTAGAGTTCAGCTTTCTGGTTTTGTTAATTTTTCTGGCAAATAAACACAAACGATACTACCAGCGTTTAATCAATTCTATTGAAAGCCAGCTGTAGCCTGTAATATACATAAATAAGGATACATTGTTTTTGGTATGTCGCATGATGACGAAGGTGAACTTCAACACCCTTCGCAGTAACCGACAAATGTTAAAGACAACGAAAAGTTGATTGAACTTTATATCCGCAGTTATAAGCGGAAGACTATAAAACGCATAGGTAAAATGTATGAAGCATCGGTACCATCCCCAATCTGCCGACATATTTTACAACTGGGTTACACCTGAATATAGTAAACTTTTTTATCTCATTTTAAAACACGAATTTTTCTACGTTAGTATTTCTGTCGGAAAACCAGAGATGATCAGAGAGCAGACGCAGCTGGGGCGGAATCCGGTGTCAAGCGAAATTTCTGACTTTACGCCATGTGCGCAAGCACAGAGTACATATCAAATACCTTGAGAAAACTGATTATTAGTGCTCAGGGTTTGGTGTTTAGGTAATTGTGTCGGGTTAGGGTGAGAATAAAATAATAATTGAGGTCTAAGACTAAGTCCAATATTTTTCACTGGTTATAGTTATTTCCGTATTATAGCTTGTGGGCAACTGACATCTAACCAAAGAGTTTTAATTTACACAACACACATCAAAAAAGTAATCGTCAAACTTTATTCCTTTACTCTGAGAAGCAAAATANCTGACAAACAATGATAGGTCAGAAATTTCGCTTGACACCGGTCAGAGTTTACATTTTATGTCAGAGCAGGACCCAGAGGTNCCGCTCAGTTTTTCAAAAAACCAACCAAATTTTCTCAAATCTAAAATATCTGGAGTGATGTCTGTTGTGGTTAAACAGACTGGAATTGACTGAAGCGAATTTTGTCAGAAAACCAGCAGCGTAGTCCTATGTTACTATACTTATACAGCATAGGAAACAAAGATCATTGTCTCCGTTGCAGATGATGCACTCTGAGATATTCCTGGCATATGTTCGGTGATGGGATTCGACCGGTTCGCAACAACCTTTTCTTAAATCTCTTTAATCCCGAGAACCGGTTGCTGGCTTAAGTCAAGGATTCTCAATTTTTCCCCATGAACACCTTTCACTTTTAACTTATTTCGGCAAGCCTCTCATAGACNTGTTACTAACTTTTGATAGTGAAGAACAAGACTAAAATTTGGGAAATTAACTAAACTCAATAATTTCTCTTGCTAGGCTGTACCAGTTGGCAACACAAAGATCAACCTTTGCACTAATATCGGGCCAACCAGCATGTTTTGCCTCTGGAGACTGTGATAATGAGAGAACTTGTTGTTAGTGAGTCCTTGAGTGAGAAAACCCATTCTTAGAAAATTTGAATCCTACCACTACCCACGTTGCACTGGTGGCTTAAGTTAACTAAGGCAATAAGTCTCATTACTGTAGCTTCACTCTTGCGCACAGTTTACCCTTTAATGGTTTAGTGATCTTTTTGCTGATTAGGATCAACAAATACTGTGTTTGTAAATTATGAAAAGTCTAGGGTGGGTGATGTTTGAGCTCTGTTCCTTATTACGTAGTGGCATTTACGTTATAAAATCAAATATGTGTGGCATGTAAAAGGAACAGATGGATGTTATAAGCCTTTTAGATATCATGCGAAATGCTCGCAGCAGAAAGATGAAAAGGTCTATTGCAAAAAAATAGCAAACATTTTCATTAATGTTTTTCTTAGTATACATGATATGTGTCGATGAACATTTGTTATGAGTTCCTTGTTGGAGTTGAAGTTTTTTAATTTTTCGGATTCGGAGCAGGAGGCATTGAACTCGATGGAGGAGCAGAGTCGTAGTAAAACATGTGACTTCGCTCATCTCTGCAGTGAACTAAAAATCTCTCTGATCGTCATCAGACAGCTAGGGCGTAAGACAGACATGACAAAAACGTTCGAAATACTTACCCTGTATTCAAGCTTGTCAATGAAAACAGTACGTGGAAGTGTCAGCACTGCAGCTCTGTAGACTCGGAAAGCAGCGGGGAAAGGAGAAACGGTCTTTTCACCAACAGTTGTTCGAACTTCCTTCACGTGATGTACGAATCCCGACAAATCTCCATCCAGTTTTTCAATACTGAAATTCACTTCATCTTCCTCTGTTCCAGACTGAAAATTCCCAACATCAAAAACATTTTAATTTGCAGTGTCTTTAAAGAAAACTGCTTCAGGTTCAATGTCATCCAGTGTTCAGCGGCGCCCATCACCGCTTGCTTCCGCCTCGGTCCAGGTGGCTACTCTCGTAAAGAACGTTGCATTGGTGACAAGTCATCGGCAGCACAACACCAAAGCACAGAGCGCGGATCTTCTCCCTGTGCCCATCCCTTAACGTCGAGAACGAGACACGACCGCAAGTACCATGCCATGATCGGGAATCCAACCCTTTGGTGCGCGTGCTCAACCCACTGCACCATTCAGCCGAGGTCTTTTCACTACTAAGACGGATTACCGCCATCACGTATTTTTGCACATGGCGCAGAATTTTCAGAAGTGTAAAAGTACTGTTTTAGTTATTACAAAAGACGACCGTTAAATTTCAAACTGATGAATAACCTTAAAAAACAAAATTTCATGCAATAGGCCACAGTCAAGGTCATGTTGATAATCGCCGACACGGAACCCGAACATTCAGTTCTGCAGACACCCGAACGTTGTTACTTGAATGGAACTTTTCAGGCTTCTCGAATTGCAGCAAGTACGTCAAGCACTAGAAATGGCCGAAACGGCGATCGCGCATGTCTTTCTGGTGTAACGCTGAAACTACCTTTTGCGGCAAAACTACTTTGCCATTCATCACTTCATTCTGCATCAAGTGGTAAAAATTTCCAAAGCGCAAAGCTTTTTATTGTGCGACAGTGAATACCACAAGACAGGAGCAGAAACAGCTGGTACTGCTTTATTTTCTCCGCTCCAGCATTAACTCGGGAGGAGGTGCTGAACAACTTGCCGAAGCACTTTTTACCTTTTCAAAAACAACATGAGCCCTTCTGTTCACAACGGTGTTTGATATTTTGTGATCGATTTTCTGGTCGTTGAAGAAGACGTAGGTTCGTCCGCTGTCGAATCTTTCTCGGTCCGAACGCGTGTCTGTCAAGATCCGCCAAGTTAATTTACGCGCGACGATCACAATAGCACAGCAAAGGTACTGTATTTCCGTACCTTTTACAAGCGAAGGCATAGTTCGTTTGGTCATATATAGTAATGTACACACCGTGAACATGATCGTCGACTGGTTTCAATCCGTCGTTGTCAACAATAAGCGTGCTCTGCGTCTTGTTGACAGCCTTGTAAATCGTACCAGCACCACCAGCTTCCACAGCACTGCGGCCTCCGAATGCAGTCAGTTCACCAACAAATGCATTCGAGTCACTGGCGTGGATAGATATTCTTCCGCCTCCACCGCCGCCACCGGCAACCTTAGTTGTTTTTATGAGCTCGTAAATAAGTACCATGAGGTCGTAAATAAGTATCATGAGCTCGTAAATAAGTATCATGAGATTGTAAATAAGTATCATGAGCTGGTAAATAAGCATCATGAGCTGGTAAATAAGTATCATGAGCTCGTAAATAAGTATCATGAGCTCGTAAATAAGTATCATGAGCTCGCAAATAAGTATCATGAGCTCGTAAATAAGTATCATGAGCTCGTAAATAAGTATCATGAGCTCGTAAATAAGTATCATGAGCTCGCAAATAAGTATCAT
>JGI24159J19872_10011925_pt1 | contig 11367 bp, 8 predicted proteins | sample Ectturendosymbi4_FD_19872 | JGI IMG/M metagenome (IMG submission 19872) | reverse complement strand
TTTTCGAGTGCAATCTACTAGACTGGCCGATCCGTTTGAGCCGTTGAACAGCTCTCTAGCGCAATCGGCGGAGGAGCTAGGGCGTTGGTAAGGCACCTGAAAATTGCTGTTTTTTAGGCCGAAATCAAAGTACGAATATACCGTAGGCCGGCTCTCAGCGTGTTAATGCCAGCCTACACTTTCAAACTTGTGGCATTCTGACAGTTCTAAGTCTGCAAATAGTGATTTCAGTTCACATATCATTTTTGTAGTCAGTTGACATGCAATGTGTGACCTCACAGTTGCTATGATCGATAAAACTTCAATTGCTTTTATAACGTGTGTTGTCATAAGAAGTCTCTGCTTTCTTAATAAGTGAAACTGATTAGAATACCAATTAACGTGTCATACAAATCACAAGCTTCAAAACTGCATGTGATTTTGCTTGATTTTTTTTATTTTGTCACTGATGAAATGATTTAAATCAATCTACCCTGACTACAAATAGCTGAACTTCCATTCAAACTTGTTTTGCGCTTATGCAATATCTCCTAACCCTTTACGTCCCGAAATGGCCAAGATCAGGGCCGGCACTCTTTTGGCCATAACTCGCCAGCTGCTAGAGCTAGAAAGCTGTTCAAACCATCTATGGATTCAGAAAGTCTTGTAGTCAAAATCGAAAAAAAATTTTTTCCATTTTGGATTTGAGCTTTTCTTGGGGGAACGTTACAAGTAGGAGTGTTTTTGCGTTATTTTGGCCATCTTTGTCTGGCCTTGGGCACCGTCCCAATGGGCCATTTTTTGGACTCAAAGTTTAGTTGAAAACTAGGTCAAAATCCGTGTCTATAGAGCATATCGGTAGCGAAAATTATGGCTCATAAACCAAAAATTGACCAAAATTTTGTTCCCTCAAAAGCCACTCTGGGGAGCATTTCATCCCAGGCAATAACTTGCCGTCAGATTGAGCTAGAGAGCTGTTCAAACCCTCTAAAGACTCGTGAAGGTATGTAGTTTGCAATAAAAAAAACGTTTCACTTCAGGATGTCTGTTTTTTTTTAATGCTTATATAATGATAGGATGTTTGTTATTTTTGCTGACGTCAGCATTTTTGCCTGACCTCCCTTTAAGACCCGCAGGAGCCATTTCAATGACATAAATTTTTTTGAGTTTAGCTGTTTTTTGGTTACATTTCAGGACTTTGAAGGGTCCGAATGGGATTTTAGCGTTCCTGGTTCCAAGATTAGGGCCAAAAAACATTAAAAGTAATAAGGGAAATCACTCAAAAGTATTGAGAAAAGCCCTTTACCAATTAGCTGTTTTTGGCCTAACTATTAAACCAGATATGCCAGAAACTCAATCAAGGGCTCTAAAAACGCGTATTCTCACCTAGAATCCAAAAATACTGCGAGCCAAAATATTAGCGCGTGGGATCGGATGATGACGTCATATAATTAACCAAAAAGCATGTCCCTGTCATGATCCCATTGGCCTAAAAGTGGGGTGTTTTAGAAATTTTGGCCACGTTTGGCTGGCCCTGGGCCCCCCAACCAAATTAAAATTTTTTAAAATTATTCTAAACTCTCGACGCCATTAGTCATTACAGGGTTTGAACAGCTCTCTAGCTCAATCTGTTGCCGAGTTATGGCTGGCCAAAGTTTGCCCTGAAAGGGAAAATTATACCTTTTCTAAAAAGTTTTAAATTAGGCCAAAAACTGGGTTTTTGACCCATAATTTTGGCTGCAGATATGCTAGGAAGTCAATCAAGGGCTTTATAGATACAGACTTTGACCTAGTTTTCAACAAAACTTAGAGCCGAAAGAACGGGTCAATGGGTTAGGGCCCAAGGGCCAGTCAAAGGTAACCAAAATTTCTAAAACACCCCCACTTGTGGTGGTCCACCCAGCAAACCCCCCACCAAAAACAAAAAACGGTTTTTTCAATTTCAACTAGAAGATTTGCTGAATCTGTAGAGGGTTTGAACAGCTCTCTAGCTCCAGCGGCTGGCGAGTTATGGCCAAAAGAGTGCTGGTCACTGTAGTGGCTTGCATGGGATGAAAAGGGTTAATGCAAATCAGTTCATAACACCAGTAAATAAAATATTTATTGAAATGCCAAAACTGAAACTGCCAGTTTTGTAATTTCTTTGACACTCATGGCACACATGAATAAAAATTTTAAAACGTATATGATGATAATATATGATCAATAAAACATCAAGTGGTTTTGACTTGTATCATCACAAGAACTCTTTTGCCTTCTACACTTTTTATAGGATATATGAAAACCTATCAGAATGCTTGTTAAATGTGTCATAGACATCACACAAAGCTCTAAAATGACTTGAATTTTTTGACTTTTTTTTGCTTGATTTAAATCATTTTAATCAAATGATTTAAATCGATTAAATCAAATGATTTAAATCGATCAACCTTATTCAGCACACTGATTGACAAAGACAGTCACGTGGTTTACAACAGACCGTAATGAGCAGTGGAAAAGCCTAGGAAGACAACTCAAGTTTCGCCAGTAGTGCAAATGCAATTAATTTGGTTATAAAGTTTATGCTGTAATTCTATTTGAATAAGGGCTGACGTGTTACACACAAAACTAGTTTGCTTACATAATAAATTGTGATTGATTCACTGGGTGTGGGTCACTGCTGTGATTTAACTATTATTGCTGAATGATGGATGCAAGCTTGAATCGTTGCAAGAAGATGGGAGCAGAACCAGGCAGGAGATTCCTCGAACAGCCTGCTGCAAAGCTAGAACCTGTAATTGTTGTACATATCTGCAATGTTTTGTTTTAGTTGTATGTGGAGTGGGATCACTTACACTGGAAAGAAAGAGCATGGATTAGCATAACAGACTACACATATGTTTTTATCGAGGATCGTGCAGTTTTGACTCGTCACCCAAGCAGGAAGCAGTTGTGGCCAGCACTGGTAAACATGTTTTATGTGAAGAAAACATTGATTGCCATGGGCTAATGTGCTTTTGTCAATATTTGTTCTGGTGCAATTTTTATCTGATGTAAAACATTTCTTTAACTTATTTAGAAATAATCACCATGCGAATTCCACTTTGTGCATGACAGGTCTGCATATTCAGATTTCCTAAATGGTTGCACGCATTGATAGACCACATGCGTTTTGTTTTGCAGGCCTTTACCTTGTTGAAAGGAAGTTCTCCATCAAAATCACATACATTGGTTGAATTGTTTGCCAGTACACATAGGTAATGTTCATAGCCCAAAGGGCTACTTATTTGTGAAAAGCTTTTTGTTTTGCACTGTTTTCTAAAAAGCATAAAAATGCATAAGCACTTAACTGTTTCAAATGTCTATGTTTAACAGGGTTTCCGCACAGCATTAAAATTGAAAAAGTATTGAGTTGTGAAACTGGTTTTCAAGGCTTTGAAAAAGTATTGAATTTGGCCAAAATGTACATGAAGTATTGAAACAATATGGAAATTCCAAATTCAGCCATCTGTTCATTCAAATTATGTTCTTTACCACTGATGACAGTTTTGTAAATGTTTATTGCAATGTGTTCTATGAATTAAGTTTTGGAAAGGTGAATATTAATAGAGATGGTATTAAAATTTTTTCATTTAGTATTGAAAAGGTATTGAAAAAGTATGGAAAATTGTTTTTGAAAATATGTGGGAACCCTGTGTGCATACCAGGGCTTAATGCTTAATCAGTAGTATCATTTATCAGTACTCCTATTTTTTTTGTTCTGCATGTTGCATGGAAGAACTGCCTGGTATGGAACTACTTTTACTGAGATTCGTGTAGTTGTGACAGCTTCTATGTTTTGCTATTCATTGTGCATCAATTATATATGTTAATATGTTTGTTTTTTGTCATTGCTATGATTACATTATTTTTCAAAATTTTTGTTGCAGAGCATTTGTTCGAAGTAATGACCTTTTGGAGGTACACAAGGTGAATCTTTTTGTAAAGACAATAGAATTGTCAGTGTTTGTCATGCTGTTAATCTTGATAACATCTGGAATGCTGGTGTGGATTGCATGGAATTAGATTGTGTCAATGATTGTAACATTTTGATATTTTTCTTTGTTCAGGTGATTAATACGCAGACTAGTTATGCCGAAGAAGAGTTTTTCACAAACAAGTCTTTAGTTTTTACAAATAAATATTACCATGGTTTATAGATTTTTGTTAAATGATTTTCTTGTAGTTCTGTTATTTTTATGAAGCTTATTATTAACTTCCTGTAAATTTTGATGGCCATAAAAACGTATGCAGCTATTCAGATTCTTTCTGATGTTTTAGAAATGTGATGCAAAGCATATGATTTCCATGCCAATTGTAAATGTTCGTTTGCAAGTTGCTTGCTAATTGTTTTTAATGTAATCTGGACTGTCACTTCAGTATGCAACTTGGCTGAAGATTTTGGGGTAGTATTTAAGAGTTTTTTTCACTATTTAAGGTGATGATAATCCTGTTGGCTGTGAACACAAAGCAAACCAAAAAAGTTGTCTTTAAAAATAATGAAGTTTTTTTTTATCTGTAAAGGTGGTTTAAATAAAAAGAAATTTATCATTTGACAAAATCATTTCATGCCACATTGTCCCAAAATGCAGAAGTTGATTAATCGGTTAAAAAGCTCTTGATCTTTCGTGTTGTTTGTTAATGTTTTATTGTTTAAGTTTTTTTTAAATTTTTTAATGAATTTTACTGTTTACGTGTTTCTTTGTTATCTGAAAGTAGTGTTCCATATTTCTTTTAAGTTGAAAATAAAAATTGTCAAAAAACACTAATTATTCCTTGTTCATTCAGTCGTTTTTTTGTTTCAAATCAACTCAACCTTATATCATGATTGACAAGGGCTTTGTTTCCAACATACAAACTGTGAACTTTGTGTTTTTAGGATACTGACATGCTAAGACTACCATGCATGGCTGTTGGAAATCAGGTTCGTGAAGAAGTTGGTCAATGGCTAAATTTGCAAAAAAGCCAGAAACTGTTGCTACATGGTAAGATAATTCCTTTGTTTCATACAGATGTTTAAGTTTCCTTCAGCGATATCTTTAAGCAGGGTTTTTTAAGGTGTTTTAGGGAACCGATTCGGGTCCCTAGAATTGAAAATTTGGTCCCTAGAATCAGAGAAAATTGTCATCGAGCCCCTACAGGTCCATACCAGGTACCTAACATTTTCCTTAAGACAACCCTGTCTTTAAGCATGGCAACAACTACCATTTATAATTACAGCTGTGTGCTGATGATTGCTTAAGCTCAGTGGGTTGTGTTGGTCCTTTTTTGTAGTTGTGTGCTAACTTGTTAACTCTGTAGAGACCGCACATTTCTGGCAAGGTGGTAATTGTTGCACAGACGGAAAACATTCTGTGGCAGTTTATTGACTCTTGTTGGTAGTTATCAGCAGGGCTGATGAAAATAATATAGAAAACCTCCAGTGCTTCATGCATTGTAGACGCAGTAGTATCAAGTTGGTTTGCTTCTGTTGTCTGTTATGTTTAATGTGATCTTGGTGTGATTCTCTATAGATATGGCCACTTGCACATGTTTAACTGAGTTGTTAGTTGGTTTTTGTATTTCGATTTTTCTTATTTGCCTGAATGTATGTTTGTTGTGACATTGCTACGTTTCGCAACAATGCTCTGTTCAGGAATTGGCAGTCAGGCAGCTTCTATTAGTGAAACAACTGTTCTTTTTCGGTGGTTCTGGTCAGGATATGCAACTTCAGCTTTGTAAACACGTCTTTGGAAATCCAAAGAAATAAGATTGTATTTTGTTATATTGCTGCTCTGTCTGCATGCAGGTTTTCGTGCAGAAATGTTGAAACAGATTTCTTTGTAATTAGGTTGTGTTTGTGTCAGTTGTGCTAATTTGCAATTTAATTTCATGTCAATTGCTATTGTTTCTGGGATTTCTGCACATGCTTAAATACTGCACAATGATACCAAGCAATCACAGCCTTCACCAGTACCAAGTAGCAGCTTCTAAAGTGCACAGAAGGAGACAATGCAGTGTAATGGTTTTGCATTTTCGCCAATGCTTTGTTTGCTAATTTTAAAAACAGCATCTTGTGAAGTGTCAAAGTTCATTAACAAACTGCGAGTTGCCAGATAAATATTTTGTATCATAACCGTAGTGATTTTGGTTTGGTCAAATTTCTCATACTATCAGGCTTTTTTCATAGGATCAAAGGTGTTAGATAATTGCTAAGAATGCGTAACATACCCAGATTAGTTCTCACGCCAGCAGGCTTGTGTGTGTTTGTAGTGTTGCGATCGGAAATCCCGAGCGGCATGTGCGCAAAGCTTCGCACTGTGGCAGCAGCAGTAGGAACAGGCATGCCCGGTGATTGCAAGTAATGAATAACATAACACGCATCAGCTGTTGATTCACGGAGACATTATAATTAGAGCTCAGTCAATGAAAGGTTGGCTGGAAAAGGCTACTTTTTTCTGTCCAATAAAAAATTATTAGTACATACGTCTTGTCTGTGTTTAGTCACAAATATTGGTGCAATCAATGTTTTGAATAAACGCAGGCAGCATAGTAAGTAGTTAATGTTTTTGAAACGTTGTGTGCACACACTTGCAACTTAGTAGCTAATTTATACTTAATATTGACTCACGATGAGATGCGTGATTTGTTAAGTTGAAAACGTTCAGCAAATATGTGTACGTAGATTTCCAACGTAAAATTGAGCTTGTAACATATTCTGTCCCAATGATTTTGTGTTCTGTTGGGCGGATGTTGGCAACGGGATAGTTTAACTTTTTTCTCTTCACTGTTTGTGCTTTTGCGTTAATGCGATTATCTGGCATTTACGGTAGTCCTGAAAAAAAACTCAAACAAGACTTATTTAAACACGGAAAACCGGTGTTGGATAGTATTACAGCTAACGAAGGAAACACGCGTTTTACGTGAATTTACCCTCGTTTTTGCACTTAATGCCACTGCTTGTCTGACCAGGGCTGTAGAGCCTGAAGACAAATTTGAGGATCCAGCTCCAGGCATCTAAAATTGTTTAGCTCCGACGTCTGAAAGTATTTGACTCCAGCTCCAAGCATTCAAAATTGCTTGGGCTTCGGACTTCGGCTCTACAGCCCTACTTTTGAGATGAGCTTCAATATATTTTAATACATTGCATTGTACGAAGGGTACTGCAAATGCATAACGTACTTAAAATACACAAACGCATTGAATGTGTTAAAAAATGGCGCTACGTTCGGTTAAACAGAAATGAAATTAAAAAATTGCTCTGGCTCTGGCTGCAAGTATCTAAAATTTTTTGGCTCTGACTCCATCTTCAATCATCCAAAATTGTTGGGGCTCCGGCTTCGCAGGTCTGTAGTCTGACAAATGCACTTAATGGAAAGATCAGGAGCCGCAGTCAATCCGTAGTGGAATTCTCAAAATAACCGGAGAACACCGGATTGCAGCAAGGAATGTTTTTTCGTAGTTTCGGTTTCCTCATGCACGTTTTTGGGAAAACTGTGAATTCAGCGAAAAACTACTGAAATCACTCCTTGATATGCAAAGCGCGTATGTTGCGTATGAATAGGTACTTGTGATCAGCGCTAAGTCTTGTTTTCTTTTTCAGAAGCCTACTGCTTGCCTGGCACAAGAGTACTTGTATACTGGCCTAACTCATCAGTGCAGTGGAATAGTGCTGTTATAACTGGATCGGATTCAGAAGGCATGCTTCAGGTCATGTTTGATGAAGTAAGTCTATGCTCGATAGTGTCGTAGAGTTATCGAAGATCTTTTGAAATGCACTAGTTCTGTTCGTATATCTACAGAAAGCCAGTTTCCGACAAATATTTTGTTTGCATAACTTCTCTTCCCGTGGTTGATTTTTGTACTTAAACTAGGAGCAGAGCGTAAAGCTTCAGTAAAGCTGCTTTTTCCATTTTTTCGCAGCAGGTTACAAACGTTTCTCCGATGCAGTTTGCTGGTTGAACAAAGCGAACGAAGCAGTAATGCCTGGCACGAGTTCCTACCATCACGAAGCACGAACTGGGCTTTAACGTACGCGAAGCTTTTCGCGACATCCCTCGCGCCCATATATAAACGTGAACTTGTCAGGCTAGGCTTGCAATTATCAAGAGATTGTGACAGCGGTTTGCTTAATGCTATCGTTTAACTTTCAGGTTTTAACTCAAAAAGCGGTCGATCCCCGTTTGACCCAAGTCAGACTTTTGGACACGAGCTTGATAAGCTCGTCGTGCGATACTGCAGACCATCCTGTCCGGCGCAGTCGTCGTAGTACTCGCAGGAACAGTACCAGCTCCACGGTGAGTTGACACCGTCGCATTATCATTCGGCGATCGTAGTGGGTATTAAGAAATTTTATGAGATTGCTCTTTAACGTTGTGAACAAAATATACTCAACTTTTTTAAATTAGAAAGGTCGTTAAGTAGAAAGAAGACCATACTGTAGCTTGTGAAATCCTTGTCAAATAAGCAAACGGAGGGGGTGATAATGATGCGCGTTGTGTTTTCGCGAAATTGTTGTGGAGCGTTCCGTTTATAGTGATATTATTTCCTGAACAGTCCCAGAAGCGTGTCAGCGTTGACCTAGTTGTCAAACTGTTTTATGTGGTCATGTAATCGGTCTGGAATTATGCCGCACGTTATCAGAACTTGATTGACGGCCATTGAGGCTTCAGGCCGAGTGTCTCGTGACCCCTCCAAAAATGGTTGTGTGTCTCGTCCGAGGATGGTCGAGTTAAGGGGCACATTGGCGTTAAACTGATATGTCATCCTCGATGGAAAGCAGAGATGAGGGGACTGTCACACTTTACGATCCAGATCCAACCTTGAATTTCTAAAACTCAATTCAAGTCCAACCATACTCCAAATATGGACTAAATGCAAAGACCAAGTCCGAATAAACTCCAAAAAATTAACAAAAAAATTTTTTTCACAAAAATGCCGCAATTCTTTTTCAGCCCAAAACCGGTCCTGATCCTAAATTTTTGAACAATTAATAGTCCGGATCCATTCCTATCCGAGGCCAGTCCAATGCTCATCTCTGATGGAAAGGCGGACGCTGCAAAACTGAGCTGTCATTTGCCGTTAATGCATAAAATTCCACCAGTCCCCACAATATTCTCAACCAGGTATTTTGCGGTTATTTTGAGCAGCTTCGCCTGTTAAGAAAGATTCAGTGACCAATCGTGGAGGAACTAGGGCATCAGAACGCTGGAAGCAAACTTGTTGACATGCATTTGAAATGCCCTCGAAATTGAAAGAAGCCGACTAGCGGCTTTTGCACTTTGGTTCTTCTCTTTGAGCAAATCTCTACAGGTGGCAGTCCACAACAGCAGCTTTCAACATCTCGGACGCGGACAAGGGTTGTAGATGGCGCCGCTCGTCCAAAGCGCTTAAAATCACTTTTGCACGTTCTTGACGATGCAGCTGCGAACGCAGGCGCAACAATGTACCGAGTTTGCGAACCAGAAACGGGCTTACGCAGAAATTACTTGAACGAACTGCATTTCAAGTTTAATTACCGCTTCCGGCGCCGCGCCGCGATGCGACGTCACACTTGCCACATGTTGCAGTGTTTGCACTGTGCAGTTGTGAACGGTGTTGACGATCGCAGTTGTTGCTCGCTCGAGCTTTCAGTTGACTGCGTGTTTACTTTGCGGCTATCGGCCGCGGATCGGATTAGAGCAGTTGCTGGCCTAACGCACTGGAGGCAAGTGCTGAAAGTTATTATTGTTAAAAGTTACATCGCGAGTGTAAATGCGTTTGTTCCATCAGGCCCGCAGCCAGGTTTTAAGGTTCGGCGGGAGGAGGGGCAAAAAACATTTTAAGGGGGCAAGATGTCTGTCATTGATATATGTTTAAAACGTTTTTCTGGACACAACAAAGTTTGGGAGGCACTGCCCCCGAATGCCCTCCTTTCGTGGCTACGGGCCTGTGTTCCATATCTTGCAGTGTCGTAGCCTGTGTGTTCAGAATTCACTGCAGTATTTGCATGTGGCGGATGCTGCAACCGCTTTCATCCTAAAATACTTCTCACCCTGAACGTGTGCCTGTGATCAACACATGATGCTGCTAAATTGTTCCTAGAGGAAATCTTTTTGGTTGTATGGGAATAGTCAGTAATGGTTGAGGCGTGTAAGCCGAGTTTACTGTATGCCAGGCCGTGACTTTATTATGGCGTAAGTGCTTGGCTTGTCGCTCCGGTGATCTGTGCAATATCACAAAATCCCCAATGCTATCGTCGCCTGGGCTTTCGTTACCTGTCAACACTCCTTTCACGCTTTTTGTACGCAGCACAATAATCTTTTTTTCAGTTTTTAAATGACAATACTCTAGTCATAGATGTCGTGGCCTTGATGAGAGGCAAATAGCTACAGAAACCAGCCTCTGTTGTCAATATGGTAATCTTTTAATTATGTCTTGTGCTTGTCCGTGACCGTTCCGGTTATTCCAAATCAGTGGTTCTTAACCTTTCTAAATCCTGGGACCACCATTCCTAAAGATATTGGCTCGGGGACAATGTTCCCTCTAAGGTGCGCAAATGCGCAGTTGCACCCCAGACCATTTGCGCAGTGGAATCTCATTCTCGCGCACTTGCAACACCTTAAATTTTATGCTGTGTATATATCGCTTAACCCTTGTACCGCTTAAACGCTTCACTACTAGTGTGTCTACAGTTGCATGCTTACTAAAGCAAATATTTGCCCAGTGTAAAATTTTCTTGCAGAGAACACTGGTTGGAGACTCCTTGTCTGCGGTTATGTGATTAGCCAAAGTGGTGGTCGTTGTTTTCTGTGCATCTGAGGGTTAAAAGAAAACACTTCCGGCATTCCTACTGCAGACCCCGTTAAGAACTCACTGTTCTAAATACAGCATGTGTTCTTGTATTTCAAGGATGCGACACCCGCGAAAACGAAATGCAAGCAGAGGCTCTCTAAAAGAAGGTCTTGTCTGGCGGAAGCGGATCCTGCCTCAAAAAATTTACTTCAAGGTACGTCGCTCCTACCCAGCAGGAAAACGTGACTTAAGTTCTTGCCGTATATACTCGCTTATTAGCTGCACTTGTTTTACCTGGAATATGGCCTGTATTTTGCCTGCGGCTTGTGCGCGCAACATACCCAGAGGGACAAAGTTTTCTATCAGCAATAGCCTTGGCGGAACAGAAGGTGACGTTCTCTGAACAGATGTTCGCGACGACACCCATGACACAGATGAAGAAGATGAAGATGAAACCTGCGACGATCTACCGTACATATAGACGAACTTCCTTCTCACGACGAAGAAGATTTCTTAGGTTTCGAACAATAAAATTGTCTTTCATTACATTTTCCTGTAAAAATCAATATTTTGTGGTTGATTGATCGCGCAGGGTCTTCACCGGTGAAAAGGTCAATT
>JGI24159J19872_10011924_pt1 | contig 11367 bp, 7 predicted proteins | sample Ectturendosymbi4_FD_19872 | JGI IMG/M metagenome (IMG submission 19872) | reverse complement strand
GTTGATGATGTGCGATATCTCAAGGATCGCCTCAACTTCACAGCTGAGCACAGGCAGACATTTTTCCCTTCTGGAAGATACAGATCTCAGGAAGATGTGGTACAAAAAACGTTTGCTTCCGTACCCCGTGATACTGTTGTGTTGTTGTACGAAAGATACAAGGTGGACTTTGATCTTTTTGGATACGATCGCCCAAACTGGTTGTGATCACCACATGTAACCCATCGCAAAACTACGTCGACAATTATTTTATTTTTCCTCTGGACTAATTCAAGTGTTCGCTGTAGTGAAAATATCCTACATACGGACAACTTGTCCGTATTTTCATAATGTTCAATGCGAAATTTTAATTCAGGTGGTCTGAGTGCCACCTTATCACGTCTGTTACCATTGCAGTTAGGATTCGAACGCTTTCAGCACATTAGCTGAAGCACGTTTTGTTTGCTAAGATCAAAGTAAGCCATTCACCGTGCGGCCTATGCCATTCAATGTGCGGCCCTGGTCAAGTCAGTGACATGATTTTTGGCTCTGCAAGCCATTTGGGTTGGACATAGTTGCTCTAGATGAAACTATTGATGTCTAGTACATGATTCACGCACGAAACTCTACAAGATATTTCTTGACATCAATAGCAATATGCTTGGTGTGAGACACGTTTTTTTCGACCGTTGGGAGACCAGACAATTTCTGTTTAATACTAGTCTCCGGATCTGTTGGTGCAGGGAACTTGTGGTGTCAGAACAGACGAAATGACTTTGCACCCCTACTGTGTAGCATATTTTGCCTAGAGACTTGGGGTATGTGGTTCCTGCGAACCTGGAAAGCCCTATATTGGTTCTGTTGGTTCTATGTGAATGTTGCACTTCGTAATACTGTAGGTATTTTGAAAGTTATATAATTTGCGGTTTTCTTATATCTAAGAAAAGCATTTGACTCGGTGGATCACTCCATTTTTCTAGCAAAACTTGAGCATTACGGCGTAAGAGGAAACACGCTCAAACAAATACAGTCTTATCTCTCCAACAGAAAACAGTACGTTCAAGCGGGAAATACTAAATCATCTTTGAATTCAATTATTTCTGTGTTCCACCAGGGCTAAAATTTAGGACCATTGTTTTTTCAATATTTATAAACAACTTACGAATGTCAAATTCTATGATAACTAGGAAATAATCGAGCACTAAAGCCAGAATTAGGGAAACACATAAAATCATAATCGTTTTTTTAGCTAAGGCACAACGCACGCGTCATCACGATGTTTACATCAACAAATGTATATTGTTTTGTTGTTTTTGTCCCACATCATGTATACAGAGGATATTGTGCTTGTTTTTATTGGGTTTACAGTGTTTTGCCTCATTGTAGGTTTTGTTCCTCACAGCAACAGTCAAAATTATTCGCTGATTTATTGTTATTGTTTGAATATTAGTTACGTTTGATGAAACTTGAGTCTAAGGTTTGTATCATTGTAGATTTTGAATAAAATGAAAAAGCTTTCTAGTACACTGCTGCTCAGTTCCTTCTCAACCCGGAAAAAATGCTTGATAACCCTTTGCTTTGCTGTTTTCCTGCTGATCCTACTTTTTTGGTACTCATGGAAAGGTAAGATGTTTTAGTTTGAAACATTGATGGTAATCCTTTTACATTTTTGCTGTAAAATGTATATCTTTAATCTCTTTATCCAATCTGAAACTTGAAATGGATATATCGTGAAAGAACATCACAAAAAGTAACTGAATTTTAAATTTCAATACGAAACAAAGGTGTTAGTGACAATGCTAAATCGATATATCTACCAATCATGATACCGCTCACAAAATGAGCGTTAATATACGTATGGGTGCATTTGTTTTTTTGTTGAAAAGAACAAAGTTCGTTTGTTGAAAAGAACAAAAAGAATTTGTGCACATTTTTTTGTTTTTTCCAACTAACGGTGTTTTTTTTGCAGCATTTTCCGAAATTACAATTCATTTCTAAAGCCAGGTGATCACAATCTTTGTCCTGAACAATTTATTACGGCATTCACAAGCAACCTGAGTCAGAACAGTTCTGATCCAGACCAGGCGTTTGGGAGGGCAGTCAAATAAGGGGGGCGCCGAAACGTCTTCACTTTTTAAATACCCCTGGTTGTCTGTGACAATCTTTGTGCATCACATAAACGTGGTTATCTTTGGTAGGCTAAAGAGGTGGCAATTTTTGTTCGTCGAACGATGCAATCTGTCATGGAATCACAACAGTTTCAATTGCTTTATGTCATTATTCACAAAAAGTTGAAAGCAGGTACGAGAAGATGGGTTCTGTTTTTAACAGCGTACGCGTAACTGAGAACATTGTTGGTGTCCCAAAAATGTTTTATCTAAAAATAAATGTTTGAAAGATATGCCCTGAGTCAAGGGTCCCCAACCTTCTTGCAACTGCGGAACGGTCAGTGCATGACAATTCTACCGTGGCCCGGGAGTTCCTCTTTTTCAACAGCCGAAATAAAGTTACCAGTATGACCCAACAGACAAGGCTGCTACAGTACAGTCTGCAGCTTTGCTCCATCTCCAACATTTTCACTTTATGCTCCAATGCTCTCACTCTATGCAACCAACAGTGCTTCCACGGAACAAAATCGACACACCACATGCCCAGATACCTGTTCTTCCGAAAGGGGAGCAATGAGGAGTGATGTGCCTTTTTATAATAGTATCATAGGTAATTTTATTGTCTATCAGGATCGAGTTGCTACAGATTTATTGAAGCTATGCGCCCACATAGAAAATTCGCATTGATTTTTGTAATTTCTCTTATTTTGTTTGAGGTAAACAACGTTGCTGAACAGAAAAAAGAAAAATTGGCAATGATTTCTTTGTTTTTTATAAGTTTCCATTGCTCTCAACTCTTATTGCGCCTCCTCCCTACCGCTACTCCAGTGTCCCTGGTTTCATATATTTGAACATTGGACTGCTGATGTGAAGAAAAAAATATCAACCCTTTAAGTCCAGATCATAAAAAAGAGTTGACACTGTTTAAAAAGTAGGGGCAGATGGGATGAAAATCTAAATTCACAGGAAATACCTGCAAACTCAAGCTCTAGTCTCCACGATAAAGTCATTTTCCCTTATATTGTATACTACTGTGAACCCTCCCCAAACAAGTTTGAAGCCACACGTAATGCTGTTGATCAGGCGATGGATCTGCTTCTATCCGGACCAACAAACACAGGTGTGAATCAGTCTATTACAAAATTTAAATCGCGAACACCAGCCAACACCACATTTACCACTAAAAAACTACAATTTGCACCAGAAGATTGTTTTTGTGTTCAAATTTATCTGATTTGCACCGAATGATTTAACCAATATGCTACGCAATTTGCTGTCCATTAACGGTTTCGCTAATCATGCCAAATTTGTGTTTTCGTGGCCGGCGTGAGCTGTTCACGGGTTTGCAATTGCAACAAAAGGACCAAAACTATATGACAGGTAACCTCTTTACTATCATAGGCCACGTACATTGTGAAATGTTGCTGGCGGGACGCAAAAATAATTAATTTCATCTCAAACGTTTTCCCTTGTTTTCTTGAGGAATGTATGGAGCAAAAACTATGGAGAATGAGCTAGATATACGTCTCTTGACTTGCTAAGCATCCGTTTATCACGGAGTTTCGTTTTGATGCGATTTGAGTTCTATCTTGGAAAGCAGAAATTCTTGTACCGGCCATATTAAGTGTTTACGCGGTCTGCATTTGATCCCGGGGCCGGGGAGATCTTCCCGGGGTTGCATTTGATCCCCGGGTCGGGGGGATCTGCATTTGATCCCTGGGCCGGGGGTTCCCATCCCTGCCATAAGGCGATCACTCACTGTTGCTAGGCGCATAAGCAGGTGGGGGAGAAAGGCGTCGTTCTCCTTCTCCAATGTGACTGCAAATATTGAACCAATGAGTTGAAATTGTCATTACCGCGTAAACAGTAGCTTCTGGGGTCCATGACGAAACTTGCACAGCTTGTTTGTATAAGCAATGAGAATATAGTATGTAAAACAGCTGCCATTCCAAGATTTAGACATAAATTAATTGTTATCTTGGCAACTGGCTTACACTAATAATTTTAAGCTTGATTCCAGGAAAATGGCATGCATGTTTTCATCCTACCTGACTCCAGAACCCTTTGCCCCTTCTCGTACGCCCTGCCTCGGTCTTTGTAGTGCTCATTGTTGCTCCAACGTAGGGGCACGAAGAAGAAAGCCGAATTTCTCCGATTTTATGGACCCGATGATAATTTTCTCTGATTCTAGGGACCCGATTTGAAAATCTAGGGACCCGAATCGAGTTCCTACAACGCCCTCAAAAACCCTGCTCTAGCCTCAAAAACCATGCTTTTTGAAAAGGAAAAAAAAACTGCTTTTTTTGAAAAGGAAAAAAAACTCAAAAACCCTGCTTTTTGAAGGGAAATATTGGGTACCCGGTATGGATCTGTAAGGACCCAATTTAGCTGATTCAAGGGACCCGATCTTCTCTGATTTCAGGGACCCGATAATAATTTTCTTTGATTCTAGGGACCCGGATCGGGTCCCTAAAACGCCCTAAAAACCCTGCTTTAGCGCGTCCGATGGTGCAACAGTCACTCGGTTCAAACGATCTTTGAAATTTTTTCTCCATTTTCCAAGAATATCCTCATTGCTGAGTAAAAACAATTTTAGTCTTTGGTATATTTTACAAAATTGGATTCGCTGCCGCAGAGACATCGGATGGTTTGTCAGAAGATTTTGTTGGCTCGCCAGTAATTGGGATCCAGCTTTTGCCTGAAAATCTGACAAGGTTGCATTTTGGAATTTTTAACCGTATGAGTTGTGGAATTTCGCGCCTAAGCGTATCGCTTATACTGAAAATATTAGACTTTATTGCGCAGCCATGCATTGCAGTCTGCTTTCTTTGCTCGAATGGTATCTTACATTTCTTTCACCTTTTGGTTCTACCTTGGGGTTAATTTGTTGCCATTATTTGCCGCACTGACTCTTTTCCCTTCGCATAGCGCAGGGTCTCCAAATTTTTTTGTGCGAGGGCCACATAAGCTATTACACAACAGTCCGAGAGCCGGACGTCTTAAGTAATGTCTCTACATCTCTGGCACTGGTAAATGACCGCGCTTTGCTGTAACTCGAACAGACAACGAACATATGCCGAACACACAGGCCAGAATGCTGAAAATCGACTTTGATTTGCTACTGCAGCAGTGAAGTGTATTTCCATACAGCTTCATGAGATCACAAGCAGCATCATCTTCGTATTTGTTCGTTTATCTCAAATTGCTTTACAAACGATGTCTTTTTTGTTTTCTACCCGAGGCGTATGAAGTAGTACGTGGAAGAGTTTTCTTTCCAGACCGACAAAATGCTGATAATATGCACTGAGAACCAACCGATTTTGCTGAATCCAACCCAACAAAGAGCACTTTTTTGCTTGCTGACTTAACAAAACAGCGCGTCGTGGTGTGCCTAAAGAAAATGGTCAGCTGGTGACGTAGTCCATGGTGGGAAAGGCAACGCAATACAAGTTCCAAAGTACTGTGCCCTTTCCGAGATTCATGCTTATGCTGAGCTGCAGCATACATCAACAGTAGTTACGGCGTTTTTGGCAAGTATCAGCGTTTCGCCGTAACCACTTTAAGCTTTCTCTAAATTTTTCTTGGAAAACGTGCAGTTACGCAGAGTGGTGTGATTATCTTGAAGCATACAAAAAATCAGCAGATTTTGATTGACAACCTCGATTATTTCCACGGCTGCAACACCCTAAGTCAGTTGATTAATCTTGTATTTTCTCCTTTTGTTTAAATTTTCCAATTAAATTGTCAGCCCTTATTTTGCATTTCAATTATTTGTCTACGATTTTTACGGCACCAATGTTCTGTGTCAGTAATATCACAACTTCTGTCGATACATTTGATCAAATATGAACAAGAAATTTGTAAGCAAACTATTAGCTTCTTTCTTTTAACAGATCATTCTACTGACATGAATGTCAAGCAACGTGGACAAATTCCACTTTTGTTGCCAGCTAAAGGTCATCATCACGATCAAACACTTGCTGAAAAGGTTGGTCCAGCTAAAAAACAAACAAAAATGGGAAGGAATGCAACCAATGTACCCTCCTCTAAGGTGAGCAACTACGCATTTGCGCAGTTCCACTAGATCATTTGCGCAGTAAAATCTTATTCTCGAGTACTTGCACTATTCCAAATATAATATCGTGTATATGGTGTATGCAGCCCTTTAACAAGTGAAAGGCTTCATTGGATGTGTGTCTACATGGTTGCGCAGTTGCGTGCGCACTAAAACAAATATTTGCTTAGAGTAAAATTGCCCTAGAGGCAGCTATGGATACAACCGACCCCACACATGACTCTTCAAGTCTATCGCGTAAAACGAACAGTGACATATCCCAAGCAAGAACTTTGAAAACTGGACAATTGCGCAAGGTGGGATCAGCAAAAAATGTTTTCTTTCTGAAATAAACTTCAAGATTATCACATTTTCACTAAGATGTTGCTTTCTGCCCCATGGTTTGAGAATGTAATTTGCAGCTTTTGTAGCCCTTGTCACTAATTTCAGTAACAATCTCGTGTTGGATCACATTCACATTGTAACCAAGCCTACATCTGCTCAAAAATGCNCGAANTGCATACCGTATCTATTCGATTGTTAGCCACACTTAATTGTACGCCGCATGAAATATGGTGTCAAAAATTAATGNAAGCNGCACATGAACATTGATTTCCTACGTTTCTGAGACAGACCCGTAGCCACTGGAGGCCATTCGTGGGTAATGACCTCCATTTTNTTGATTTCCTCAACATTTTGTTGTGTCCGGGAAAATTTGTTTTGAACATACAATAAAAACAAATATCTTGCCCCCAAAAAATATATTTTACCCCAGNAAATGTTAAGCTCTGACTACGGTGTTGCTATGAGATACTTTCGTGTACTAGCATGTTTTGCGTTGACAAACCTGGTAATGATGCTTCACCACTACAAGTTTCGTCTGTTCATCACAATCCCGGTCCCTCCTGTGACGCAGGGACTGAGTTTGCTAGAAAACTTTGGAGTAACAAAACTTTATTTTTTGCGTTTCGATGACGTCGCAATGTTTACTCAACCGTAGTACGAACTTTTTGTAAAATTGGCAAAATGGGGGCAAATTATCAAAATTATATATTTTTGGGACCCTGGCTCAAGAGACCCCCTTGCTACTCTCTTGGTGGTGGTGCAGCAACATAGCAAGTGTTACTGTACGATAGTGCTATATCTAGCGCCGAATTTAATGTGAAAATATTAATTCTGAGAGTTGGGTTTAAGTAAACGCAATTATGCTCAAAAATTGTGATAATAAATACAAATTTGGTCAGTTCCGAAATAAAATGTACTGCTACTAAAAAACACAAAACCACAAGGTTCTTACCAAACCATTAAACCACAAGATCATTTGGTAAATACTAGCAGAGGAAACCGTGTTCTTGGTATTGCAGGCTACAGACAATTCGATTTACAAAAACATGACACGAATCAGTCGTATGATTGAGCGACATTTATGAACACAATGAATCGGTTAATTCAAATTAATCAACACAATTATCAACAATCATGACAATTCAGTTTACATGGTAATCTGTACTCTGTGTCTATAGAAAATCCAGTGATAATGTCAATTTCTCTTGGCTTTGTGGTAGAGGTGTCCAACAGTAAGGTAACCATGATATTTGTACAGCTACATTATTTTTTATCACAAAATATTGGAGGACAAAAGATATTGTGTCCCTCCCCTTTCCAAAAGTTGGGGAGGACATGCCCCCCCTTAAACTCGATCCCTGCTGTGGCAGACTGTGCACGTGATGCTGAATACAAGAAAGAGACTGCGAAAAAACAGTTTGGTCGGCAAAGGAAAGACTGAGTGTCAGTGTCAGACCACGACCCATTATTGTGGCCCGCTATGGCCCAACGCCCCCGTCTAAAATCGAGTAAAGCAAAATCAAAACAGCTGTCTATTTGAATAAGATGATAAGACTGACGATGCGTAGTGTTACGTGAAATCGATCTCCTATTAAAAATTTGTGATTGATTCCTTGCCTCTTTCACTTGTGGAGTGAAGTTACTTTAAAACTGCTGTGTACGTAAAATATGTACTCGCGACTCCTCTAAAACAGTTGACGACCCCTCTGCGGGTCACTACCCCATTTTGAAAACCACCGTTTTAAAACAACTCCCACGGCTTAAACACGGAATGGCCTTTTGGCAATTTGTCAAGACCCTGCAAATATTGACATAGGTATTTATGGATTCTTTCTGTTATTTTATTCACCTGCTAATTTTTTGAAAAATCGTATCGAAGTTTTTGTCTGCCAATACAGTTTTTGGAAACATTTTCATTTGATTAAAACTGTTTAATGACTCTGATGCAATGAGACGTGTAATGTGTTGTGAAAAAATTGCCTTGGAGCGCACAACAGTTTCGTTACTTCAGCGAAAGGCCTATATGCTTATAAATGGCGTGATTGCTTTGTTTCTGAGGTGTTTTTTTTATAATTCTTTTCTATACACTGTATTTCACCAGGCGATTCTTCTTTATGATTATGTATCGTGGTTTGTTGAAAAAGAAGTCGCCGACAAAGAAGCCTGTGGGTACTGCCCGTTCATCAGAGACAGAAAAAAGGTTTTCTGTTGTAGCGATAAACGTTCAATAACTTTACTAAAAATTACAAGACATATATCTCTGTTGAAATGTGCAACGAAAATGCAAGTTTCAACAGTTCAATTTGAGTCGATGGAAACTTGAATATACTATGCATCTACAAACAACGCACGGTTGCGTGATTTACGCTAAAAACAATTTTACAGTAACTTACCAATTAGACTGTGGGAAGTTGCGGTCTGAAATACCGTACACTCTGCTCCTTCACAAAAAGTAATGACGCAACACATAGCCTTCGTGTCAAGGTATAACGATCGCTGCAAGTGGATTGCATTCGGGTTTTAAGCAGAGGGGCGCCAGTTTTCAATTTCTCAGTTTTCGTGGAAGACTGCTTGGAAAGTTCCTTAAAAAAGATGCCACGACGTAACTGTGTCTATGGGATGGAAAATACCCAGTCCGTTTTCGTCCTAGCCGTAGCACCAAAGAGCAAATTTTCTCGTTTCAACTAATTTTCGAGAAATCTTAGGTGTTTAGAAATAGTTTCGCAGTTCTGTAATTCAGATTAAGAGAAATTTCTTTTCTGGCCTTTGTTATTGTCCCTCGTGTTGTTGTTTGTTTATTGTCTGTGATCTTTATTCACGACTACACAAGTGGATATGTTGGTCATAGAAAACTGCTCTCCTTTGAAACACAACCAAACTTATGGCCGTGCAGTGCGTTTTCCATTATATTTTCAGCAGCGATTAAAACCTTGTAGATATTTTTGGTGGCAATATTCCAAGTAACCAGTCTCCAAACAAAGCTCCAAGGCACCCAAATTGAAATATGAAACACTAAAAATCAGTAGAGTTTTATCAAATTTTTTCAGGTCAAATACCCATGCTCAAACGTAAATCCTCCCTGTTGAAGAGAGTTCTAGCGATGGTTCTCCATGTAATAACGCGATTCTCGTACAAATACGTGCAGCTTTGAGCGAACCGATTCGCTGTTTTCTAAATCTTTTGAATGTTTAGCAAATGATATTTTCTTTGCTGCACATTTAATTGTTTTGAATTTAGCTAAAATCAGAATGAACATATTGCAACTAGTATTACATTTATTAGTGGACCAACGCCATGTGCCTATGTTCAGTAGCATTCACTTTTCAACCCGAATTTTCTAAAGAACGTCATCGGGGCAGCACACGTATAGCAATCTATGATGTCTCAAACTCCCCAACAATTTGCAGCGTTGTCTGATGTTTCCTGGTGTCCTAAAACCAAAGGAGGAAGTAGTCCCATTTTTTGATTCTGCATTCCCTTCGATGTAAAAATGATTTGTTCCACATCCGCTCCTCCTCAAACCATGAAAATAAATAGAAATCACTGGTTTTGCATAGTTTGCTCCAATGAAGCTCCTGCTTCATCCTTGCAAATGGCGGAAGCTCTTACCTGGTATATTCGTTAAACCAAAAAGTCTGTCTTTCTTATTCAGCTGCTTTGCTAATTCCAACGAGCTGAAAACGTCGTCTGTAGTCACATTCCTTCCCTTTACCATAAACGGTTCTATTAGTTGCAAAACAATCCCATCCGTCAGCCTCAGGAAAGATGGACGCAGTGCGTCATTCTCAAAATAACCCAAGGAGGATGACAGGTGCCTTCACGCGGCCCTCCTGTACGACATTGCTTGAAATGTCAACCAAACCTGTCAATATGAGAGCAACCACTGCTATTCGCACTGGATGTGTTCGACATGGGGTTGGTTATAAAACGCCCTTTCCAGGGCGCGGCAGCAGAAATGTTGCCGAAGATGACACACGACCCAGCACACTCCAACTGAACACCTAGGGCCTCAACGCAGACAAGATCTCAGTCATTGAGAAGCTAGCCTATAAAAACAAGGCCTTCATCATAGTCCTACAGGAGACCCACTGCACAACTGCAGACAAGCTAGTGATTCCCAACTTCTCACTAGCTGGGTCAATACTGAGCAGGAATCACGGTCTTTCCACCTTTGTCCACGAGCGGTTGGAATGGTCACTGGTCGATCAGTCTCCAGAACAATCAGACACTTAGTGGTTGTGCGTAGATGTTGCAGGATACAAGAGCATTAACGTCTACAAACTTCCACGCTCACGATTCACATTAACGGCCATCCCGACGTTCCCACACCCCAGTGTGTATGATGGTGACTTCAACTGCCAACATTTCATGACGTCTGCACCACAGCAAACGTCTTGTGCAGTGTTACGACTAAACGTAAAATGCCACTTTCTAGAAAAGATACAACCATTTGTTACAACCGTCAAAACAACCGTCTGGCGGTTTTGGTGTTTGTGTTTCAAATTGAAGTAAACGTTCAGTTTCAAATGTTTAGCTTATTGACACATAATGCAAAAACCTGCAGCAAATGAGGAACTTCCAGTTGGCCGATTTTCGAACTTTTTTGTAGGGTAAGTTGTTTTTCAGTGTTTGTGAAAGATTTTGTTTGCCATTAAAAGAAGAGGTTGGGATAATCAGCATCGGCGTTTTTCAGTGTGAAAGTTAATGCGTTCATTCTTGCTGCTGAGTGACCCAGAAACATCCGCAGTGCTCTTCCACTTTCTCCGTTCGCCTCCGACTCCACCACCCAAGGACCCATTAAGGTAGCAATGAAAAAAAACGCTAAGGTTCGCAACAGATCTGTATCGTTGCAGTTATGAGGTCAAACGATGTTTTTCTACT
>JGI24159J19872_10011923_pt1 | contig 11367 bp, 5 predicted proteins | sample Ectturendosymbi4_FD_19872 | JGI IMG/M metagenome (IMG submission 19872) | reverse complement strand
AGTTCGGTAGTATCTCCACTTCATTCTGACGATATCCCCTGAAGAGTGTCAGACGAAAAGCTTTGGGATGAATCTCCTACTTCACGCCATATTGAGTTTTTGTTTATATCCAAAAAGAATTTTCAGTTTTTTAAGAAGTTATTGGTGGATGCAATGCAAGGATATCTAGAAACGTTAGATATCCCTGCGGAGTTTCTAGATATCCATGATGCAACGCCAAATACGCTTCTATTTCTACGTTTCAACTAGCAACGACAGCTTAAGATTATTATTTGTCGCGTACTTCTATAAGAACAGCTGTAGAACAATGCTTTTTTGCAATCATTTCAAAAAGTGGTAATGGGAGCTGGTAGGGCCGGTATGCAAATCTCAAGTAATAGTTGCCCTGTTCCGTTTATCAATGTGCTAGAATACTTTTCGTGAAGGTAAAAGAGAGATCCTCTTTCTATTTTACGAAAAATTCTGTGGTTCGAGACCATTTTTTCTGACTTGCGAAATTGATGACTTCACGCCATCTGCGCATGCGCAGAGTAATATTCCAGGCCGTGCATTTCGCAAGCGGTGGCTGTTCACTGAGATATCAAATGTGCTGAGAACTAATGATTAGAGGTTAGGGTTTAGCGTTTACGTTAGGGTTAGGATTTGGGTTAGAGTTATAAAAAGTAAAATAATTGAGGTCTAAGACTAAGTCAAATATTTTTTAATGGTTAGTTATTCCCAAACCATCCCTTGTTGTGGACTATCTGACGTCTAACCTAAAGTTTTTATTTACGCAACATACATTAAAAAGTAGCCTAATCGCCTAAGTTTGTTACTTTACTCTGAGATGCAAAAGAAATGACATACGATATAGGTCAAATAATTCGCAGACGTCAGATTTCGCGGAGGTTAGAAATTTCGCTTGACACCGGGGAGTGTTATGTCACGAAGCTTCACTCATTGGTCGTGGATCGGTTGCCCGACATTTGGACAGAGAAACAGACACGATACCACTGAATTCTAGCAGGATGATTATTATTTGAAATGAGGAGCATCGCCAGCAACGTTTCCAAGCAGGGACGCCGGAAAACGGTAGGGAAGGGGGAAGCAGTAAAAGGGTTGAGGGCAATAGAAACTTGTAAAAAACAAAAAATAATGTTACCAATTATGCTATTTCTGTTCAGCAATAATGCAGACCTCAAAAACAATACCAAAAATTATAGAAAAACATTCTTAAGTTTCTGGTGCGCGAATATCTGCAACAAATTTGTTCAATTCGATTTTGATAAGCCATGAAATTACCTATGATATTTTATAAAAAAGAACCTCCGACCCCGTCGACCCCTTATGAAAGGACAGGGGGGGCAGTGCCCCTGTCATGCACACGCTCTCCCGCGTCCCTGCTTTCAAGGCGTCAGTGCAGTAACGTAACTACCGGGACAGTCGATGTAATGATACCTATTTTTCATAAAAGAGTTGTAAAAACAAATAAACTGCCAATTTTTTCCAAATGCCGACGAACCGTTATGACGTCAAACTGTCGCTTGACCCTTTTGTCCTGCTGCTAGCGCTTTGTCACGAGCGGTTGCTTGTTAACGGGTCGTTTGCTCGCTGCCGATACTTCCTCCAATGTTCACAGTCAGTGCTTTGTGAGAAATGCAGACATGGGACATTCCTCATGGCGAGAACCGTTGTGGTGAGTTATTGCCCTCGGTGAGCGACGCCCTGGTCAAAGTTGGAAGATCAACGTGTATTGAAAATTTTGGTTTCATGTTTCGGTCATCTCAAATCGTGATGTAGCAGCCAGTATTGATACAAACCATAAAAGGCTGTGTTACTTCTTCTAAGACTTCATCTGCACTCTATCATTAGCGGTGCGTCAAAAGTTCATCAGTTTCTTCAAAATGTGTGTTCTTGTTTTGCTAATGCAACATCATTGCCCCAGGCCTAAGGTTAACCCCATCTTTGAAAGCTACAACATATCAACGCCTCCAGAAAAGATTTGATAAACCAGAAATAGCGTAAGATGTACTTTACTTTGTTCAAANTCAAAGTGTTTCATTTNGTGAAATACACAAGAAAGCTTAAAACTTTAATCCAAGCGTAACTTCATTGTTAACGTTTTCTGCTAATTTTCTAAAAATTCAAACGTTTGTCGCACATATATTTGTAGTTGCAATTTCAAGTGGCTTTTAGGCATTGCAAATCAATATTATCTCTAACATAATGTCTTTGACGAAGGTCTTCATTCAAAACAGTCTCTACTTTTGCACTCACCATTTGATCTATTCTAAACCTTTCGTTGATTATACATTAGTCATCACTTCAGATACTCTCAGTTTAAAGTAACTCCTATAAAAAACTCTGCTTTGGTTGGTATGATTGTTTTAAGAAGAATCAAGAAAGTTACATAAAAAACTTTTAAGAAACGTTAATCAAATCAATCAAGCGTACTTCATAAAAATTATTCCATGAATTTGAAGCATAAGAAAGTTCATGCGTAAGAAAGTCTATGCCAAAGACGAAGAACTCAATGCAAAATCTTCTGGGACATCATCTGATGGTCTTTTTATATTGAGATCACAGGTTTGATCAGCCATAGAATAGAATGTAATTTAGCATTAGGTGAAGTTTTATTCTGTTTGTGTCAGGGTAATAAGTTAGCAAGACTGCATCAACCGCTTTATGTCAGCAAACGAGCTCGCATAAATCAAGAACGACATTCCCAAGGGACAACCTTCAACTTGTGACATAACTTCGTAAATAACGAGAAAACTATCAGGTGACGACTTTGTAAACCGGACTGCAGTTTGAAAGTTAACAGACTAAACTTTCGCTGATGTTGTTCTATACGACAATTATTCTGCAATGCAAACAAGCTCTTACCGTATACAAATATTTGATCACGTAACCCGAAGAGAAAGTAAATAGAGTGCTGCTCTATGTTAGTTGGCGCAGATTACTACACACTGTTTGTTGCCTCTCTGATCCTTTCTTTGCTGTGTTTGAAACTAAAACCGTCCAATCTCATTGGACGAAACCTTAAGTTACCTCTACAGGAAGTGACGTCGAAAATGCTGACCATGACGTGCCAGACTTAACGCCAAAACAAATTTCGATTACAGGTTCCCACGTTACAGCCCTGCAGTAGTTTACGAGCAAAGTGACCTTCAAGGAAGCTTGCATACCGTGTTGGGAAGATGCGAACTAGTTACGGACTTTGACATGTAAAGCAAATTCCATGACACGAGTATGTGGATCAAGTCAAACTCATTGCAAACATCAAAGTCACTTTAACCCGATTCACTGACCAAGCTAACCTAACACTTAGTACAGTAGATGATGAATAGTTAATACAGGTCGCATGCTTCGATGAATAATATATTCTTTCTTAAATGAATAATATTTCTTTCTTTCTTTATAAATATATATTCTTTCTTTAAATAATATATTTTTTCTTAAACTTTACTTAATTTCAAAACAGCGTCTGTATGCTTATCCAGCTTTTTCGCAATAACTAGATGTATTCCTGACTTACCTTTCACTGAAAGCAATTGTAAGTTTGAGGTTTTTCTATGTCTGCGCCAAGCAACAATTGTTTTCATAATCGTCTTTTCACATTTCGGCCTTGAAACGTATTGAATCAACCACAACACAGTAATATTAACAGCAATAATACGACTACTTCACAACAAACTTAGTCTCATGGTCGTCTCAAGCATCAGAAAAAAACACTGAAAAGGATAACAAGGTCAGAACTACGAATTAACAAAATTTCTACGTACTCGCACTACTTTACACGTCTTCTATGTATTGCTCTGCACTAACCCAATACTTCAAATATTCATTTCATTTATACGTAAAATAAGGTTCATCTGTTCAAATAGTTACATGCGAGTCAAAGCTCATAGCAAGCTGGGTCATCATCAATTATATTTAAGCTGTGTTTGCAATTAGATTGCGATATATGCCTGTTTGACTTTATATCAAGTAAGAACTTATTTCTGCTGTAAACGTCGAAAATTCTACGAACAATATAATGGATGAAAATGATGCCGCAAACGTTATAAAACGAAATAACAGCTCGTTCAACTAACATCATCTAGTACTGAAATTCTGGACAGACAGCCATGTTTAATCGAACACGGGCCACAGCATTTTGCTATGACTGACTTCAATCACGATTCAAACTCAGAGGGTTTCGACGGCAGAGCCTCGCTTACTGCACTACTGTGTTTAGGCCAAACCAGCTACTTCGTTTCGCTTGATGTCTTGCTGTGATGTGCGCGCCAAGTCAACAGGCCTTGAAACTAGTCATAGCTTGGGGCACTGAGTGATGCAAAGACGGCAGCAAGCTGCTTGTGAGTGTCATGACGTGGCTGCTTGCGTCGTCAGAAATATTTCATGCTTTCTTATCTAAAGGTTACAATAAAAGTCAGCGTAAATGATATCATTGGCGAAAGGATAGAAAGATAAAGATCACTTTGCGTGGTAGCTGAACTTCAAGCGGATATGGCGAATAGTGATAAATTACGTAGGTAGGCTTATTCATGCACTTTTGTAACTCCAACCACAAAATAACAGAAATGCAACAAAAAGAAAAAAGAAATAAATACAGTACGAGAAATAAATTGCATGTCACCAAAAAGTAAATTAGCAAATAAACGTAATCTAGTGCTGAGGGATAGCGAAAATATCGTAAGCAAACTTTGATTGATGTAGCAAATGCAATGTATCATTTATTTTACTGTAAACCCAGGTGACTGTACCAGAATGGAATAAAGAAGCAAAATGAATTTCTGCAGTCAGACGTTTATTTCAATCTAGTTTCAAAACGCAATAGTTTCAATATTTTTTTACGTATAATAAACAGTTTTTTGAGAATTAGATTCAAAATAAACGTGCCTCTGTTCAATTCCAAACAGGACATTCGAGCAGTTTGCATTTTAGTTTGAGACTTCACGTTTTGAAACTTCCTTTGGAATAACGGTTAGACGATCGCAGACAAAGGTGGTTGGTAAACATTCCTTCAGCTTGAATGCCGGTTTCATTTGAGCCTGTCTGCTATAACGGATCCATCAGTTATTTAACCCAAGTCAATAACAGCGAATTGAAGACAGCTATGCAGAAACAGATCTGGATTCTGCTGGTTACTTTTTATTTCATCTGCGCTTCCTGTGTAAAAACGTTCGAACATAAATTATTCGCAGAAAGAAGCATTTTATTCAAAGGAAGTCCTGTCCGCATTGCAGTAATTGCAGCGAAAACATTCAACAACAGACTTCATTAAAGATCTTCGAAATCAGTTTTGCGTCACTTTGAAAACCGGTAACTGCAACTGTACAGAGTCTCTCTAGACTGCAGTCACATACGCTGGTGCCCGAGATATTGCATGGCCATAGGCGTTGGAAGGATTTTTTTCCAGGATGCGACAAAAGTGGATTTTTCCAGGGGCGGCAGCCAACAGTGGTGGAATTTCATTTTACCGACTCGAAACTAAGAGAATAACCTTTTTCTACGAAACATTTTATAGGAAACGATCAATTATCAAAATCCAGAAAATATAGAGTAGATCGAGGCTCTTGACTAAAGTTGAAAAGCCCGATTCGAAGAAGTATCTTCTTTCAGAAAGGTCCCTGTACCCCCGACCGGGCGACCCTGGTTGAAATGGGTCCCCAAAACTGTCTGAGGACCTTTGTTAGGGCATATAGACACACCAGAACTGAACTCACCCACACTTGATTTCACACATATCCCCTTTCAACGTTCACATTCATCTAATACGTCAAGAAACCGATCTTTCCACGCCCCATAGCTTCCTGTTATCTAAGCCTATCATTGAGAAGTGCATTGTTGGTGGCTTCGTTGTCAGCCTTTGCCTTGGTGAGTTGGTAGTTGTGTAGGTAACGTTGCTGAATCCACGTCGAGTTTAGGCATTTTAGGTATAGTGTAATAAGGAATGATTCAGAAACATTATGTTGTAAACCTGTGTTGTAGGCTATCCTTCCACTGTACAAGAATAGAAAAGTCGGTTTCCAAGGTATATAACCAGGTAAAATTGTGTTCGTAGTCCGCGCCTGTAATATCCAGTGTATCTTGCATCACAGTTGGCCAATGAAAACTCAACACTTTCCGCCAATGAGAAATCCACTTATTTAACCAATAGCACTGTATCTTTCATGATATCACAGGTATTTCAGCCAATGAGCAATCTTTTTACACCAGTGTTGAGAAACCTTTATCTCAAGATGGCGCAAAGTTCATTCACATTGTGAAAATCAACATTGTGTGTTTGTCTACAAAAGTTTCCCTGTTTTTCAACGATATTACATAGAGAGGTAAGACTTATTACTTATGTTCGAGTTCAGGGTTTTATTTAAGGAAAATGTTAGGTACCCGGTATGGACCTGTAGGGACCCAATTTCTCTGATTCTAGGGACCCGATTTTCCCTGATTCTAGGAACCCGATGATCTTTTTCTCTGATTCTAGAGACCCGATTTGAAATTCTAGGGACCTGAATCGGGCCCCTAAAACACCTTAAAGAAAACCCTGTTCGAGTTAGTTACACAGAAAAATATTTTCTTATTTGCGTGGCATTTTTATCGTCGTTTTTGTCCACGAGTAGCCTATGTGATCTTGTAATGGGCGTTTAACTGCTATTATACTTAGGAAAATCGTAGCATAACTGTTTGTTAGATCAATCAAATGGTTTAAATGATTTGCGCTTCTGGGTTTAATTTAGCAAAACAGCCTAACGTTAAATCATAAAGTTAAGCAGTCCTTTTAAATAATAAAATCATCGATCACTTTCCGCGCTTGTAACATGGAATTTTCTCTTTGATTAAATATTTCAATTAGGTTTACGCTGTGGTAGTTTCTACCGGTATCTGTTTTGGCTGTTTGATTTTAAATGACTACTTTAAAAAATTTATTGACACTGCTATAAATGTCGAACTCTTTGGTCCCGTTGCTGTTTGTCAAACGCGCCTTTTTCATTTATGCGTAGTATTTGCTATTATCGTTGTTTATCGCTTCTTCTTTTGAGCCAGTTCCTCTCACCACTGCTTGACCGTAGGCTTAGAGATCGGCAGGTGTTGAGCAGCCGTTCGATTGTCTCATCGTCCAGAACCGTCAGGCCGTGCAGTCCATGGGGAGGTCGATGGATTGGACATTGGAAGATAACATGGTCTACGGTTTGTTCTTCTGCGCCACACTCACAGGCCGCAGAGGAGACCATACCCCATTTGTACAAGCAGGAGCGGAAACGTTCGACATCGATGCGGAGGCGGTTAAGTCGGACTCACGCTCTTCTTGCGAGGGTCGCTCCGGGGGATGGGTGTCGGTGATTAAGTGCGGAGTCTTGTGGGGTTGTCCGCCCATTCCACATTCCATTGGTGATCCGCTCAGTGCCACCGCACGTATGTTGTTGTTGTCAGATGAACTGGTGAGTTGTTGTGTGGCAGTTACAAAAGGGTGTCTCGATTCAAGGCGCCGTGCATCAGCATTCGATGGACGGGTAAGCGCTGAGTCGAGTAGGTGTCCAGGCTCCATGGCACGGTGTGCAAGAGACATGTGGGTCCATCGCGACGAAGCTCAGCAGGTTGGATGCCTGCGAGTATGGGAAGGTTGTCTCCTGGTGTAGGACGCAGGCATCCAGTCACATTTCGCAAGGCGCCGTTGATGGCAGGGTCGACAAGGCGGGTGTCGACACCAGACAGGAGCGCAGTACCCTGCGGTTGAATGCACCAGGACTAGGGTGGCTGTTCGCACAGTTGTGGTCCAGCACCCTAACCGGAGTCAGCAAGCCGTCTCAGGAGCGCGGCGCCAGATGTCAGCTTCTTGCGAAGTGACTCAAGGTGTCGGCGATACGTGAGCGACCTGTCCAAATTTACTCCGAGGTATTTGGACTCGGGGCAGAAGAGCAGGGTTTCGTTCTTGAAGTTGACTTTCATCCCACGTTTAGCTTCCTTGTTGTTAAGGTGGCAGGCTGCCAACACCGTTTTTGTAGCGCTGAGCTTCAGCTGCCAAGTCTGGAGGTATTCACCTAGTGTTGCCATGTCCTTGCTCAGCACCCCTTCCACTGCCTGCCAATCTCCATCAGCATGCATGACTGCTAGATCGTCAGGATATGCATGCTTTCTGGAGACGGTGGTTGGCAACAGGGTTGCCAGATGCTTGACAGAAAATATGGCAAGTGTTTGTTTAAACCTAAGCACGGCGAGACCTGATACACAGCAACAGCAGGTCAATTTAAAAATAAATTTACAGTTATTATTGGGCATCTGAGGGCTGCAGCAATCTCCTCCGACCAAAAGCGTTCAATTCAGAGATACTGTGATCCTCAGCCAACCTCTTGCTTGGTTTCCAAAACAATATAAACCAAACGCCATCTTATTTTGAGTGTGACCTAATGTGTTCAACCCAGTCGGTCTTTCTACCATCTTTGCCTTGCTCCGATCTGTTAAAGGCATGCATGTAGCCGAAGGTGGAAATGCGAGGAGCTGAAATAGCGAGATCGTACTGTGTCGTGTCGCGCGGTCACTGAAAATAATTTGCTTGTGGACAATACAAAGTAAACTGAGCCACGAGCAAGCATTTTTCTCTAAATTTTCACTAACTAAATTTCAGGCAAACTTTTAAAATGACCCATAGACACCCGTGGTACAGCTTCAAATCATAAGCATGTTTGTCTGAGCTTAAGCTCTACGCATGACAACAGCTTGCCCGTGATATTAAAGTACTTTGGATCCATGACCCAGTTTAATGGCATTGCCAACTTCTGCTGCGATTGACCTGGAAACACTTGTTTGCTCCAGCGAGCTATGCGTCATGGCAGAGTTATCAACATATCACACCTAGAAGGTGCCACAAATCTAAAACTGTATTTCTCAAAATCCTCAAATTTATTTTGAACGATAAGCATATTCAATTTTAATTTTTCATTCTTTATTTAGGCATATATCTTCACTAATTGACAAGACTTTTATCCTGCAACAGACTTCTGGGAATCACACAATACAAAACAAGTACGTACCAGGGATATAAAATACATTCTTAATACTTTGTAAATTACCAAATGAATCTATTCCTTTTTTCCTCAGAACAGATTAAATCATCCATACTTGAGATACAAAATCAATTACAGTCCAATATCAATACTGTTACGAAAATGGTCATTATATAACAACATTTTTTTAACAGCAATTCTCAGTACTGGATGAGCAACTACATTGAAGTAGAAAAAATAAACTCGGGATAACAATTCAAGAAAAATAGAAAACAATGAAGTCTTCTCAAAGTAAGTTAATCCTCATTTTTTTCTAGGCTATTGATTCAATATCTAATCTGTTACAATTTACGCACAGATTCATCCGTTCGCAAGCCTGCAAATAACAGCACACCACTTACTTTACCTCTTTCACAAAAACTTAGCTCAATGATTAGCAGAAATTACTTTCGCACAACCACAAAATACTTACAATCTCTGCTGAACTTAATGATTACAACAGATTTATAAGCTATTCGCGCTGGAGAAAGTATAAGTTATTTCTGAGTTCTTAATGGGTTCCTACTTTACCTATTTTAAATACTTTATTTATTTTCCTATAATCAATAGAAGCTAGAGCAATAGGTCTTCTGCGAGAAACCAAGCAACAGCGCATACACTGTCTTAACAATCGCGCTGACAGACAATAACGAGGAAGTATCAATATGACTCAGCGCAGCCAACATGACAACGGTAGCTACGCAATCTAACCTACTTACTTCCGATGATATTCACAGACAGATAACGCTGCTTTAACGCATCAACCTTGGGGTTGCAAGCTTCGCAATGACCAACTAACAGTAAAATCTTATATATTTGAGTGTTACGCAGCAAAAAGTTCGCTCTATGATTTCACAGTTAATAAACGCATGCTATCATATTATGACACTAGCGTCAATACATTTCAAATATATCGTGAATAGCTTATGAATTCCAAAGCCATATGTAATGTATATGCTTTTTTTATTATTTCACTTACTAATCATAGATAATTCAGTGAAGCGCTGCAAAATTTTAATTCACACATGGTTCTGTATAACAATTTATTGCAATATTACTACGATATTTTTCACATAGCGATGTTGACAAACTTTTCCAAAGTCATTGTAAAAGCAGATATGCCACTCAAATATTTTAAACTAATAACCACAAAACGCAAAGCTTAATTTCGCGTACTGACATTGTGCGCATTTCCTAGCAATGAGATAGACTAATATGCGAGATACTTTTCATAACACAGGTTGTAACTAGATGGTTAAGATGAATAGGTGTTGTTAGAAAGCAATAATAGTGGTCCTACTACAAAAAAAAGCAACTGCAAGCAGCTGAGGTCAAAATCACCGATAGTGGACTGAATTTTCATTTCATATACTGTACTGTATTTCTAACGACGAAACCGTCGACGATCACCGCAATGTAACCAGCAAATTCATCATTAAAAGTGGAGATCTTCTAATAAACCATTAACTTTAAAAATTCACCGTAGACACACTGATTGTAAAAGCGAAAAGCATGCACAGACCAGGGCACTGTCTATGCGCAAAATTGTATTTTGACCCTAAGCAAACTGACACAATTAAGTGTTCATCGCCTGGAGAACGCGAAATAAATTTAAAACCTTTTTATTATACAATTATCAATGACACAAAATTACTTGCGTTGTCAAGCGTCAATCGAAATTAACCTGACCTTTCTGGTCCCCAACACGACCGTGTATTGACAAGCAACATACCAGGACGTTGAGCCTACAAAAACGCAAGCCGAAAGGTGGAGAGCAAACGGATTTCATCCTGCGAGGAAGTTTCAGCTATGAAAAACCATTGTCTACTTAATAAAGGGGAAGCAAAGGAGTGTCTCTGTGGAAACTCCACCCTAAGTTCAAACTGCCCAGGGACATGGAATGGGTTAGCTTAATAAAGGGGAAGCAAAGGAGTGTCTCTGTGGAAACTCCAGCCTAAGTTCAAACTGCCCAGGGACATGGAAAGTAAGAAAACCATCGCGTACAACTCATACCGCGGAAACGTCCCAGGTACGGTGGAAATTGGGCTAATTGCTTAAAAGAATTCGGTTGCGTTTTCAAGCTTTATGGGAGAAAATGTCTTTAATGCCAGCAATATATCTAGAATTACCTGTAACCAAACGTCGTCACTATAAATATTAATTCATTTCATGCTGACCTAGCGGGGACTTTCCATTGTTGCAATGTTGCAGTTGGAGTTCACAGTGGTTGATCTTGAACTGAAGGAGTGGATGAGTCATGAGTGGAGACCTTTGGTTGTCAAACACGTGGCGGTGTTCGTGTTCGTTTTTCAGTGCTGCCTTTTGGCACTGCTTGGAGTCG
>JGI24159J19872_10011922_pt1 | contig 11367 bp, 3 predicted proteins | sample Ectturendosymbi4_FD_19872 | JGI IMG/M metagenome (IMG submission 19872) | reverse complement strand
AGCTTCATATGAGGTGGCAGAATTTATTGCACTTAAATCAAGTCTCATGTCCTTGCGGAATCAGTGATTCTTCCAGTGTTGCGATCGGAAATCCCGAGTGGTAGGTGGGCAAAGCTTCGCACCATGGCAGCAAGCAACAATAGAGTTCATGCGCCACAATCTCTCTTACTTTATTGAAAGTTTGACAAAGACTCCAATGGTTTATAGTGTTTCATATTTCTATTTGGGGGGGCTTGGCACTTTGTTTGGGGGGTGCTAAGCCCACCAAAGCCCCCCAATTGCGATGGGACTGCAACAGGGGTGCCACGAAATTTTTACAGCCTTGAAACTGTGCCACCATGTAAAAAAGTTTTGGAACCACTGGTCTAGGAGTTTATGAATGTCGAGATCAGAAATGACTGAGCGTTCATTTCTTGTTCTTATCCAAAACTGACATAAACTCTGGTTTGAAAATTCCAGTTTCAAACTTTTGTCGTTTAATAACCCCGCAAACTCATCCTGGGTATGGCAGGTAGTGCTTCTGAATCTGCGTATGAAGCTTTTAACTTTGGTTTGAAACTACTCCGTTTGCTCTCAAAGCAGTTAGCCTAGCCTCTAGAGTAGACCTAGACTCTAAACAGAAGCATGCCTTTGTGCCGGAATGAATGCAATAAGGTCAATATTGCTTATTAGTACGTTAAAACAATCATGGTGTAACAACGCATAACTTGTGCCTGGTTTCGATTATCATTTGATAGCTCAGGCAGGCATCAGTGAACAATTGACAGCATAAAGTACGATATTGCCCCTAAAAATAAAAATACAGTAGAAACAGATTCACTGCAGGCCTACTTTCAATTTTCTTGTAAATTTTGCGATAATTGTTATATCTGATTTAGCAAGCCAATTGGTTTCGCGACCCCCAAATTACCTTTCACGACCCCATTTCAGGCCGCGACCCATAGTTTGAGAAGCCCTGCTCTAAGCCATAGGCCGATGGTTAACAGCATAAAGACAAGTTTTGCATAGCAGCAAAGTATTGTCGCAACACCCTCAGCTAACTATATGAAGTAAGCCCAATGTAGACACATTTTTCCCAGTAAAGCTCACGCGAAACTGTTCTAGCGTATTTAACTAACATACAGTTTAAACAAGCAATCTCTGTTTGCGGGAAATCTTGTAAAAACAACCAAACGTATAGGATCCAATACTGACAATATTGCTTTTCGTCGGAGTTTTACAGTGTCTGGTGGTCTTGCGTTGTTGCAAGCTTTTTGTCAGTAGAAAATTGAAAATCAATTAAGTAACTCTGTTTTTCTTTCTCATTCTTTTTCTGTAACCACTTTCATAAAGACGGCCTGCATCACTCTTACGTCCAGATGCACAATATTGTCGTGCTGTTACTGTACTGATAAGAGTCTAGAGTAGACATTTGAATTTCCGCTCGTTTCAAGGTTAATTGTGAAGTTATGCCTCTGCGCAGTTTCGCAAAATTTTAGTCAATATTGAGTCGTCGTACGAAAAAGTTGCGCGGTGCCTCCAAAAGTGCGGGGCCCTAGGCCATGGCCTATGCGTAAATCCGTCACTGAATCCAGGTAATCCAGTCTGGTATTCAGTACCGGTACCGTGGGAAACTATTAGTGGCCTTTCCAGTTACTGTCCATAGACAGGAACCGCACAAAACTGTTGAAAGAGTTGAAAACGAAGCTGTGCACGTTGCTCTTTGCGCGCATGACACAGCACGGCAGACACTTTACAGGGATTGAGTTCGGGAACACATCAGATCCAAAATACTTGCGATTAGTTCATCAGACGGTATTGCGCGGTTGAAATATTCTACCGACGACTTTACAAGCCGTTATTTTTTAAACTGGATTTCCTTTTCTCTTGACTTGTTGAATCCCGGACAAGCGCCCTCTTCATAATTACTAATTACTAGTAGTTTTGAAAACGTCATAATTCAAAACTACGTTACCCCTACTGTAGCAGCAAAGGGTTTGAAGTTTTTTGCATTTCTGTTAGCAACGAATTTTCACGATTGTTGGTCGAAGCAAACAAATAATTTAATCAAGTTGGTTCTGGTAAGAAACTTAATTAATCATGTTTTAATCAATCAAGTTGGTTCAGGTGAGAAATTTTACATAAAATCGACTTGCGCCGAGCACTTTCAGTTTGCTCGGATGTGAAAAAGCTGCGCGACAACACGGGAAGACTTTCATCTTAGCTGGAGCAACACTTTCTCTTCCATGTCCAGATCCTTGCGGATGTGAGCCCACCAATGATGGCAATAGGTCGCGACCAGAAAATTTCCCGTGAAACTCCGTGGATCATCCAGAAAAATTCCACGCTTGCGTCAACCTTCTCACACGCAACTTCACCACACCCCACAGTTAAATCAAATGATGCTATTCAATCTAAAACTTCAGAAAACACTGGCAAACGCTTTTAATTAAGAAGCCGCTACAGACCTGGCACGATTGGTCGCATGGGCATGCCCATCATCACAGGAAGCACGCCTCTTGGAACTCCTAAGCCAGGTAAAGGTGGTCCACCTGAGGACAGCAAAGAAGCCATTAACGAATGCTGAAATGTGATTTTCCACATGGTAGTCAATTTGATGTACAATTGCAACAGCAGAGGAGCTCGTGTGAGCAAACGCACCTTGCATCATCATGGGAGGACGAGTCATGGGGTCCACGCCAAATGGCATCGGGGGTTTGGAAACAGGGGGAGGTTGATTCTGTTGATCTGGGGGTTCAACTTTTTCTTCATTTTCCTCGGCTAAAGCGAGGAAAGATATGTAACTAGTTACAGGCTACCTTGTATGAAACCATAGCCTTTAAGTGTAAGCAAAAGGTTGGGTAAGGCAACAACGACAACACAAGGCATAACCTCAGACCAATAAAAATATACTATATTAAGAAAAAGTGTGGCATCAGAGAGTTGCGGCCTAGTGTGAGAATACAACCAATCAACGCAACTACAACCAGAAAGGCAACAACTAAACACTACAAATAAAAGTTCTAGGTTTGTCCAAAACGCAGTTGTATCAGGCGACTGGTCTCCACCGTCTTAAATTTGCCTGCACAATGCACACATCTATTTTCTAGTAATTCGTCTCCGCGTAGGTAACGCAGCCGAATCATTCAGCAAAAAATTTTTAAGAGGAAATCGATTGAAGGCAATTCCACGCAGCCTCTGTCCTGCAACCTCACGTGCGATGGTCAAGGAGGAGAGTTCACGTTTTCCTGCTACAAACTTAGCGAATGAAGAAACATAGATCAGTTTCGAAGCACACTTCCACCTGATTTTTGCTCGGGCTGCTCTTGTTCCATAACAGGCTTACTTTCATCATTCAATCTTTCTCCTTTTTCTGCTTCACCTTTTTGTTCAATTGAAGAATCTGTTTTGAATATGCTGTCATATTTCCGAACTTTTTAGACTTTATTTCGGCATTACAGAACCAAAGCGTCCTTGAAAAGATACACTTGCAACAAGGTCCTAAGTGACAGATACATTGCAAAAGAGTATGTACTTTCCACGATGGGTGTAAGCAAGGAATCGATCAGCAAATTTTTAATAGGAGATCAATTTCATGTAAAATTGCGCATCCTCAGTCCTTATTCAAATAGAATCCAAAAGAGATCATCATTCTAGAGTTTGCTTTCTCAATTTTTGTTCAAGATTACAGTAAGTTGTGCGCAAATCGCAACTGCTGCAAACCCGATCCAATGGCCGTCTGCGGCACAAAACTTGACACACGCTGAACTACATAAAGCAACACTTTCATCACCTTGAATCATCGGTTGATGATCAGTATTGGGCTTTTCATTTTGCATCGCATTATTATGAAAATTCGGGAAAGGTCCGGCCTGGGCCAGCGTGTGGGCCTGGATAACAAATCAAAATATGTCTGTCAATTTATGCACCAACAACATCACAATGTACTCGCAATGAAAAGCAAGGTGGGCCCAGAAATGTGTGAGGTTTTTCAACCCTGCTAAGAATTTTCGTTCTAGTCAAAAGTTGGGTGTCAACCCCATGAACCAACTACCAGTCAAGTCAGAAAATACAACAGGCAAAGTAAGATATTTTTATTAGTAATGGATCAAAGCACAACATCTACTAAGGAGCTCGAAAGCACTTTAGCAACATTAAACAATACAAATTGCAAGCTTGAATTGGACGTTTTAATTTGTTTTTTCTTGTAATAGAATATAATTGTATTTCATCTAACAGTCAAACTAACAACATTTAGATAATGATCTGCAGTTCCTCAAATAACTAGACAAATGGTACAAAGTGTTGCTAATTCTAACAACAGCAGTATTTTGAAATATAACAAACACCAATCACCTCATTTTGTTTAATAATTTGGATGTTATCATCAGTTGGTCTCTTCCAAACAGACTGCCTGGTTTTTGCATGGTAGTAATATATCTTTCCCTCAGCTGAAACAGTTTCCACCCATATTTCCTTGCTAGGATCTATATTGGGCATATTTGGGGGCATTTGGGGTGGTGGCATTCTCATCATTCCATCAGGCATCGGCGGCCTCTGCATTCCTGGTGGTGGACCCATAAATCCTGGACCCATGGGATGCATATTCTGAACACAAAGAAGTCTGCATAGAAGTGTGCAGAAAACCAAAAATACACATAATAACACTATTAAAAAGTTTTTAGAAAAAACTCATTACCTACACCTCAACAAAAATGGTCTAGCATACAAAAAGGAAATGACAAATAGACCAGTTTAGCTCAGTCACCATAAACAGTAAACACACCATGACATTACATTTAAACCACAAGCACTTGATTTATTTTCCAAAAACTGTGTNTTTTTCAAACGTTACACCAAGTAAAACGTTACACCAAGTAAANCTTGTTTTGTCGAATGAAACTAAAACTAGCCTATATTAGTGCTTTTGTGTTAAGCAGCCTATTTTTCCTTGCAGTTTAGTTCAGCTTTAATATTAATCAGTTCAATATGTCTGATAAAAGTAAAAAGTATGTAGATGACTGCCTCATGTTGGGTTTTGTCTCAGTGTTGAACAAGGATAATGTTAAGCCACAGTGCATTTTATGCCACAAATGCTCAGCAATGAAGCAATGACATGCAACTAGCAATCTCCAAAACACAAGCATGAATTTCAAGACTTGCTCATGAGTTGCAGCAGCAGATAGCTCATTAGCAAGGGATCACGCTTTGAAATAAATGACCTTTCATTCATTAACTATTTGTAAGAAGTATTTTTGTGCTAAGAAATTTGAATACTTAGAGTTAAAGCTTATGTGTATGCTTTGTGGCGATTGGATGCACTGCACACAGTACTGTACACATTGCTCATGCTGAGAAGCAAACAAAGATAATTTCTCAATAATCAAACAACGTTGACAAAACGAAGGGTTCACAGCACTTTTGGGTGCAGTGAAAGGTGTCTGCAGCAACAAAAAGGTTGAGAGCCACTGTTCTAAACACAGTTATACTGACATTCACATAACTTTTTAAAAAATTAAAATGCCCTATTATCCACCTTTTCATTGCCAAGCAATCAACCAATATAGCCAGTTACACAAATCATCATAAGTAGGGCAACCAAAAGTCAAGATTTTTCTGCCGTTTCTAGAGTTTATGAAACGTCAACAAACCAAATTTCACCCTTATACCTAGTTATTAGGTCAAAAAAAAGTCAAAATTTATCGTTAGGTCAAACTTTTTTGCAACACAGTTTTGCTCTTAAATATCAATATTTTATTGAAACTACAACAACAGATATTGATATGCTTTTGCAAGTTGATTTGCAATTCTGTAATAATAGTAGGTTTATTGCGATTTCCGACATAATAATGTTGTTTTGCCCACTACTGGACGATTGAATATTATGTAGGATAGGTATGGCAGGCGAGAAATGTGGTCTTACGGTACTTGTTTTGCTAAATGCTCAATCCATTACGCATACAGTATTTCAGCTTTATGATGTTCTCAGGTTTGACTCTACTGTAGTTATTAATGTACTTATCAATATATCATTCCCGAAGTTAAACAACCAAATATTTTTTAGTTTCGAAGCTTAGAGTGCATGAATACAGTTCTGGATTAACCTCAACACCTAAGGCTGAATTATTTTGCAGTTGCAAATGCAGAAAATTTATAGGTCAAAATAAAGTAAAAATTTGTAAATTATAAAGTCAAAATTAAGATTTTAGGCAAAAAATCGGTTGCCCTAATCATAAGAAAACTGGGTTTTGATAGTTGCAAGACAACAAACCTTGTCACAGTTTTACTTCATGAGGAAACTCAGCTTTTTTTAATTAAAAGCGCACTTAAATTACTTATTATCGCCACCAACACACAAAATTCTACATGAATCCTGACCTGAACCCTTTTTCATATGCAAAAATTCACAAACACATAGATCTAGCAAAATGGCAGCATTGATTTAATGTGACAAACCCGCATACAAATTTGCAACAATTTCAAAAGAGTGGAGTAGTTAAGAAAACCCTGGCCAGAACACAAAATCCAAACCTTCAGCAGCATCTAAAAATCTCATTAACATCACCAACATTTTAGGAGAGGCTTGTTGTTATAGCGGGCTAGGAATGTCAATTTACTATGAGTCAAGTCAAGCATATCACTATTTCAATAGAATTTAAAGTGACTTGGATATGGTCAGTCATAACTCACTAACTTCAGCAAGGGAGCTAATCAAACCCTCTAAAGATGCAAATTCTTGTAGTTTCCATTTAGAAAACTTGGACAGCTTTGGTTTTGAAATTTTTGTGGAACAGCATGCGATGTCATGTGTTGGTCACTGTGATGTCATCAAGACCTGATAAAGAATTAAGTGGCAAATTTACTTGTTTTTCTTTCAAAATACATCAGGTGAAAATCGGCATCTTTAGAGCCCTTGATTGGCCATAACTTCCCACTTTCTAGATTATTTTAACAATATTTTGGAGTTTCTTGTGTTTTCCTCTCTGCAAACCTGTGGTAAGTTAAATTTAGCTGCAATAATTTTTGCAACATCTTGCTTTCTAGCTCTTTTAATCACATGCACTGTATCACTTCAAGATATTATAGCTTTACAGCAGCAGTGGGGAACCCATTGACTATCATGGGCCGCATGAATTATGGAATATCACTGACGGGCCGCAGAATCACTTGATTTTATCTTAAAATTCTACCTTTACCAACTACAAGGAAGAGTGACTTCTCTTGGCTTACTATCTAAGTATCTGCTTATTATGGGGCTTCGTTTTGATGCAATGTTGTACTCAGCTTGGGTAATGAAAATTCTGATGTGGGCCTTTGTGGGCCACATGGGCTGCATTTGGCCCATGGGCCACAGGTTTCCCACCTCTGCTTTACAAGTTTGTTTTACATTTTTAATTGACTACTACCTGTGCTAAAGAGATTGTAAGAATTTTCTCGAGTTTTTGCCATTGATCAGCACTAGAACATGAATTACTTTAGTGCAGAAAGATTGACCAGCATCCATTCTTTTGTCATATGTTGGCTTCAGCATATGCACATTACCATGCTTAGCATGGTTGATCTTATTGTGAATGACAGCAGCATGGTTGAAGAAAGCAGTTGCTGCTAATCATTTCTCTGTTGCTGTTAATCATGGAATTTGTGTGCAATACCTGCAGTATGCCAGAGCATTCAAACTTCATGTTTAGGAGGAATCAGAGTTATAGTGCCACATAGGGAGGAATCAGAGTCATGATGCCAATAAAGAGGAAGCATAGTTGGAGTTGCAGGTTTTCAGTATTGACTTCATAGCCTTGATTCTAACTATTGTGACATGGACCTTGTGTCTGAGCCAAGCACATAAAATATATTACAGAAATATGCCAGCTGAGTGGCTAGGAGATAAAGTGCATGCAACAGATGCTAGTAGGCTGGGTATGAATCCCAGTTGGGTCACACCACCAGTACAACATTCACTGCAAAAGTAGCCCCATGGCCCACAGTGCAGAATAAGCAGAGATGGCGAGCCACAGACATAGGGGCGAAGTCTGAAATTTCTACAGAAGCGTTGCATCCATGACGACACAAAACATGACATAAAACATGCCAAAATGGTAAAATTTGCTTGTTTGAAATATCCCATAGTGGTTCTCACACTAAATGGCAATTATTAATTTTAACATCACTTGTGCTTTTTCAAAACTTTTAGAACATGTTCACAAAAGATTAACATGTTCACTGCCAGCATATGAATATACCATACCTGGAAATCAACCTAAAATCAAGCATATTTCAGTTGTCTTACCAACGGCATAGCTACTCAGGCGATTGTGCTAAAGAGTTGTTCAAACCCTCAAAAGACTCAGCATGTCTTCAAGTCTACAATGAAAGAAAAAAATTTGTTTTGGGTTTTGTATTTTTGTGAGAAACATAAGTGAGGTAGGTTTTTGGCCATTTCGGCTCATGTTACCTGGCCTAGGTCCCAACCGCTAGACTGAAGTATTTTGCACAAGTTTTCACTGGAAACTAGGCGAGTCTTTTGAGTCCTTGATCGACTTTCTTACAATTCCGGTTCAAAAGTTATGATTTGCAATAAACAAAGTAATTGATTATCTAATTAGTGGATTATATAATTATTAATTTTGTTGTTTTTAGTTATTTTTTTCATAACTTTTGAACCTGAAAACCTAGCAAGTCATCCAAAGTATCAAAAGACTTGGATTTTAGTCCAGTTTCCAAAACTTGAGCGAAATAATACCATCTAGCAGTTAGGGGCTAAAACCAGATGAAGTTGGACAAAAAGCCCTAACACAACTCTACTTATGATGTCACTCACAAAAAAACGAAACCCAAAAAATTCTATTTTCATTGCAAAGGGGAAGACTTGCCAAATCTTTTGAGGGTTTGAACAGCTCTTTATCACAATCGTTGACAGAGATTTCCCACGCAAAGACACATGCAAACTGCTGGATTTTAGCCTTAGCCTACTGGAAGCCAAGGTGTTAACAACACTTTCATGCCAGGAAGATTTACCTTTGAGTCCTGCGTGAGCCCACTTTTTTATCATCACTTTGCAACACCTTAACTCGCCAGCGTTTCTGGTTCTGGTCCAAAAATCCGTAAATTGATGAGGGGATTAATTAATTGCTTTGTTGTTTTAGGTCATGACTTTTAAACCAGAAATGCTAGAAAACCCACGCAGGGCTCTAAAGACTTAGATTATATCCTAGTTTCCACTAAAAACTTGAGTCAAAAATTGCCTCTTGCAGCTTGAGACCCAGGGCCAGATAACCTGAGCCGAAAAGGCATAAATCTACCCAGGGGCGCAACTACAGGGACTGTTTAGTTGGCATGCCATGTCCCTTCAGCATCTGTGACGGTCTCGCATTTGACAAAAGTGTGATGCACATAGAGTCAAAAAGGTAGCAGGTTGCATCGCAGAGCGGCTCGCCTAATTCCAGAAAACACAAACTCACAACAGTGTCACTCAGGCTCAAAACATAACTTATACTGACTGAATGCAACCGTTCAAGGCTTGTGTCACTGAAATTTCCATTTGCTCTGTTCATGGCTGGCACTTTCATTGCTCTGTGACATTAGTACGTAACAATGAATGAGAAGCTCTCATGAAAACTTGTCCATTGTTGCATTAGGTATGTCACAGAGCAATTATAATGCCAGTTACTCCTCAGCACACCAGACTCATTCATATCAACCCGAGTTACTGAAGAATTTATTGTTCATTTGAAATTATTCTCAAATGGGAACTGTCCATTGGATCAGAATTCAATCAATGTTCCATGCAAATCCATTCATTCAAAAAAACATTCAATCTCAAATAAATATTTCGCTGGCCAACAGAAGAATATTTTTTCTTTTATGCCAGGAATGTTGGGATGAATTTAGGGTAACTTGGGGCTGCTGAATCCAAAAATGTTATTGGTTTTCTTAAATTGGTTCTAGTTTTTGAGATAAAGCCATCTTTGATCCCGATTGTGGGCCAAAATGGACAAAAACTTACGTCATTTATGACGTCACTCACAAAAATCCGCAACCAAAACCAAAAAAATTTTTTTCATTGCAAACTAGAAGACTTGCCAAGTCTTTTGAGGGTTTGAACCACTCTCTAGTACCGCTTTCGGCACCGGAGATAATCCCACGCAAAGACACATGCAAACTGCTGTCCAGGTACCAAAATCCAGGTACGATTATAAGGTGTTAACCATTCATTTGAAATTCTCAAACTGTCTGTTGGGATTCGAATTGAAATCCAATGTTCTATGCAAAACCATTGCTTCAAAAAAAATTCACTCTGATATTATTTATTTTAAAAAAACACTTACATTGTAGAAGGCAGCTGGGTTTCTAATGGATGAGCTCTAGTAAAGTGCGAGCGAACGAAGTCGAAAGAAGGCCTACTGCAAATGATAGTTTTTGATTCAGGTCACCTGCAGCACGAATGTGAAAGGCCAAACCTCGAATGAAAATATATGAACAGTGCCAAAGCCCAATGAAAAAATCCTGAGTTGACAATTTTAATCAGTGAAGTGGGTGGTGACACAAATATACATAGCACACATGTTCACATACTGCAATATAAATCATATGGTAATTGAAGACTCGGGCTAAGCCCAAGGAGCCACTGGCATACGTAGTGTGGGATACAGCTATGGCTCCCTAGATTCGACAAGCTTTCTGCGATGTGGCCGTGCACCTGTATGATGACCATGTTCTACTCCCTGCATATTCTTCTGTGATGCGACGATGTATATTATATTTATGACAATTCACTACACTTGCGCCATGCTCCTGTTGAATGTGAGACTGAGTTTCTAAACGCAGCCTGGCAGCTACAGGCTACCACATGACGTTGACTTCAATTTCTCTGAGATTTGCAACTGAAACATGTTTGGAAAACTATCTGTAAGAACGATTTCATGGAAGTTTCCTTCATTTGAAGCTGTATTGGGTTCGAAATATGATGCTATTTATCTTATTTTTCTAGGTGGAGGAAACATTATGTCTAAAATAATCATTTTTCAATGTACCCTCAAAAGCTGCCAACTCACTAATGTATGAACTTCCAACAACCTCACTTCAGTTTACACCAAAAATTCATAAATCATAAAAAAAACAACAGATGAACCATAGCTGGTACTATGTTGCACCACATGGTGTGACAAACAAAAATCAGCATAAACACTGTTTGTCAGCATCGATTGTTTCATCATCCAGCCTAGCACCACTATTTTGTGGTAGTGCAGCCTAGGAATGGGCAAAACAGAATATATGCTATTCCAAAACTATGTTTTTATTGAAGTGACTTCATGCGCGTTAGCAAGCATTGTCATCATTAGGGCAAGTTTTTGTTGCAGTAAAAAAGTGAGAAAGTTGCATTTATTTTCAACG
>JGI24159J19872_10011920_pt1 | contig 11368 bp, 7 predicted proteins | sample Ectturendosymbi4_FD_19872 | JGI IMG/M metagenome (IMG submission 19872) | reverse complement strand
TGATGTGTGTCGTCATAAACAACTCTAGTTACCCAACCGTCAAAAACAAACAACACAGCTTATCATGCATTTGGGAAATATTGAATGCAGGCTAGAGGGTATGTAGATAATCGTTTAAAATATTGCTGGCCGAAAGTTATCTACTGTAGTTTTTTATTGTATATGTCAACCAAATGAACTTAAACGGGAAGTTAAGAAAAAAACTGGGGGGCCAAGCAAAAATCTGGGGGGGGCATGGCCCACCCAGGCCTCCCCTTAGAATTGCCACTGCCCGTGATGCCCGTCCATCGCATTTGCTCACATACAGCATGACTACATTTTCACGAAAATTCACAAACAAGGCTATAAAATAAACAACATCTGTACCCTACACATAACATGCATATTTAAACAATGAATAGGAAATAAAATCATTCTAAAAAACGTCACAGCGGAATCTAAACACTGTCACAACGCCGACTGCTGGGTGGTTTTACCGCTAGGCTACCAGATCCATGAGCAGCAAGCAACCTCCACATACCACGTTGGTTCGTAGCAGTACTTCCGGTGAATTAGTCTTAGAAACGTAAACCTACCATTCAACTGAGGCCTCAAACATGTTTTTGAAGAATAATACAAATGTATGCAAATCGAACAGAATATATAGTAAATAGTTTGCAAACTTGTTGAGCATCCATCCAAGCGACGATTGAATTAACGCGCCGCCAGAAAGAATAGTGGGACCAGATTACATTAATAAGATCGAAACTAGCCTGTCCACGTTTGAATTGCGAATAGCCATGAAAATACTCGGCGTCATGAAAAAGGCGCTTCAATTCTGCTGCCAAGTGAAAACGCACAAATGTACAGCAAGCCCGACATGACGGCAAAGCGTCGAACCGTTCGTGACTCGCTTGACGGCAAACAACCAAGAAACAACGCCAGTCATTCAAGCCTGCTTGCTGCTGCCTGCTTCTCATTGGACACATGGCTCGCCAGCGCTACCGCGGTTGTACGTTGCGAGGCGAAGCACTACAGGAGGAAGGCGACCGACAAACTTACGCAACGAGACAATCAGACGCATTCAACTTGGTGCGGCTGATGGTTAGACAAAGACGTAATTTCGCGACCATCGAATCTGGCAAACGACTTTTTAAAAACCCTACCAAAGGATAACTACAAAATACAACACAGCACAAAATTGCGATCGAGATTAATTATTTCCTGTTCTTTTCGGTCCAGTAACACCGTATTTTACAGCAGTTCCCAGTTTTACAAACACACTGCCCAAAAAATTAAGCACATTACCTAGCGGTCCTCGTTTTTTTGTCGAGTGCGAACAGCGGTTGCTGCACCAGATCACATTGGGGCAACAAGTGCTGAGATTTCAACTTTCGGAGTGTTTAGCTGCTAGCATCGCTCGCGGCACGAGTTACATGACGAAACAAAGAAAACTTAACGGCGGTTGGCAATCGCTGGCGAGAAGTTATGCACAGACCCACCTCTGGCTACATGACGCATCCATTGACACGTCTGTTTCTGCATTAACCCGAACAAGCATCTGTTCCCGCAGACAAATCGTTGTGTATTGTCCAGGCAAGTGACTTCACGCGAAGGTTTGATTTAGCAAAAAAGATAGCAGCTTACTAAAACCGCTAAATTAGCGGACGGCAACTCTCAATAAAGATAACCTCTCCAGTCTTACTTATGCAAAGTTAAGAACAATTTTGAATCCCAGAGCACCGATTAACTCGTCAGAAGACAAAAGCGGGTAAAATGAACTTCACAACTTGATGATTCGTGTGCACCGTTTTGGAGACATTTGCCTCTGGACCACTACCGTTTCATTATACTGTAGTTTAGGTTTTTTTTAAGGAAAATGTTAGGTACCCGGTGTGGACCTGTAGGGATCCGATTTCTCTAATTCTATGGACCCGATTTTCTCTGATTCTAGGTTCACGATGATGATTTTCTCTGATTCTAGGGACCCGATTTTCAATTCTAGGGACTCGAAACGGGTGGAAAACTGTATTTAGCCCCTTGGCAACATACCTCAGTCACAACAACGTCCAATAAAACGAGAGAATCCGCATAAGCATTTTTTCAAGAAGTCCGTCAAGAAAATTCCGCTATTAGATCACCTGAAGCATTCTTTTCTTCGCAAAGCATAGAAAACAGGAGTGTTCCACAGACAGTAAAGCTTGTTCGTCCAATTGATCCCAATCCGAAGCGGCATCTCCCTTCAAGGCTTCTAAGATTTGCTTTAAACCTGAACAAAAAACGTAAGTTAGGGCAAAACCTTTGCACATTTGAGGTTTTTCAATGTCATGTTCAGAACTGCTGGCTATCATCGTCCCAGTATTTAAGGTTTAAATTACTCTTTGATATTCAACATTCCAAAAGCACCAACCGCACAATAAAGTTCATGCTTGAACGACATTTTGCACAGTACAACCTCAAATACTTAAAGTGCCGTGCAACAGTCTCTCAACAACCAATACATAACACTGCTTCCAGCACAAACTGCTTGAGACACCTTAACTACTGACATGAGCTCTACAAAGGCACGATCATAGTTCTGATCATATTTTCGAACAACATGCTCAATAGGTTCGAAAGAAACAAATGCCTTGAATGAAACAATTTATTTACGTATTTGTGTCTTTGGATTAAACACATGGTGTATATCGCAAGGGTAAAGAACACGAGGATACAAAAATGCTTGAAGAAACGTTTAGCGAGGTAGGTGTTAGTTAGGTGATACACACAGATAATACTGAAGATTACAGACAAATCAAACAACGCACGTAACTAATAACTATTGCATTCGGTACGTTGGACGCTTCAAAAATGGCTGTTAAACACGTTGTTCAAAAATGATGTTTTCATTAAAAAGAAGTGTTTTTCCAAACGTCCATAATGGTGGAATACGATACATTTCTTTGTTATTTTTTTTATACGACTTTGCATATCTTCGATAATTTTTCTGTTCCATGCTTAACAGCCAGTCAAGCAGTACTTGTATAGTTGGATTTGCTTGCATTTTAGGATTCATATTATTCGAAACAAGCATCACAGAAAACCCAAACCCATACGATCAAATCAGAAGGAAACCGGCAGACGTGCTTTTTCTTTCGTGAATACCCAACCACAAACTCGATTTGCCACAAAAAACGTACTGTGTGTTTTAACAAACTATTTCCTAACCAAAGACGTTTGCGGTTGACAGGCATATTACATGAACATATACCATTAATGTATCAAGTCATCGAGTTGTAAACTCGCTCCATCACGTAAGCTTGCTAACTCAACGGCCCCAGTACGTTTCAACAGAGTCATGGTTATCCAGTGCTGCGATATTATGTGTACGTGTGTGCCGCTACGAACATGGTGGTGCGCACATGAACCACAGAGCACAACCTTTCTAGATATAGAGAACAGCGGACAAAACGTTGATTTTGCTTTACCAGACTACCAGAGTATAAAACTTTAACTTTGCTCTAAAAACACTACATACAATTTTCAAAATTTTTTGAGTTTTAAAAATGTGAAAACACATTGCGTTATAGCAGTACGAAACAATCGAGGCAAAACTTCCGGCAAGGTCTATTCAGGCGCATCTCAACTGAGCCAATGGACATATTAAACTTCCAAATTTCATTTCCATAAGCAACCAGCAAGCTCATAACAACCTGGCAACTATGATATGAACAGCAAAGTTTGGCTTTCATGGATAATGCAGTTTCTCGAACTAATCAGATTTGTGAAAACAACGTGAATGCAGTGTGATGATAGTCAACCTATGGTAAAAATAAGCACAACCTTGCTTTAACCCACTCGTAGCCATAGGGAGTATTTGGGGGCAGTGCCCCTAAATTGTTTTGTGCCCCCAAACTTTGTGTCCAGAAAATTGTTTATTAAAACTTTTAATAAAAACAAACTATTCCTCCTAAAATGTATTTTGCCCCCCATCCTTAAAACCTGTCTGCAGGTCTGCTTTAACCACAACCAAAAAAACGTGGAACTCTATTTCATGAAGATTTAACAGGCAAAAGACGTACATCAATGCCTAATCTTCCAACTTGGATATTAGACAAACTAGTGTGCTTCTGGTGTGCCACATGAATTTTATTCCAAGTGCAATTGTTCAGTACATTTTGTTAAAATTTAAAATCTGTGAATGTTTTTCTGATGCTGTAAACCACTTTGAAGATTTTCATAAAACAAGATTTTCATAAAAATTGTGCTTGGTTCTGTGAAAGATTGAAGTGGTTGTAAAACAAAGTTAGAGCTAAATTTGCACGGTTCTCACAATATAGTTTTTGATGTTTTTACAGTCTCATAGTCACTGTAGTAGCTTATAGACAACCTAAAGACATTCAAGTAATCTTCTGCAGCATACTTATACACAAAAACACTGCCACCAATTTTTGAAGATAAAACATGGTTTTGAAATGAAAAATATGACACTGTACTTCATAAAACATAATTTGGAAGTTTAGGAGTATTTCAACTGCATTTAAGGTGTAATTAACCTTCTCTTCTAACTTACTCATAGTCTGCTTGTAACCTAATTTGCAATTTCCCTTTTGCAGTTTACCTCAGCAGATGATAAGCTAGCCTTACATAATTACATGATGCATACCACTGCTTATAAAGTGAAGTGTACACAAGGAATTTATGACTTGCAGTATAATTTAGCTTACGTGTTCAAAGAGAAAATAAATTTATGGTTTACCAAATTTGATGTCCTAACATTTTTATACCAAAAATGCAATTAAAAATGGAAAAATTATGCAATGAAAGCTAAAAAATGTTGTGCTACTTCAAACACTTAGATCATGCTCTTAAAAAAGAAACTTTAAAAAGAATTTACTGAAAAAGAACAACTACTTCCAAACATCGCTTGCACTATATTCTCATACAAATATGAATCCCTTAGCCATGGACACAAAACATTAAAGACATCACTATTTTCCTAACAAGCTTGCTAGTTTCATCACTGCCATTTATCAGACGATTGTCATTGAATTCACTCACAAAATGCACGAATTTTGATCTGCATAAAAATTTATGTTAAGTTCAGCACAAGCGTGTGTGTGCCTGAACGTGAGGATGAGCAACAAAAAACCTGTTTGGATTAAGGTTACTGAGTGGGCCAGACATGGCCATGCAAAGGCTGGATCAGTATGTTGGGGGCAGGTTCAACTGCAAAAATATTTCTCACTTGCCTATTATTACTGATGGCCTTGCAAGGTTGAAGAGCTCAGTCTGCCCTTAAAAGAAAATAACTGATCCATGGCTGAACACTATCAGGCATCACTGATTCAGGCTAGTGTGGACCTGGAAATAATGATGACTACAGGCTATTCCAGTTTCCCAAAGACTGCATAACTCCAAAAATGCAACCCTATATCTGGTTGCAGTGTCATGCCCATGACTATCAGAACCTTACAACATAAAGACTATCTCTGGCATGCTACAGTGTATGTATCCTGCTTATTCAAGGAAATAAGTTGATGCTGATGTAGTTCTTCAAAGTACTTCCATACGTTTTTTATCCAAAACTTCAGTCCAAAATAAAAGCAATCAAGTAATTTATCCAAATCCAAAAATATCTGAATTTAGGCCTTGTGGGAATTATATCAAAAATTTATTTTTAAGGTTTAGATTGAATCTAAGGAGAAGATCTACCAGAATGACACACTAAAGCAATGTGGATATCACATAGACAGTTTAATGAAACCTACTACAAATAATTTAGTGTTAGTGTGCATTATAGTTGCAAGTAGGTCTTTGAAAATTCTACCTTTGCCCAAGTGGCACAAGGCATATTGCATACACATACAGATTGGTTTAATGGCTGTTACATGAAAAGTACATTAGAGGTTTGTTAATCATCCGGTGGTAGAGTTGTTCAAACTGAAATGCACATGCTACTTTGACAAATGCAGTAAACTAAGCATAGTCAGTGAATATTTGAGTTGAGCAATCCCTACAGCAACAATCGCCTCTTATCATACACTAGGTAAAGGTTTTTTAAAAACAATTGCGTAATGGTGACTTAATGCAAGCTTGGCAAATACTTGCATTCTTAATTACATGATTTCAGCATTTATTTTTTACGTAGATGATTTTATTTAAAAAAAAATTTAAATTAAATGTTCTTTTACATGTTTAATGAGTGCATTTTCAAGACTGCTTGCATTTTTATAACATACATATTTTTGTGATTCCAGGTTTATTTCACAACCATGTACTAGTTAAAACAATGATTGATATCAACCTGTTTCCATCAGTTGTTTTCAAAGCAACAACTGACCACACAAACTGCTAAAGCTAGCAATGTCACACATTTCTGCAGTTGATTATACTGTCCATGGATTCATATGATTAGCATTAAGTCACTTCGCCTCAATCAGTTTTGGAATAAATTTATGCGTATGACATTTAAGGAGCTGTGTGCATTCCATTTATAAAACCTGGAAACCAATCATTATTGCAACTTCACAAATACATTGTGATGCATTTTTAATTGTGACTTTTAGACACATTCACATTAACCTTTTTCTTTATTCATGACACTTACTTCCTAGTCTAAGGTAACAGGCAAAATTACTTGTTTAGTCACCATTAAAGGCAAGTAAAGACAGTGTACACCAAGTCTGAGGCACACCTTGAAGCCTTGTGTGTGAACCCAGAGTTGGATCAACATAAGGGCTTTAGTAAAAGCATCTACAGGACAGTGTAACTGTAACAGGAATAGTGTAGAACAGGGGTTCCCAACCTTTTTTTGACCATGTACCCCTTCAGCATTTCAACAGATGAGCATGTACCCCTAAAATTTATTATGACAAAAAGGCTGAGGAAAATAAAAAAATCTACTGAAATTTTAATAGATCTTTCAGATTTTTGGAACTATATAGGTGATATTGACTGATATATGTATAAATATTTGGAAAGTATTATATTAATATAGTTTCCTTCTATTGCTAACCTTAAATGTACCCTTTCAGATAGACAAATGAATCCCCAGGAGTACATGCACCCCAAGTTGGGAATCCCTACTGTAGAACACAGAGAAGCATGGGTCAAAGTTATGGTAGGGCAGGGTGCATACTTTTAAGATCGAAAGGTTAAGACCTTGGAACATGTTTGTTGAGTGCCAACTGTGCAAAGATGATGGAAATACTCCATCTTCCCAGAGAAAGATGCTGTAGATCTTGACAAAGTGTCACAATATTTGTTTAGTGACACATCAAAAATTGCATAGAGAGAAAGAGAGAGTTTATTGGTGCAAACATTAAACAATTTCATACAAATTAAAGTTAAGGCACTGGGACAAAAAAAAAACTGTTAAACAGGTTGTCTCGCCAAGCGCCCCTCAGCAGTTTCATAAATTTCTATCGTGGTTTAAAGTTGATGGCCGAATTATTGTGAAGTTAATAAGTTTATATCCTCACTTGACAAAACTAAATTTGCCCTGTATCTATTGCATGCATGCATGCAATAGATACAGGTCAAATTTAGTTTTGTCAAGTGGGGACAATACAATGCACAATGGATAGTGATGTAAAAATGCAAGTTAAGAAAAATAAGGTTTCAAACTGAGTAAACAACCTGCTCCAAACGTAGGCCTCAGTATCCAATAATAAACATCTTTGTCATATGTTCACACAGTGCAGCAAGCAAAACATTTTGAGCATCTCGAACTTGTCCAGTTGCTATTTCATGCATTTCCCAGACTTTTAATGTCCTCAAGTAACTAGTCTCCACAAAGGTGACAAACAAGCAAAATAGAATCAAATAGAATCTATTTGAATAAGATTTTTGGACTGAGGATACATAGTGTTACATCAAATTGAATTGCCATTACAGATAGTTTGCTCTGAAATTGATTTGCTTGTTTGTCACCTTTGTGGAGACTAGTTACTTGAATAGAGATATGTGCAAGTATGAATCATTGCAACAAGATGAAAGCAGAGCCCAGTTGGCTGATTCTTTGGAAGCTTACAGCAAACCTAGAGGTTTCAATTTTTAGTGTCCTTTAACGTAAAATTCAATGTTACAGCAAGCTCCATGAAAGATAAGAATAATTTGTATTGAACAGTTTTCAAATTAACAAATGAACCAAAAGCTGGTGCAGTGAATCACTCTTAACATGCAATTCATTTGCCAAAGTCTCATTCCCTTGTTTTTGTGGACTTTTGTAGCCATGAGGTTTTGCCATGAACTTTTGTAGACATGCCCCAAATTGACAATCATTTTTGGAGATTTTTGACCAGCCTTACATGCTGCCAAGTTCATGAGATTAATCCTTGCACTGTTACTCGCGAGCATCTTTATATTATACGCATTTTGCTTGTGCTGTGCAAAGCTATAAGCACTGCCACCAAATAACATTACATTGCTGTTTGGAGTGTGTGGCCTTCAGCATATTAATACAATTAGTATCTAATCAGGATAGTTTCTCCTTTAAAAATCACATAATTGAACTACAACAAATTACAAGATTTATTGGTTTTTGAAATATTGCTTTTAGAAATATTAAAAATGAATTTGGTTAGTGATCTGTTATCAATACTGTGCTTGACAATAACATTAGAGTGAATTATAACCACATTTTTGAGAGTTTGCACAATGCAGGGATGATTCTTTTCATTTATGTTGCAACACTATGCTGTATCCCAATTTTACACCAAAAGTGTAAGGAATATGTGGTCTTCATTAAAGCTCCAGGAAATTGAAATTTGAAAAATAAATGTAGATAACTATTTCTTAGGCACCATATCCAACACATTAACCCAAATTCTTAATTTCTAATCACCAAGGAGCAGAATTGTATTTCAACTATTGTTAAAATTTAAAGCAAACTATGAATTGCTACATATGAGAATTTTAAAAATATAGATGTGATAATGAAAACTTCGGTATTTTTAAATGGTGACTTGATGTAACAAGAGTGAGTCATGCAGCCAAATGTAGTTTAATCAGCCTAGGAGATTCTGTGACCAAACTGTGATTTCATAACACTGCTTTAGAAAAGTGTGTTCTAATGAAGATGAATGCATTTACCCCACAGCCATAGGTTTGAGAAAACACATGTTAAATATAGGTTTAAGAAAACACATATTTGCCACAAGAAAAATTTTGCCACTAATAGCTGATGAATAATTCAGTGTAACTTAACCACTTGTGCCAGTGATTTTGTTTAACATTTATACCATTACAGTTATAGTTCTTACTTAATTTTTCAGAAAAGTGGGGTAATTTGTGAACCATTGGTCAGAAAGTGTTTTCAAAAACACTTAATTTTCAGCATTTTCACAACCCTTTTGATTAGTAAAACTTCTTATTAGTATGAACAATATTTATTGCAGTAATTAGCTGTGTAAATATTGCAATCTGTACTCATCCAACATTCTGTATATACACACTTTCTTGTGGCAGATAAAAAAATTAGGCAAAACGTCTGACTGCGAGAGAGTTTATTTACTTACATCTGACTAAAAATAAATCTTGGACAATTACTAACGAACGAAGCAATCGAAAATATGGTAAAGAATAGCTATAAGAATGTTTTGTCTAACGTAAGAACCGATAATATCAACTGCGTTTCAGTTTGTGTGACGAATATCGCTCGTGTCCAACCGATTAACCATTTCGTTAGCACAAACGATATAAGGAGCTTCTGAACGCGAATCATTTGAACATAAGTGCATATAGCTATTTAATACCGACGAGGACATAGTCAAAGTCATTTTGCTTTCCACCAGTAACCACACACATAGCCGCTTAACAGGCACATCACACGTATAGTAACACAAAATTAGTAAGAACAAAACAAGCAGTTCAAGCAACAATGCATGAAAACAGCAAGCAAAACCAAAAAAACTAGAATGAAAAAATAAACCTAATCCGGAGAGAAGTTTTTGCATTGGATCAGCGACTTCCATCTTTCAAATTGGCGTTTCATACACGTCGTGCTCTGCGCTCAATCCGCCATGTTGCATGTCGCCTTGATCTCTTGTCGCCACAACAGAAGTCACGTTCATCTACTGCAAGCTACTGTTGATAACTGTTAATGAGCAGGCTGTCAGTGGTGTTGTAGTAAACTATCTGTGAAAAGCAAGCAACTGTTAAATAACAGATCGATGCCTTATAACTTTGCCTTGACACAATAAGTGCAACGATTTTTCGTTGTACGGCACGAAGAAGTGCAGTCTACCGACCTGCAGCGTGGTTGCTTCCAAAGTAATTCGGCAAATTATCTTGTGCCGATGTAAAGTACACGATTTAAATCTTTTTACTTTTAACAAAATTACCGAATGCTATCAGTCCTGAAACTGTCTCGATTGCGTCTGTTTTCGAGAGTCGGTTCTTGCCACTCGTACTGACCAATCTTGGAGTGGTGAGACAAGTTCGCTAAACTCAGACGACAAGTGGAAAGCAAAGTCAGCATGGGTAACAATTTAGTCCATGACAATAAAATTTCATCTGCTGGCTATAAGCATTTCGTGAATTTACTGTTTTACGCGACGATCGGTTTGAAATGAAACAAGTTGTTTTTGAGTGTCAACCCATCAGACAAAACGGCAAAACGTTGATTTCCTGATCACACATTAAAGTATTTTGATATTTTGCAATGGAAAGAATGTATGTTAAACATATATGTTAAATGCGCAGGTTCTCGGATACAATAAATCGTTCTATTCTTTTCATGTGCAGTTTCAACTAGCGAGCTGCTACCAACTCCTTCGCGCCAGCACGCCATGACGTGTTGGAAGCAATCCGAGAAAGACCTCAAAGCTGTTCAGCTTTCAAATACTTTCCACGCTGAAGGCTATTGGTTTAATTGTTTACAAGCAGGCAAAAATTATTTTCACAACTGATTAAATGTAAAATCATCTGCTTTTAACTTTATGGAAATCCTAAAACGTATGGGTGCGAATTTTCTTTTGTTTGAATATTGTTTTCTTACCACATAGTGTCGCTAGTCAGACCCAACGAGGTCTTGCGTGACGTCATAGAAACAACCACCGGCTAGTTGACTCACCCTGCCAGTTTGCACTAGCATGGCCGATGTGCGCCGCCTTTCGGACAAAACGCGAATCAAGGTGGCTTCACTTAAAAGCACTACTAGTGTTTCTGTATTCTTTCGAGGAATCAGTCGACTGCGCTTTGCTTTCGTCTTTTTGCGATGATTCAAACTTGCACAAATACATATTCAAGTATGTAGGCCTACTCTCCACGATGGGTGTAAGCAAGGAATCGGTCAGCAATTTTTCATAGGAAATCGATTTCACGTAAAATTACGCATCCTCAGTCCTGAAAATTGCAAGCAAAGCTTACGGGTGAAAAGTTGAAAGGCTAAAGTAACAGCAGAGAA
>JGI24159J19872_10011919_pt1 | contig 11369 bp, 5 predicted proteins | sample Ectturendosymbi4_FD_19872 | JGI IMG/M metagenome (IMG submission 19872) | reverse complement strand
GTTTAGAAAACCAGCTTGAGGGATGAGACTCGATTCAGTTTCGATCATCGCTTGTCTTCGTCGAAGGTTAAAACAGCCGAGCAAAGATGGGAGTGATTTTACGAAATGCTAACGATCCTCCTGGACAGAGATGCATTTATATTTGTCCCGGTAAGCATCCAGACGACTAACACAGGTTATGCACATGTTTCAGCTGTAGAGCACGTTGGTGGATCTCAAGAACAGTTTGCGTTGCTTAGATTAATAATTTGTTCGAAATAATATTGTGATTATACAGTTGAAGCAAGCGCCATGGAACGGTTCACTTTTAAGAGAACAAAAACAGGGACAGTGTTATGAAAGATGTACGTGAATTAAAGTGAAAGAACAGATATACATCTCAGCAGCACAAATGTACTTAGAGCCTACGATGCGCACAAAAACGTGCGGGCAGGTGCGCGTCTAATAACAAAGCTCTAGTACGTGTTGGAAATATCGAGTTAAGCTTTATTTTAACTTTTTATGTCGTTTTCAGCTCTGGTTGCAATCGAAGAGTTGATGGTTTTCAACTGATTTAAAATTGAAATCTTTTAGAAAAGGAAAAAGCGAACTGCACGAAAAACTTGGAATCGCATTACTTAACCCAAGTTTACTAATTCTACTAGCAAAACTGTATGGAACGCGTTACATCTGAGTTTCCAAAGCTTTAATCATATCGCACCTGACAGTTTTTGTCTCGAATGATCCCGTAATCTCTTCTAGTTAGAATGAAAGTAAGGTAACTACTTAGACTGCTCGAACATAATGAGTATATATGATTCTATCTTTTTCCTGGCGTTTTCACTGCATCGTCGATTTCACCACTAGCTATTTTTATCTATGTTATGTTGCTGGAAGCAATCGCCACATAAATCCAAAGAAAGAAACCCATAGTAAACTTTTCTGCTCGAAACCAAAACTTGTATTAGCTATGCTTATATGTCAGACCAGTGTAAACTAATTTTGCAAACGTGAATACATTCGAGGAAAGCGCTCCAAAAGTATTACTGCGCATGAAAAGTTGTTGCGTACTAGAAAATGTTGACACCTCGAGACCTTGATAACGTGAACTAATTTCACGCCAAGCGTTATTCAATGCGCAGTAAACGCAAGTGCAGATCAGCATTTGAACCCCGTATTGAAGACTAAACTAAAAGTAAGTTTCGGCTTCAACGTGAATTGTGTTTGTCTGATCCCAAAAACTTGCTGTTACGTCATAAAAACCTGCAATGAGCATGACGAATTTCTATAGAAGCGACAATTTTAGGGGTCTGGCGGAGTAGACAGGCGCGTTTGGTTTGACTTTACAAAAATAAGTTATGGTTGACTTTGTTAGTACATATTGCAAATGGTCTATCGCACAAGATCTTCCACAAGAGCTGCCACTTTTCTGTCACGTTGAGAACCACTACATTCTAAATTGTTTACTGATCGGAACCTATGACGGAAAATGATGTTGACGCAAGTAGCTTGAACAGAGATTGTAATTGGCATAAACGTGGGATTGGAATAAAATTTTTCACTTCACCTGGTTCGTTTCCTAGTTTTTTCAACACAAGTATCGACAGCATATTAGCAGCAAACCTCAGCAAGATCTTTAGTTACACTGAAGACAAGATCATTCCTTGTTCACGAAATCATCATCACGTTTTGGAACTCACGCGCATGAACCTATACCAGGGGCGGGCAATTAGCGGTCCGCGGGCCAAATGTGACCCGCCACGTCGTTTTCAGTGGCCCGCAGACGCATTCAGAAAAGATCTTCAAACCTACATTGCTCCAACTTATACTAATATTTCTTTCAACGTTTCACAGTAAATCTTAACGTTCAGGCTAACTTGAAACAAGACTTGTTACTATTACCACGGACTTGCTTCCATTTCCATTGGAAGGTGTGGCCCTCCACTAAAGGCGACCTTCTCAAAGTGGCCCCTGAGACAAATTAATTGCCCACCCCTGACGTATACGATAGGGCAGGGGCTTAATTTATTTCCCGACTGTGATGAGAAATTTGAAATCAGCATTGCAGACAGTTTATGGCATTCCTCAATCTCTATTTGGTTTCAAGGTTCAAAAAGACTGACGAATATGTGCTTTTAAGTTTCCTTTGCTCGATTTGCTAAATCCGTTTTCATATTGAGGAGAAGTGGATGTATCAACGACATCCCCCATGTAGCTTGGTGAAAGATACAGTGTATTGTCGCACCTTCAGGGATTTTACCCGACTGCTGATCGAGTTGCGTGTCATTGCCCGAAACAATTAGTTAGGTGTGCGTGCAGGTTACCGCGCTCGGCTACGGAGAAGCGGCAAAAGCTTTTCTCAATGAAATGTGACACAACAAAACGAATATGGGATCGGAATGTGCTTCGGGCCTTGCGTATGCTGCGTTGGTATTATTTTAAGCGGAGTTTACCTTTGATCGACGCAGACCGACAGCTGAGAGTGGCGTATCTATACAGAACGCCGCCCGTGGCAAAGTTTAAATGTGCGCCCTTTCTAATAATTCAAATCTTAAATGTAGGCACAGTTTTTACGAAAGTTAAACCATGAAGAAAATAAATGTTTCTATACGGAAAATTTTGTATTTATATTTGCTTTAAACTTTTCAGCAAATAAAATATAATTTATCTGTAAAGACCGTACTTCTATACTCATTTATTTTTATTACGAAGAATATCAAAACATTCAAATAATAACGTTATCGTAATTTATAGGCCTACATATAGTTGCCTGACAAAACTACATCTTTAAAAAGTCGAACAACCTATTGCAACTGCAAACGACAATTTCGTTAAAAAGAAACACATTTACTTTGGATTGTGCAGTACAACACAATTTTAATGCAAATCATGTACCAATGGTGTTCGAAAAAGACAATTCCATCCAAACATTAATATATCCAGTCATAATATATCCGGTTAAATTACACAAAATGCCTCTTTCTATACTCATCAAACCTTGATCACACACAGGCGCGGATTTACCATTAGTCTAAAAAGGCTTAAGCCTAGGGCCCCCGAAAGCGGGGGCCCCAAAATTTTGGGAATGAGGACAATTTTCAGCATTTCTCTGAAGCATTTATATTTGTTGGTTCAACGCACATTTTTTTACTATGCCGCCAACAAAATATCTCTTTCGAACAGGGGTCACCAACGTGGTGCTCGCGGACACCAGGTCGCCCGCGGACCTGTTCTAAAAATAACATTAGCATGATCAATGTCTTCACATTAACGAATGTCAATACTAAAATAATTAAAGAAAATTGAGCAAAATTTTTATTTCAGAAGTGTGTATCAAACTAGTAGCCCTTCGCATTGATCGGTACGCAATATGTTTATGAATTGGAACAACTTATTCAATGAATGTAACGAGCACGTGTAGTGCTAATTTGTATGACATCAGGCGTCGCAAACCTTCTTGGAGGGCCCCCAATTTAAAAAAACCTAGGGCCCCAAAAATGAAAATTCGCCTCTGATCACACATTCTGCCTTGACTTATTCTTAGTCATTGAGACTCGGAGGTATGAAAGCACCAGTTTCAGTTTACGGAAAGATCGCTCACAACTGGCAATAGATGCTGCCATCGTCAGCATTATTTGCAAAGCAATTCATAGAATGGTAGGAGGACTTCAGGACTTAATAAATGTTAAACTGTACGACTTGAAACTAGCATTTTGCAATCTAGAACATTCTCGTATAAATTGTCACACATAGTTTTTAGTTTTTCACTGTCAGGACCGTACAAACGCCTTGGACATCGAAAAGGAAGCCAAACTTGGACAGAAAAACTAGCTCTAAACGCGAGTAATAAATCACTTCTTTAATGGGTTAACATTTTTTGCTCAAATGGCATGGTAACAATGCTAATTGCTGATTTTTCGCGGACATAACTGACGTTATCTACTTTAGTCCCTTAGTCTCTGGACTAGGGCATTGTGTTCAGCCTATAGAGTGGGCCGCAGTCCGCAGCAGTTTAAATAATTTGTAAATCTGTGCATGACCTCAATACCAGTTATTTGCATCACAGTCAGATTCTCACAGTCGCGGACTTAAACTTGTCTCAACCAGATGCTGACTTATATCTTCTTGCCCGAAATACAGCAGTACGGAGTGACTTGATCTTTCAGAGTTGCCAAGTCTAAACAGACCTTTCAAGCTAGAAAAATTGCAAAATTCCGCTAGAATCAGACCGATTGTTTCGGCCGCTAGACAAATTATCCGCTAAAATGCAGCGGAATTAGTCCGATAGACCAATTACTTTGGAGCTAGACAGGATTAAAATCCGCTAAATGGCAACCCTTAGGACGATGTCTTGCTGATTTGGCATGCAAGCGTTCTTGTTCTGTCACAATGTCCGGCAGTCGTGTTTTGTCACAATACTGCACATTTGTCATAAGACTTGATGGTACTGACGCACTGACGCAACACTCCCGACTTAATACGTCAGATACGGGCGCGCTTTGTTGATCCAGCTTTGCAGCTTATGGTTGTATGGGGCGCAAAATATTGGTTCAAGAAAATGTAAAAAAAATTAATTTGTGCCAAGCAATTTTTGCGCCCCCTCAAAGTTGCGCCCATGGCACGTGCCATGCCTGCCAAAATATTGATTCAAGAAAATGTAAAAAAAATTAATTTGTGCCAAGCAATTTTTGCGCCCCCTCAAAGTTGCGCCCATGGCATGTGCCATGCCTGCCATACCCTAGATACGCCACTGATAGCTACCGAAAGTTTTTCAACATTCTATTATGACGCAATTGCTGTCCGGCGTCTGTCCGGTATATAAAATTTGGAGAGCGATCTGACCAATCATTCAAAACGAAAACGACTAGTCAGACAGGCCCCCTTCTTTTCATTTATGTTTGTGAGGATCGAGATCAGAAATGTGATCTGGTAAACTTTAGGAAGTCTAACTTTTTCAAATTTTTGAACAGTTTTAAGTTATTGCATGCGTTCGTCCGTTGTTGAGCTGCTTATGTATAAATGAGCAATGCAAGCTGTTCCGTAAGAAGCCAAGAAGGCTAGAGCCTGACGTACAGTGTTTTTTTCTAATCATTCGCTCTTTACAATTTGCTGGTTCGTATTTTCAAATTAATGCCAAACTGGTACAACAGTTAAATATATCAAAGTCAAATATATTGAGTGTTGCCTGTATTTCTGTTTCTAACTGTCATTTTCATGCGATTGCTCCAAATGGGAAATACCCGGGCTAACCGTAAATGGCCGGTCAACGTTTGTTTCAGTGTAATCAGCTTCCAGCCTCTAGAGTCGGTCCGTTGTAGTGTGAAGTAGGTCCTAGGTCCTAGGACGTTGAGCAGTGTCCAAAGCTGTAGCTCTACACCAGTATGTTGGCCCGATTGTACCATGTAAAAATTTTATTAGAATTTAAGAAATCACTGTAAAAACGTTTCAAAAGCTTTTTTCAAAAAAATATTTTGCTTTTGAAACAATTCTTTCAATTCACCAATTCTTTGAAACTAAAAAAAATTGTTTTCAAAAAAATTTTAAAGAAACAATTTCGTGAATTTTTTTGCGTTACTGAGCCACCTCCACCAACGATGTGCTTCCCATTTAAGCTTGCAAATCAAACATGTTGTAAATTCATGCTTTGCATGTTCGTTTTATGAAGCAGTTTTTTCATTTTATTATGGGAAAACTAGTTGAGTGATAAATGAACACTTTAACAATTGTGCTTTAGATTTTCGTTTCAACAAATCTTTTCTTGAGCTCTCACCAGAGCCCACTGTAAGTTCTTAAAACACAGTCAGTGCAAAAGTAGCTGGCGCTCAGCCACAGACCCCACTGGGAGCTTACAGCATTCCCCAAAAACCATATCTGCATGTGTCCGGTTTGCTTGCATAAAATTGTATTCAGCCTTACTTTACTCATCATAAGCTCTGACTGACCTAAGCATAACCCATGTGTTTTTTAAGGAAAATGTTAGGTACCCGGTATGCACCCATAGGGACCCGGTTTTCTCTGATTCTAGGGTCCCGATTTTCTCTGATTCTAGGGACCCGATTTTCAATTCTAGAGTCCTAAAACGCCTTAAAAATCTCTGCATAACCTATCAAGTGCTGGAAAGTAGGAAAATCTTTCTTTCGCTCATGTCAGAATTATCCAGTGCTACAACTGACACATTTGAAACCTGTCTNATTATAGGATCAACCATCATTCTGATGCAAGTTAAGGACTGTACAGAACTGTACAACAAGATATGCTACAGACGTACAGTAATTCTAGACACGCATTATGACGTTTTCTAATGCTTTTGGTCTAGTATTCCACGTTACACCTGTGACATATATTCATTGTACTTAGACGCATCACGAGCTGGGAAATATAAATCCACCATAAGATATGTTTTAGCTACTGACATGCGTTTTTAATTGCAATTTCCGCTTACCATAACAGCAGCTATAATATAAAATTGACTTCATCAAATAAAAACACATTATACTTCGTTGAGAGAATACAAAGCAACACACCGTAAAAGAAACAAGTTTGGCGATGATTTATTATTGATTTATTATATAAAAAACAAAACTGCACTAAAAAACAAACATAGAACATATCAATTTACAAACACTGATAAGCTTTAAGCATTGAAATAAGACGGCTAGCGTGAACGATGTTTCAGTCAAAGTACACAAAACAAAATCCTTATCTACTTGTCCTATTTAGTCTATGAATATTTCGTAGTTTCCTGAATTTCTGGAAAATGTAGAATCATCTAACAATATTATGAAACTGCTGGCATGAAAGATGTAGTAAATTGTAAACCAGCTTTAGAGACCTAGAAAGAATTGGCTTTCGTTTAAGTTTGTGGCTGCATCAAGGAAAAAATACGTTCCACATTACCGTAATGAGCCCTACCATTTCAGTAAAACTGTGTAATCTTTCACAATTCTCTAAAGTATTCAATGGTATTGCAAGTTGCAAAATATTTTGCCCATCTTTCACCTTTCATCATTTTACAATTAATTGCATTTGTTTGAAGTCATTTTTGCACGAACTTAAACAAGTTTTGGTATTGATCAAACAGTAATAGATACTTTTCTCTCAGGCAGATACCACTCGTATGGATCAGCATTTTCTTATTTGTTATTTGCAACAGAAACAACTCAGTCAAAGCATTTAAATTCAGCCAATACAATAAACTGGTCCATTTATCTAGATATGCAACACAAGATTTGTACTGTATAATACGGATACATCTGACATGAATAAATCACAGTCACGAACTCACGATCCTTGCCTTCTCTGAGTTTTCTTAGTGCTGATTTAACTTGGCTTGGTATGTACATCTGATTCTCTCTCTTGAATCGTTGCCTTCACAGTGGTGAAACACGATACTACCTCAATAATTGATGTTTTTGATTCTTAATATTTTGACCTTGCTCATTGAAAACAACCACAAATGATTGCAAATGTCTTAAACAGTGTTCGCTCAGATAATTCCAAAAAACGCATTTCAGAACACCTGTTGGTTTGTCGATGGACATGAAGTATGATTGTAAAGCTGGGTACACTTGAATCATTCTTGGCAAGCTAGGATAAAGTGATAGCCACCTGGTTACTTTGTGAGAAAGAAGTTTCTGATGCTCATTATCCAGAAAGTCACAATAGTACTGTATTTCCATTCTTCTGTGAGCACTGTGCAAATGCAACCACACGTACTGCCCTCAGTTTCAAAATCCTTTCGTCCTTTTCTTAAAAAGGGGTAGGCCTACTTCTGACGTAGTTCTTCATTAAACAGCGATTTTCTTTTTGGTATTACTGATCAGACATAATTGCTAGAAACTACTACACTAAGCTATTCACAATGCACTGTTTCACCGTATCACGCTTCATCAGCAAAGCTAGTAATGGAGTCTGCACGNTAATGTCAAGTCATTGANATACTGAAAAAGGATTTACCGCTGTTATGTAACGATTAATGCGAAAGCATTCCCGCCTTTCTAGCCCACAAATTAGTTCAACCAAAACATAGATTAATTAGACAAGTTGCAGACCCTCCAATAAACCATGCTACACCACCAGTTTGCACCTTGCTGCAGTTAAGTTGAACGGAGACAACTTACCTTACGTAAATACAGTATTACAGCTATGCAAAATAACAAATGCAAAAAGCAGGACACTTTGATATTTTTTAATGTCCACGGAAGACAAATCATTTTTCATATAAAAGGAGGACATGTCTTCCAAAAAGAGGGCTTATGGTAGCCTTACTAAAAATGCTACTCGTATGTAACCTGGGCAAATCTGAGTAAGGCAGACGCAAAATCTAACAGTACCGAGTAGAGAGGTAAGCTAATGCGTTCTACGTTGCTTTCCCTTAGCCATACTGTAGGTGTGGGAGCAAGCAATTTTGTGGGGGTGCAAAGGATTTTTGCCCAAATTGTCCTAAACTTGCCCAAAAAGTTGTTATGCAACTTTGCCGACCGTTTTTTTGGTGTGACCTCCAAACTTGGGCGCCATTTTGCCCAGATTTTCAGGGATTTTGCCTAGATATTTATGGATTTTTTTCGGATTTTCATGGATTTTGCCCAGATTTTCAGAGATTGTGCCCAAATTTTCAGGGACTTTGCCGGGATTTTCAACAAATCAAAACTCTTGCGGGTACACTTGCACCCCCTGCACTCCTGCCTCCTACACGACTGCCCTTGGCTTTTGATTTAACTAGATCAGTGGTTCTTAATGTGGTCGATATCGACCACCAGGGGTCAATTGGACTAAGTGGCACAAACTTGTCGCACATATAGCTAAACACATGAACATGGTGGGGGGCCCTTTTTAGTGAGGGGTCCGGGCCCAGTGGCGATTCTAAGGGGGGGCCTGGGTGGGCCATGGCCCCCCAGATTTTTACTTGGCCCCCTGTTTGGCCCCCCAGTTTTTTTTCATAATTTCCCGTTCAAGTTCGTTTGGTTGACATATACAGTAGAAAACTTTCGGCCAGCAATACTTTAAACGATAATTTAGAAACCCTCTAGTCTGCATTCAATATTTCCCAAATGCATGATAAGCTGTGTTGTTGTTTTTGACGACCGGGTAACTAGATTTGTTTATGACAACACACACCAGTAGTTGCTCAGATCCCGCGTGAAATTTAGTCGAACTGCGATCGTGGTGTTGGAAAATTCATTTCGAGACTAAGAAACAGTCACAGAAATGGGAAGATTGATCTTTCGTGCATTTCAGTGTGAGATGGAACTGGAATATATTACTGTCAGCAGATTGTTGCTTGTTCCAGTAGCAAAAGGTTTGTGAAACCATTCAGAATTGGTTTCAGTTAATTTAGCCGAATTAATCTTGGCTGCAGTATTACGTTCTGCTGCCTTGTTTACAGTATATGACTTCGAAACATCTTACGTAAGTGGTTCGTGACTACAGTTTTAAATCTACCCACACATATCCTGCAACCTTATAGAACTTCGTACGGGTTTTCCGTAATGATTCAGAAGCAGTTCTTTCGCGTATTTCAGCTCATTCCCCAGAGATCAAACATTTCTCTGAGAAAAACACTTGAAAGAATTTGCAAATCATATTAATTTAGTGAGAATGATTTAACACCTGAAATGTCTTTGGCAAAGAATTTGCTTCGGAAGGAGTAGAAGCTGCCTATCGCTCAAACAAGTCTTTTCATTTATAGCTATAGCCTACCTAAAAAGATGGGTTTGATTGTTATTGGTAGCTGTAACCAAGGTTGCCTGATGGCCGGCATTTCACCGGCCTGGCCGATATTTTACTGCAAATTTGGCCGTGGCCGGTAAGAGGCCGGTATTTTCTAAATTCGTGCCTGCAGCCGGTATTTTGAAAATGAACATATGCAGCAACTGCAAAAAGAACTAATGCAGAAAATGTTCACTTGAGGAGTTGATGTACAACATCCAACACTGCATTTTTTGATAAACTGCATTATTTTTTGATAGTTTAGGAAAGCCACCGTTCACATGAAACATTGCAATTATCGTTTTTTATTTAAGGTAGGTTAGTTTACAGAATCTCAGCATAGGGCTACAGACTAGGTTCACAAACCATACGTTTATACACTAAAAATTTTTCAAAACGGCATTGTGGGAGCTTTATTGAATTGAAAACAATATATAACAAAAAATAAATTCATTGTCAAAAAAGTTCTTTTCAAAATACCTTATTCGAGAATCCCGTGCTGTATGCCCTTACGAATTGCGACACAGCCTGGATCTGTCACTGTTGAAAAAATGGCCAGTATTAGTATTTTTACAAAACGCATCTGGCAACCCTAGTGGTAACTTCCCGCCACGAGCGCTTCTTGCGAGAAAAGCTTTTCAAAAATTAAATTATTGAAAACGATTCCCAGAAAGTCCATGACCAGTGCAAGATTGGGTAACATTGATCTACTTTCAGTTGAAAAGTACGAGCTGAAAAATAGATTTAGATGATTTTGTTGATGAATTTGACAGTCGGCATGACAAATGAAGGATTAAGTTACATTGAGGTGATGATGATATAAATTCTAACGTAGACTTTGCAAGGATCTGTGTGAGAATTGCCTGAATCTGTTTAGGTTTAGAGTTAGTGCGTTTCACGCAGGGTTAAAAAGTCAGCGTTTGATGATCAGAGGAAAATTCAGTGTGAATATTAAAATGAACGAATTTGTTGGGGATATTCTGCAAAGTAAGTTTTACGCCTGCTGTTGCATCTTACTATCAGGTACACGCCCTAAACGCCAGTGCACACCTATCTGCGGCACTGCTTTGCTACTTTAGGTGCCAATGGTGCCGAAACCTCGCTGCTGTTAACTGCATACTGCATTGAATAATCCTCACCCTATCCATGTTGCAGATGGGCATTACCCTCGTACTAGTAGTTGCATAACATTGTTATGGTTACACCACAATCACAAAATGCCAATAAGCTACCACAAAACCGGATTAGTCAGTAGTCACCAATCCGTTGGCAGATGGCTTATTTTTGTCTTTTGTAGTAAGAATATTTTGACGAAACTAGTTGGCTATCAACAGCCTATTTGTTTCTATATCAAGATGGAATTCTTTCATGTGAATTGCATTCACTTTCGTGGAGCTGTTTTCGTTCATGTGGGGTCGGCACAATTGTGTACGGGAAATGGGGTTTCGTTTTACATGTGTAGTGCTGTGGAAGTTGCATGGCTAGCACAGAATATTCGACATAGCAGTATACGTGTGTGATTCAGTGGTGAAAGTACAGTACATAATTTTCTTGCCGGAACGATCCGGTATTTGTCAATACCCTTGCAAAATTTCAGCCATACATGTAAAAAAGCAATCAAGAGCACGTCTACTTTTGACCCACCCTGTATCGTACATTTTAAAAATACAAGAAACGTACGG
>JGI24159J19872_10011915_pt1 | contig 11371 bp, 9 predicted proteins | sample Ectturendosymbi4_FD_19872 | JGI IMG/M metagenome (IMG submission 19872) | reverse complement strand
GTATTTCACTCATTTTCTGAGGTCGTACGCTCGTTCTTCTGCAGAATGTTTTGTTGACAGCATAGTAAAAAAACATGAGTTGAACAACAACAACACATATTAGCGTACTTGAAACTCTTAGCGGAACGCCGTACCGGCAATCATTCTTTTACTGGAACAGCATTCCGGCTTACTTTCACCTCTTGGTGTCAGGTATTCAGAAACAAACAGCGTAAAATTTCGAGATGCAAGTTCATAATGTCAGAAAGTTAAATTTCCAGGCAATTCTCTGCGAAGTGTTTGTCGAAGACGAAAGCAGCACTATTGTGGAGATTTAGTTTTAGGATGGACAGTTTTGCAAAAGACCGTCTTCAGTCATTAGTAAACAGGATTTCAATCAAAATGTTGGAGAAGTATCGAATTAGCTAATAGCTATTTATTTACCTATAACCAGGGGCGGATCCAGCCAGCAAGTTTAGGGGGGGGCAATTTCAGTAATATTTGGCAGTAAAGTCTCGTTACGAGTTCACTACTGTAAGCAACATGACGTATACCTCACAACACTGCTATGACAAAACAATGGACGTCAACATGGCCTTATATCGCGAATGCTTTTTCCGAATTGTACAAAATTATGGTGAAAATAGTTACTTTCGTAGGTTTTAGGGGGGGCGATCGCCCCAATTGCCCCCCCCTGCCTATAACTCAAAACTTAGGAACTCGCCTAGGAATAAAAGATAGCTTATACATTTTAGCCCACTTTTTGTAATGTCGTGGCAATGGTGACCAACCAATCCAAAAGATATTTATCTTCTGAACAATTGAATGTAACGACCAGCGTACGCGGAGAGTGATCATGGCATGTGAACTCTATTGTTGCTTGCTGCCACAGTGCGAAGCTTTGCGCACATGCCGCTCGGTATTTCCGATCGCAACAACACCAAGCTATCCCCCACAATTTACAATGAAATTGCGCCCATGGCCATGGTGTTTACATTTTTTATCTAAGAATTAGGCTGAAGGGGCCATATTCCCCAAAACAAACTTGTTAAGACTTTTACTGGTGCTTTGTATCAATTTTCTACTGTTAGAAAGACATCAGTGACTGACGACGTCATTGACTGGCCCCTCCCGAACGAAATTCTTGGCTGTGCTACTGCTTTCTAGCATATCTGCGAGCCAAAATTATAGCTAAAAAATAAAAATTGGGTAAAATTCCAGTCACACCAAAGGTAACCTTGGCCATTTAGGCCAAAGGCCACAACTCGCCAGCCGATTGAGCTAGAGAGCTATTCAAACCCTCTATAGATGAGTCTTGTATTTTGCAATAAAAAATTTTTTAGTTTTGGATGTCGGGTTTTTTGTTGAAAAGATGAGAGTGTTTGTGCACATTTGTTTACATTTGGATGACGTCATCAGGTCCTGGAAGCCAACGCCATTTTTTTGACTCGAGTTTTTATTGAATACTAGGCTGTAACACGAGTCTTTAGAGGATTTAATTGGCTTTCTAGCGCTTCTGGTTCCTAAATTACGGCCAAAAACGCATATTAATTAAGAATTTTGTGAATACATGAACAAACTTAAATTTGGAAAGCTCGGTTGACCACAATGCAACTACGTCAACATACGCCAAGTTTATCAGAATTAATCAGTTGTTTACGCCGAGATCTTGTTCTCAGTTTTTTTCGCGTCAAGTTTATCAGAGATAGACAATTACTCTGCTGTAAGCGTGTCGAAGAAGTTGGCATGAAAGGTTGTAAAACTTGTAGTTCATGTCATTTCCGTGAAACAGCAAAGATTAGACATGACCAATCATACTCTGAATATTTGTATTGTTTCTGTTTATTTGCTGAGTCATATGAAACAATAAACGAAGTTCATACGTTCAATCTCTCGCACTGGTTGGCTACCCTTGAGCATATGCTTGATCTGCGTCATTCCAGACAAACGAACCTAATTAATACAACTTAATCAGTCAGTTTTTAGCTTTCTCGTAATTTTTGCAATGTTTATTCACATCACGTTCCCCAACATTCCTTTAACCTTCGTGGTTATATATCCTGAAAACGAAGCTAATAGCGCTTTAAAACAATTTCAAAACCATGGAGCTTTTATCAATCAAGCATCGAAAATTTGTGCTTAACGCTGTTCACTCCATACAGCTTTCCATTCCGCTGGTTTTGTTTTTTCCTTCTAGACTCTGTGATGTAAGTTGTGCTTTCCCTTTAAATTCTACCTGACGTGCGAAGGTGCTCTCTGATGAATTGTTACTACGCTTATGTTATCTGAAGTTCCAAGACAATTTCAAAAATATTTCCTCGTGACTTGACCGTGGTTTAGCATTGCTATTGTATCTGCTGTCATTTTTATACAAAGGTTGTGACAGCCCAACGAGCTGCACTAGCTTTAACTGAGCTTCCTTCAAAACACTGCACTTTTAACTGTAACTGCACTTGTTTATCAGCGCGGTATCTAAAAACTTTCAACACACGAAGACAGGCCTTAAACAACGACAAACTGCATCGACTGGTTTGCAGATGAGCTTGGTTATCCCTTCACAGATTTAACGGGCAGCGCAGAAGTAGACGCCAAAACGACCACGCCGCGGGCTGTGTTGTCACGCGTATGAACTTTTTTGCTCGATCTTAGCGGAAATCTAGGAGCTCTGAGCATTTCGGGCGGTGGCTGAGAAGTCCAACGGTGATTGAAAAGCCACCGGAAGGAACACCTCTCCGTAAACTTGTGACTTAGCAGGAGTACCGAATCAATTTAGCAAACAGTGTGTAATACACAAAACACATGCACGACAAGCATTGAGGCGACAGGTAAGCGATTTTCAATTAAGTCTTGAAAGTTCATCTCAGGCGGCAAATTGCCTCAGCCTTAACGTGTCCAACCTACAAGATGAAACAGCAAAGCCTTTAACATTCATGCAAAACGTTGCACTGTTTTGACCGGTTTGCTCGCAAACACTTGCGTAAGTTGCCGGATTGCTTTCGATAGGTTCATAGCTTGAAGTTGCGGCAACAAACACTTTGATGGACCCAGAGCAGTGGCTCAAAAGCATTTTATTTCTGAAATTAAGACGAAACGTTATGGTTCAGACATTTTGCCGTCTGCTTCAGCGTGAGACACGATTTCGTGACGACAATCGTTGCGTTCAGGAAGTGAAATTCATGCCATGCCATCAATCAAAGTTGCGGAACAACAGTTCGAACAATACATTCAGGTCAATGAAATACGATAAAATGATATGAACGGTTTCAAGCAGCGACGATGTGGGATGGCTGGGTTGAACAACGACTATCATTTCATCGCCTGGCGAATCACAAACAGATGTCTTCACACAGATGTTTGCAAAAAACAAAAGATGAAACTTTGCAGCAACTACTGTAAACGTCATCCGAACCCAAATTTCAAAGGCTTTCCATTGATTTTTATGACAAATGTTAATATGATTGATTTAAGTTCGATCACGGTTGATGGTGCATTTCGTCAAAATCGCATTCGCGCATCGACAATAGCTGCGCAGACAAACAAGTAAAAAAATGTCAAGAAAAGCTTATTTTTGTTTCTTCGAACCTCATGCCGCTTCATCGCCAGCTGTCACGTGACTTTGCTCGTTGATTGTTGAGCAGGTCGAAACAAGGCTGACGGGGAGAATATCAAGAACGTTTTTGAAAATTCATGCAAATAAAAACAGCGCGTTTCACGAAACAAACAAATTGTCTGCTTGCAATCAGAAACTTCATGTGCAATCGCACGCAGCGCAACACGAACCTTTCCGGCACAAGAACGTGATCGTTGTTCAAAGCGGCCGAGGTCGTCGTGACGCTGGAGTTGAGCTTTGCCAATGGAGTGACGCCAGCAGCCATGCAACCCAACGAGAACTGCATCAGCCAATCAAAACTTTCCCGAAATAAATGCGCTGATCACGTCCGGCGTTCCTTCAGCAAAGCCACAAATATCCAACATCCCGGCATCGTTCGGATCGGCGACCGTGAAACCCTTGCTCATTAGCGCCACCACCAGGAGCTTCGCTGCGATCTTGGTTTTCTGTCAGAAACGAAAAAAGCACGGTACTTTTGCTGAAAATCATTTCAGTTAAATGCTTTTTNGGAGCAAAATGCTTGTATGAATCTCCGATCAGTCGAAATGGGAGTGACGTGCCGGGCAGCAGTGAGTATTATCATACTTCCTCCTCAGGCCACTAGTCAATTTTTACCAAGACAAACACTGATGTTTTAGGAATTCAGAACAGGGGTGGGGATCCTATTAACTTTCACAGGCCGCATGAATTCATTATCACTGGCGGGGCGCAAAATCATTTAATTTTACCCTAAAATTCTACCGTTGTCCAACTATGAGGAAGAGTGACTTCTCCTGACTTACTATAGAAGTACCTGCTTCTCATGAGTTTGGTTTTGATGCGATGTTGCGCTCTAACTTGAGTAACGAAAATTCTGATGCGGGCCGTATCAAATGTTTACACGGGTCGCAGGTTCCCCAACCGTGCTTTAGATTAACGATTTTTCAACAAAAAAGATTTTGGAATGACTGCACACAAGTGCTGCACTCCAGAGTGGGCCATTCAAATAATGCTCTGGTCTAGTACGTATGCGGCCACCAGCATGAGATGAAAAGTCCGATACTCAAGGCTGCTGAAAAAAAGCGTTCCGTACTGCGCGCGGCCAAACAGTTTGAAAATTTTTCATCCAGTGCGTGTTCAGTTAAAGTTTACTTTCAAAATGCTGGACGCAGCAGGAAACCGCTTGAACAGCTCTCCCTGGTTCGGTCATTTGAGCGCCCTCCAGCGTGGTGTTGAGCAGCGTTGGAACCATGGATATCGGGCAGCTCAACCACCACTGATGTTTTATGGCCGGGGAGCAAATAACACTTCAGTCGAAACGATCCCGTCCAGAAATTAAGTGACTTCCGCTTCCACTGACTGACTTGCAAAAAGCAAGTCAATCATTGTGAAAGAACAATGAACTGACGTAAGCGTGAACTAAATCAGTCGGTTCAAACACACAAGGTCCATACGCAGACATAAGATTAAAATAGCGGCATCACTCTTACAAATCTATCAACAGTAAACTTCCCTTGGCACGAAGCGAAAATTAATAAAAGATCGGTAAGAAGTCGCCCGGCACCTCGCGATATTGCACCAGCGCGTCCGACGGCTTCGTCACGCCGTGCCAAGTTTCTTTGTCGGTGATGACGACGAAACAATCGAACTTCTGGTCGTTCTTCTTGGCGTCGATGAGCGGTCGCGAGCAATCGGTCCCGCCCAGAGCAACCTGCACGCGATGCCAGCATGTGTTTCGCTCAACAAAACAGTGTTTAAACAGTTTCTTTCATCCAGTCTCACCGCGTGTCTCAGTTTGAAACACACCGACAAAATGTCGAAATCATCGTCAAGAAGGATGGAATTTTTCTCGCAATTGCACCAAGGGCGCGCCAAAGGAGAAAATATTCATAGGAATAGGTGGAGCCGTTGTGGTGCGGGAGCATATGTTAAATATCGCATTTCTTTCGATGAATTCGTCCCTAGGTTTGCTGCTGAGCTTCAGCGGAATCAGCCTTCCGTGCCCTGGTTTCATCACTTTACGATGATTCGGACTTGCACGTATCCACATTTCAGCAATAAGTCTCTACAAGGTCGACTCAGTCTGTTCAGGTCGCTAATTGTTTCGCTGAGAAATCGATTTCACGTAATTTCCGCATCTTCAGGCCTGTAAACTGCAAGGAAAAGCTTACGAATGAAACGAAGAAAAACTACAGCAAGATTTAGAGAAAGCACGCGAACTGTAGTTTCCAAACACACGCTGTGACCATGATGCTGGTCTCACTCCCAGCACACCCAAAATTAAAACTGGCGCAGCTTTGTCAGAACCTTCAATTCTCGACGACACAGTGAGAAAATCTCTGCGAAGTCCGCTTTCTAGAAATGTTTGAAACGACCTGAAGCAAGAGAAAACCTTAAAAGACTTCTTGAGCAAGAGGAACGCTTGATAAAACAGGCTACGCAATTCACAGCCCAGTAGCGGTGGCCAGCTGTTCTTAGCTGAGCAAACCATAAGCGCTTGCTCGACTCATCGCAGCGGTGAATGAAGCTCGTCAGTTGGCGCCAGTTTTGTTTTGGGCTGCGCTGATATCAGCATCATGGTCATAGCGTGTGTTTGGAACTACAGTTCGCATGCTGTCTCTAAATCTTGCTGTAGCTTATCATCATTTCACCCGTAAGCTTCTGCTTGCAATTTTGCAGGACTAGAAAATGGATAAATAACGCGAAAGCGATTTCCTAGCAAAACGATGTTCTGTACGTGTTGAGCTCGTCGGCAACAAAACTATTAAACTCCACAGTTGAGTTGACAAAAATACTTGCCTCGCTTATCTTGGCCTTGACGGTTTCTACAGTGTCTTCCTTCTCAATCGGGATCGGCTGCAACCTGAAGAAATTGATGCGAAATGAATTCTTTGACCCTGTTGCGGTCGGAAAACCCGAGCGGCATGTGCGCAAAGCTTCACACTGTGGCAGCAAGCACCAATAGAGATCACACGCCGCGATCACTCTGTTATTGCTTGTTCGCGCCACATATATGTGGTGTTGTTCTTCGCGCACATTCCGTTCGTGGTGAACCGCGCATTCAGCGCAACGCCAACCGAGAGGTTGCAACAACCCAAACTGCACAGCATGGCAAACCAACACAGTGAATCAGCCAAGTATATCCCATAAACNTTTTCATGTTCNCAGCTTCAGACAGTTAACATCATGCCGACCTCCTCACCGGTCACGGCAAAGAGCATGAGAAATGTTGGCAGCAGGTACACTTTTACCAGCTTGGAGTACAAAGTACGACAATATCATTGCGAAAATGAAGGCAGGGTTTTCGCCTTCGAGTAACAAAACGTTAAAACGCTTGTTAAACTGTAAACAACATGCCCCGGCACTCTTACGCTATCAAGAACGTTAAACAAACAACACTATGAAGTCAGCACAACTTTATTTTCGAATGAAAAAGCATTCAGTTTTCGGTTTCAGCACACTTGCATGTTTCAAAAAGCTGAAAGCTACTTTTTATCTTCTCTGAGAAAATGCGACATGTTTCAGCACATTTACGTTCGTTTTTTCTTAAGATACAGAAATAAAAACAGGTAAAATGAGAAGCAACACGTTTCAGCATACTCACGTCTTCGAAAATGCCTGAAGACGTGGATTCTTCTCCGTTCGACCAAGAATCAGGAGCAAGGCAGCGGCGACGGTGAGACAGTCCAGGCAGTTGCTCTTCACAATGTTGCCCTTCATGGACGACGACGCGTCGACAGTGACGCAAATTCGTTTGCCAGTAGCAGTGACGTTCTGCAACCACATTGGTTACTGGCTCGAGTGTGCGTGGTAGAACCTCTACGACAGACGACGATGGTCTATTTGGGAAATTCCAAAGCGAACGCGGGCGTGTTTCAGGGTAATGGATTTGCCCAGTCATCAGCAGACCCCACTTCAAGCCCCTTAAAGCAGTGGTTCTCNAACTTTTTTTAAGCCAGGCACACTTTGCAACTCTGGTTTCTTGACGCGGCACAAAAACCTAATAANTGGAACCGGGGGCGTAACGAGGTTAGATGGCCCCCGGGGCAAGAAGCAAGTTTGGCACCCCCACGTTGGAACCTGAGGTCTTCCGGAAGCAAATGTACAGTCAGGGGCGTACCGGCATATCGGACTGCACTGAAGAAAGTACTTGTGACTTTCCGGCGCCCCCGCAGTGATTCGGCACCCAGGGAGTTGTGCCCCCTTCGGTCCGCCCCTGACTGGAACGTTCACTAATACGTCAAAGCTGTGAAGTTCCTACGTCCGCTGGCGATTATCACGCAACTGTCTTGCAGAATTATTTCGAATGGTATCGTTGCGCAAGAGGCTAGGAAGCTGCCGGAATGGAGAGAGGCCATCCATCAGGTACTCTGTACCTATACTCCTTACCTTGCGCAGGTGCTACAGAGCTCAGCCAGCCTTGAAAGAGACTCGTTGGTCCTGTGTTTTTTTTTCACTGTGACATTTCGGTCATTTTTCCCTTAGTACTATTAAANCTCNCTGAAACAGTATTCACTAATCTATATTCTCCGGCATATCGGACATTGGGCCGATTTGTATTAATTNTTTTCAGTCAATCAAAAAAAANTCGGTTCGTGACCGTAAAAAAAGATTTTTTTCAAAGGGGGAAGAATCACGTCAAGCGTTACCGCGTCGGGCCCGAGTGGACCAATGAATAGTGATGGCAAGGGGTACATTAAAATTTTCTCAAAAACTGCAGCCCCAATCACTGATTGCAGTTTAGCGTCATCGACGACTTGTATCAGGCCTTGACATGATCAAAAATTGGGCCAAATCTTTTCACACAAAACTCTGAACAATCGAATACGGTTTGAAAATCGGTCGCTTCAACTATTTCAAAAGAAGTGAATATCTACGAGACGCAAAAAAATGTCTTCTGCCTGAACTGTTTGATTTCAGTTTTGGTGTTAAAGAAGATCATTCCTGTCAGCAATCTGTCATGAAATTACTTTCGTGTGCGACATTTTTATTGATAAGTGATACGCAATTTAGTTATGCTAAAGCTTTAGGTGACAACTAGTGCTGTGGCGTATGATCCAAGCACTGCGCGTTGGTAGGCACAGTTTTTAACTAAAAGCATTTTGTGCTTGCTAATTCTCATGACACATGACAACTCGATACTGACAAGAGAGTCATTAAAGAGACTCTGTCAAGCACAGGGATCTTAGTTTTCCAGACAGAACTAACCTGCAGTGCTAAATAGAAGGCAGTGTCCAGAGCGGCCTTTAAACTTGCCTCCGGCTCCCATTTCCGGTTCTTCTTCGAAGACTCACCTTTGGCGTATAAGCTCCGATGCCACAGGAAGCTGACAAGAAAATAAATATTATTCGTCCNGACCATACCGAAAAAAAACTGAGCAATCGCTGCAAATTAACCGAGCCGNTATCCTTGTTTGTTTATTGTAAGAAAACGTCGACGGACGACACAGTGTGTCGCCAAGCGTTCCTCATTGGAACAACCGCTCTCAGCCTAAAACGTTAAGTGCTGACCTGGTCTTGCAGCGAAAGAATTGTGTGGAATGACGAAACAACCACAATGGAGGCGCCTCAGAATAATTAGCAGGAGATATTCAATATTGCTTTGATTATTCCTTGTTTTTTCGCACACCACTTAGGTTCCTGATGAAACCAGACCGATTATATTGACAATTTTCGAGTCATTAATGGTGCTTCTAATTTCAAGCTATTGCCAGGATGTTGCACTTACTTAAAAAAATATTTTTGTTCATTTTTTCGGTGTTTTCATTGGTCCCCAAGGTAAACAATAATAATTTGACAGAAAAGCTGTTACATTTCATTTATAATCGGTTGATCTGTCAATAGTTAGCAGGTGCATTAGAAATTGATTGAGACCGTTTTCAACTGCACTCATTTACTTGAATCATCATATGTGCGTCCATCCCTTGGAACTTAATCACCGATTCAGTCAAAACTAGGTCACTCCATTATAATTCAACATATATTTTGCAATTTTGTAACCCAAGCTGTGCTGGTGTCTGATTCTTTGCTGGGAGAGGATCTCTTTCGGTTGACACGATCTCAGATTTTCACTATTTTCAGATATGTTATTCTCCGCGAAAATGTTAGCAAAATTAAAAATAATTCGAATTTGGTCCACCGGTTTACAAGATGTGGGTTTTTAAGTTTTGGTCACCACTAGGTGGCGCAGAGTGCCTCAAAAATACTCTTTTGATCCACTGGCGCTAGAGATGTGATTAAAGGGTCAATTCCGCCATTTTAGGATACGCTGATTTCAAATATGATGTTAGTTAATGTAAGTGTAATATTATTAGAAAAGAAATTACAGCCACTTTTTAAACTAATTAGGTGCCACAGAAACATGTCCGAAACGCTGCCTGAAACGGCTTTTCAGAAAAAATTTTTTTGTAATGAAGTATGAATAGCCAATTATTGAAAAAACTTCAAACCTAAAATAGGCATTTAAAGCTTTTGCATTAGATGAAATGAAACTATGATTTTTGCTATTGAGTCTTTCAACCTCCACTAATTTGCATGTGCCAGTGATGAGATTTCTTAATCACACAGCTTGGTAATGTGATGATATATGTATGCAGTAGCCAATCAACCAGCTGTAAAGTTTTTCTTGCATATTTTAAAGGCAAAATACGATCAAACCTACTGTTTTTGATTAAAATACATTGCCAAGGCCTGGTTTGGCCTTGTGGAAAACAACACCCTGCCTTGTTAACCTAGAAAATGTGAAATGCTGGTTAAGTAAATTACTGTGCATTTTAGGATAATGGTCTGTTAAGCATTACAACAGGTGTTTTGAGCTCATTGTGTTATTGAACTAGAAGAGGTTAGCTCTAAGAGAAAGGGTTACATTCATTTTTTGAATTATAATGGAATGGCCAAGCTGGATTTCGAGCACAGCTGCTGGATGGACGTGTACAGTTTTTTAGGCTCAACTGCAGTGGCCATCCCTNAGACTGGTGCGAAGTATCTGCCTCCGCTCGTCTTGCATCCATCATGTGCTCAAAACGACGACCGGTGGANCGAGTCGGCACGAGTGGAACAAACAAATAAAAACAACAACTAACAAATAGACTAAANACNCCAATTACCACAGACCTGAATGGATGAAGACGGGAGGATGCTATCTCTTTTTCGTCTTTTAATCGATTGACTAAGGTGTCCATGCACGATGGTTCGTGTGTGAAAAGTTNGATATCATGGAGAAGAGGTAGTTTCGGCAGCAGAGCATCAAGCGGTGCGTCATAAACCGATGTTTTCCACAACTGTCAGNAACATATGAAGGAGAATGAAGCTGGTTCGAAGCCGAATCAGCAGACATGATCGCGTCGGTGTCCATAACGGAAAGATAATAGTGGACTTTCTAGTTCCAACAACGTCAAAAAATTCAACACAACATACAACAGAAATCTCAAGAGTCTATCGGTTTTTAAACTGCATGTTTACAAAACGCAAAGGTTATTTAAACTAAATGCTTACAAAATGCAAAGTTTTTCAGGCGGTGATTAGTCCAGCATTAGAGCGTTCGCCTCTCAATTGGAAGGTTGGGTGTTCCATCCACGAGTCACTGAGTGAATTGCCGCAGCGCTCCTTGGGCACGTGCGTTCACCTCAACCTCCCCCGACAAAAAGCATTAAACAGGCTTCGGCCTGCCGCCAATTGTCGGTAAATAAATATGTCACATTGTATTCAGCAATTGCGATTAGTTTTGCATTCATTCGGCAACTGCGATTAGTTTTGCATTCATTCGGCAACTGCGATTAGTTTTGCATTCATTCGGCAACTGCGA
>JGI24159J19872_10011911_pt1 | contig 11373 bp, 11 predicted proteins | sample Ectturendosymbi4_FD_19872 | JGI IMG/M metagenome (IMG submission 19872) | reverse complement strand
ATCGGGTCCCTAGAATCAACGAAAATCGGGTCCCTAGAATCAGAGAAATCGGGTCCCTACAGGTTCACATCGGGTACCTAACATTTTCCTTAAAAAAAAAACCTGCTATAAGTATAATGAAATGTCAAACATTTTATTGAATTTATTCAAGCACAATTGCAAAGCGTTGTGTTCATCACTCCCTTGGTCTTGCAAGTGCGCAGATAAACTTGCGAAGTCAGGCAGCTCGTTGGATACAATCAGCGTTAATTCAGCCTCCAGATTGCTATCTAACAATCGGGTTCGGCACTTGTTCTTCAAATACTTCATTCTTGAAAACGCTGCTTCGTACACGCAGAGGCGTAACAAGGGCGGGGGGCATAATTCCCCGGGCGACGAATCACTATGGTGGCCCCGAATAACTGCGGGGAGCGCCGAATGACCGCGAAGAGCGCTGAAAAGTCCCAACAATGTCACAAGTACTTTCTTCGATACAGTACACTGGCTTCCGGAAGACCTCAGGTTCGAACATGGGGGCGCCAAACTTGCTTCTTGTCCCGGGCGCCGTCTAACCTCGTTACGCCCCTGCGTTCACGTAAGTGCTTCCGTAAAGAACGAAAGTTTTTTTCTGGCTAATTCTTGTAGCTTTGGATATTCCACTGCATCTTTCCACGTGTCTAGCACATTTTCTTCGTCTTTAAAGTTCTTTACGAGCTGATCATTATCCTTGAACTTCATCAGTTCCATTTGAAGATGCAATGGTGCGCCCTCAATTTCCACCAGTTGTGGAAAAGCAACGAGTCTTATTATTTTTGAAGTCCTCTCGAAATCTTGAAAACGATCGTCGAAGTCCTGCAACACTCCATCGAAAACGCCAGAAAAAGGACGATTGGAATTTTGTCAACTTGTACATCTTTGCTGGCAATCGTTTTTATCACACTACAGTATACAACTCGCACACCACCATTGCTTTGATCAGCTGTTAAGTGCCTACATATTCAAACAAATATATCGCCTGTTCATTCTGTAACTGTTTATGTCACTACCATATGTTGCGCTTCGACCCGTCTGATATTTTTTGCTTTGCTTCTGTTCTGCTTCCACACATCTGTTTCGCCGTCTCTCTACTAAGTATCCGCATACATTAGACAAAGAGTTTTTAGTATTGCACGGCCGCCATAACGTATACTTTAAATTACATGTTCTCGGCCGCATAAATTTTTATCGAAGGCCGCAGGTTGTGCATCCCTGCTCTAGTGCAACGGCTGAATTTGCAGTAGTTCTTCGAAAGATCTTCTTGTTTGTGAGTTGCTAACCTGAAGACAGAGTTCACTAAAACATGGCATAGGAACTTTCTGGTGCCATTCTACTCGTAGCATGCAATCAAGTAAGCTCTCAGAATGAAGGATTTATTCGTTCTTGCATACTCAATGTTTTGACAGCTAAAGTGGAACCGCATCACAGGGCGCCATCGGTTGCTCATGTTTAGCCTTCTGGACATGTAAGTAATGCTTTTGTGCTTATTTTTTCAGGTCTCGAATCGGTTAAAACCAAACCTGATTGCGAAATGTCAGCTGAAACCAGAGGTGGAGTGGCAGAGTTGTCAACACAGGAATCAGAATCAGGCGACTTTACAGAAACACCTCACAATACTGCAGCTGATGAAGACACCCCAATGAAATATGAAAATATTCTGTGCCCTGCTGACGAACTCTCAGACAACGAATCTGGTGAAGACTCGCTTGATGCTGGTAATGCGAGACCATTTCAAACACATGATGAGTTCGAACCACAGCAATTTCAAATATTGACAGTTTCATCGCCTGTGAGAAACAAGGATGTTGATGAGCCCGATTTAATGGAAGATAGCAACGTTTACACGAGCAACAAAGCGTCATTTCATTCGATCGATAATGCGTCAACCGGTTCAGAAAATTCGTCCATAGACGAGATGGATGACACTTCGTTCCACTATACATACGACGTAACACCAGACCCTCACAATTATCGAAATACCTCTCATTCCCCCCAACCTAATGTGTTGTCAGCAGAATGTTCGACTGCCGATGATGCATATGACCTGACTGAAAATGAAAATGACAACAATGCGGCTATTATGCCTGCAGTTGGTTTTTCTTACAGCGATGATATAGTTCCAATTGCAACAGCCCCAAACAAAAAGACGTCTGCTGGTGTAAACGAGGCCGCTAAAAAAAAGGTTAGCCAGACGTCTCCGGCAGAACTACTCGCTCCTCATTTGGCACAAGAGGCCATACTGGAAGGAATAAAAGAGGTCACTCATCGTCCAGCAGAGAAAACAGCTGGTTCTGACCACGCGAGGTCGACGGTCGATGTTGTAGAGCAGAGTGACGATTACGATGGTATGGAAGGGCTAGTTGAAGAAAGCCCAGGTCACGACATGTGCGGAGCCGGTGCTTTCCATACACAGCCACAACCGGCTGACTGGCAGGCAGCCGGGAAGGTTCTTGTCGGCTTAGATTACCAGGAAGGTTTACAAAGCACTTTTGCAGCAGATAATGCGCACGCAGCTAGTAACGATTTGCGTAGCACTGACTTGTACTCTACTAGTTCTTCACAAACCTGTAGAAGCTCTGTTGAAGACTTAAAATCATCTTTGGCACACGGAACTGTGGCGCAAAGCAGTGGTACTACAGTGTCTGAGCATTCAGACGGATATACAGCGACATTGCAACCTGAGTATTGCAGTGAAGCAAACTGCATTTCACGCAAATCACCGGAAGTTTCTGAAGATACCTTGGACGTGTTTGCTGAATCGACGGCGGTAATTGATGAAGACGACAGTTGCTGCAAAAGCAACCATATGCAAAGCAAAGAAGACATGCTGAATAGCCCTGACGACAAAGAGTAAGTAGTGGTTTGCTTTTTGCGGTGGATAGTTGCGGCCGATGTCGTATTACAACAACAAATACGTTTACTTGCGGCTTGCAGACCGCAGACTTTGACTTTTAGCGTATCAGAAAGCGTTTGAGTTCGTTTTGAATGGTGCCGGCGCAATGAAACAGGATCTGAAACTTCTGCGGTTGTACGGTGGATGGTTACTAATCTTTAAAGTAGATGCTTGCTCCAGCACATGGGCGCAATTTTGTTGTAAAATGTGGGGGGGACACGTCGGTGTGAAATCAATATATTGCGAAACCTAAAGAGAAAAAATGGGGGGACATGGCACATAATATCCTCACTGTCTGAAAAAGTGGGGGGACGCGTCCCCCGTGTCCCCCACCTAATTGCGCCCATGGTCCAGCAATACCTAATAAAAACAAGCGTCTCAGAGCAGGTGAAGATGGCGAGGAAAATTTGTGGCTATTTTTTACATAGTTGTGAACTTCATAGAATTTGTTTTGGAGATGCATTGAACGAAATAAGCTTCACCGTGCGCCTGATGCTAAAGCATCGCAGAAAGCTACGATCGATCGTCCGAAACTGATAATCCAAGTAAAAGCATTTTTGTTTCACATTCCTTCCAGCTTAACAGATGCTTTTTGTGAAGTGCCTGGCGAAGCCTCGCATGTTGCTCGCTTTTGCTGATACAGGTGCCGTTGTCTAATCGGCTGGCTTTCTGGAACCCCGAAATTTTGGATTTGGTCCTGCACCCTGGGTACACTAGCCTCATAGAATTTTGCCAAAAAATGTAAATTTACGTGGTGTAAAGCATCATCCCTTTATTGTGTGTTTACAGTGCTTGAGTAAATTGATGTCTTTTGTGTTTGACGTATTATCAACTGAATCTTAAGAAACTTCTAAATNAACTCAAATTGTGAATTCCGCAAGATTTAAGCAGATATTTTAAGATCGCGCAGCGGCACCTTGTTTTTTACACTAGTTAATTCAATTTTGAACACTTGATGACCGTTTTTTTATGTAAAGTGACAATTTGCCAAAATTTTTTCTTCATTAAATTTTTTATGTACTTTTATTACACGCACCAGTAGAATAAAACCGCCGTTCAACTGTTGAGAAAGAAGTGAATTTGCAACACGGTGGCGAGAAACATTGAAAATTTGTGGTTGTTTAAGAGAAAAGTCAGTTTGTTGTCACATTTCGTGTATGTGTTCGACTGTTGCAGATTAGCGAATTGCAGATTGGTGTCACCATTAAATCAAAATAAAGTTTTCGTCGGGTGTGATTAAAAACTTTTTGCCCGTGACATGCGTTTATTAGCAACGACCAGGGAAGATAATCCAGTTGAACTAATTTGTATACACTGCAAAACGCGTAACGAATGAGCTGCATAAGCTTGCTCTTTACACCGCAGTGACGATCCTAACTACAACAACCTGCGAGGGTTTGCAAATATAGACCTAATTGAGTTTTGTTCACAACATTTAGTAATTATTCTCTAGACCAGCCATGTCCAACGCGCGTACCGCATGCGGCCCAGTCGAAGGTTTTGTGCGGCCCAGTTTAGATTTTTGCTGTAGTAAACGTATCCTACATACTGACAACCTGTCCTTTTTTTGATAATCTTAAATTTCACATTTTTGATGCAGGTGGTCCTCAGCTCCACTTTATCACGCCTGTTACCATTGCAGTTAGGATTCGAAAGCTTTCAGCACATTAGCTTAAGTTAAATTTAGTTTGCTAAGATCAAAGTAACCCATTCAATGTAGCCTACGTCCCTTATTAATATATTTTTGGATCAGTAAGTCATTTGGGTAGGACATAGCTGCTCTAGACACTTCCACCCAGATATTCGCCTTTCACGTGTCCATCTGCACCAAATGCAAATTTGTCCAGAAAAAGTGCGTTGACTCTGTCCAAGCGCAAAGCAGTCGCTGGCAAGCTTTTTGCATCACCGATCCATTTAATTATACCCAGTGCTTTCAATGGTTTAGCCAATGTTGTAGGAGTTGTTAAAATTACATGATTTGAGAGGACATATATCCTGTTGACTCTGATATTCACAAAAACAAAAAAGATTAACTATTTATTCTCTGCGGCAGGCATCGAATAGCCCTCGAAAGAATACCATGATGCAGCTTGGCAGTAGCTGACTGCTGATTTTGACAGATTGGAAGTCCTTGGAAAACTTTTCGCATATCTTTTTGCTTTAATCTGTAGCTCCACCCACAAAGTTATCGTAGGTTGCTCAACAGGCACGGTCGCAATCACTGATGTTAATAAATTAAAGCAAGCTGATGACCAGGCAGCTGACCCTTGGAAGTGGAGCCGGGACTGTTTAGCGAATCTGGAATGAATAATTCGCAAATGCAATTAGTTTGTTAAACCACGTTGTTCATAGGTATTTAGTCGACTAACCCGCCCGATTTTACAATGCGCCCGTTTGTCCCTTTTAACAGGAAGTTCTCGTTCGCGCGGCTGCCCTCGATTTGGTGTCCATTGTTGCGAATACATTGACTACTTTCCAGGGATGGAGAGCCTGTGGCTCGTCTTTTAACATGGCCCGTGTCAGAATATTTACAACCCAAATATTGTTGGATTTGCGTATTAAAGCAGGGGTGCACAACCGTTTCGCTATGCCGCCCGCATTACGTTTATTTTTACGAATTACGGCCGCCAGTGAGTTTCAGATATATTTTTTTGCATGGTTTATGTTCTGCTTCCACACACTGAGTCAGCCTGCTTTCACACNTCTGATTGGCCGTCTGTCTACAAACTGTACAAAGTATCCTCATACAGTAGACGAAGAGTTTTTATTAATGCACGGCCGCCATAATTTATATTTTTAATTACATGTGCACGACCACACAAATTTTTAGGTTGTGCACCCCTGGTATTAAAGTGAAACAACGTACCGGTATGTATATTGGTTTCACTTTCCATCATAAGATAAAATTTAGAATTTTTTATGACCAGCCAGTGTTATTCCACAATTTATGCAGGTCGTGTTAGTAAATAAGTTCTGATGAATGGCGTGCTGTCTCGTTTTTGTTTTCGGCGTCCTTTGAATGCATTCTTACTCACAGAGAATCACCTGCTTCCAAGCATTCTTATAATCCCGCTCACAGCCAACGAAACACGGATGCCACCAAGTGGTTTGGCGAAGCACAACCAAAAGAAAAAGTGTGGTTGAAACCCAAAGGAAAAGTGGACGACAGCGCTGAAGCGTAAGCACTCTACAGTAGCTGATGTTAGCTGTGCAGCTGATGATACAGTGTAAGTCATAGTCCAAGTCAACATTTTAACGTTAAGACTACGAACGGACCGAGGGAATTCACATTATAAAAAGTGCGTCTTCTCGGTTGAAAAGGTCTTTGCCTTGTATTCCTGCCTGGAAAACCAAACTGTATATCATTATTTATAATTACAACAATCAATCGGTTGTCACTTCGTCAGTATGTGTCTAAAAATAGAAGATGCATCTAAAAGTAGAAATGCCTGACGTTAATGATAGAACGTGGGTTCGAAATTTTGTTGATACCTCTTTTTTGCCAACTCACTTATCTTTATGAACTAAAACAAGATACGCATAAACCTCGATATTATGTAAATAAGCTTTTCCATGACAAAGTAATAGCAGCTTACTAAACTTGCTCATTAAACTGGAAATCGCAATTCCCTTCATGGAAATGCGAAACGAATTATACCTTTACTTTCGTTAAAAGCTGTAAAGCTGCATGCACTGTTTTGTGAAAGAGCAAAGTAAGTTTTTGGCACGTTTAGAGTGACATCATGCTGCAGTATAGATTTTATTATCTTAATTCGCTACAAAATACTTGTTAGAATCTTCAAGTGTTGTTGTGCTTTAATCGTTTTTGTTTTTTTAATCGTAGTATCAACTACGATCCGAAGTGTCAGCTGCACTGTCCTTTGTAGGACAGCCTTTTTCAAGTCGTGGGCCAAAAATGGAGTGTGTGTATAGTCTTCACAGGCTGCGCGCAACGCAGTTAACAACTCTTAATTTCCGCTAAGACATCGTAGTAGAATCCGCGCCTCTGAACCTGGTAGGTTGAGTTCGATTCCCGGTCGCGTTATACCGAAGATTTAAAAAACGGCACTTACGACTTGTCCAGCCTCGTGATTGACACTAATGGGTGGGTGCAAGTTCACGTGCGGTCCTGCCATTGGTTTGAAACCAAAGCAACAATTACTACGAAAGCAGCCGCGTGGTTTCGGCGCAGGGTAAGCGGAGATGGGCGCTGCAGAACACTCGTGACAAAGCGGGTATAGCAACAATGTGTGTGCTCGAAGCTTACAGCGAGGCCTACTGGCAAAGTGTGACTTTTCTGTTAGGTAAAAGTAAACGAATTTCTAATCGGGAACCATGGTCTACTTTTGGACCTTCTTAAAAAGCGAGTATAATGAAACTGAACACTCTTTTTTGTTGAAGTTAGTGTTGATGAGACAGTCTCACGAAATGCAGTTTTAGTACAAACTATTATGTCGTAAAAGCGCTTAAACCGCTAGCCTGCACACTTTAAGAATAAAAGTGTGCAAGTTCATCTATTTACATTCCGAAACTAATTAAATTGGTAACGTAAACGCATAGGTCAGCTGTGTACCCTACTGACACAGGCTGTATCAGGATGCCGACACCTTGTCTAGCTCTTGATAAGAACGTACGCAGAAATTGGGAGCAAACATGGCGCCATTACAACCATGTTTTCTCGTTTACAATTTTGAGTGTCACACTGAAAAATGCTTGCGATGAAACGTGTCTTCTGTCTTGTGCAACGTAATCCAGGCGGATTTGATAAGGATGCCAACAAAATTGTTCAAGTAATAAGTCGTGTTTTATTTTTTAAACACAAAAAAAACATTTTTGTGAAACTGATACCTTGGCGCGAGTATATCTGAAAACCGCTACGGAAATGAATGAATGTCTTTCTTATTTATTGGCTAAACTTTAGACATACTGGTAAAGAAAGACTACGTTACATTTTCTGCCCACCACTGGCACTATCATACTCGATAAAGCGCCAGCGTTTGAAATGCAAGCACGTTTATATGCAATTAAACATGACATTTGTAGTTGCAGAGTACCAGACGTATAAACACTCGCTAATGTGTAGAACTAAAGTCAAATTTCCTATCGCAATTGCTACCAGTGGTAGCATCAAGACCATCTCAAACACGCGGCCCGTCATGTTTTTTCGGAAGTTTCAAATAATTAATATTTAAGTTATATAGTTTATTCACCGGTATTTAAAAGCGCTCGGCTAGCTAGTAAGTCAACCTTTTTTTAAACGAACGTAGAAAAGGCTAGAGATGATTTCCTTGTGAACGATATTTTCGTAGGAAGGAAATAAGATGTAAAAGCTGCTTTTACTAAGGTTCTGGTACCACCATTGTTGCGTCAGCGTCATAATGCGGTCGTATAGGGTAGTCACAATGCGGTCCTCGGGTTACTTTATAGTCTTCATTTGGCCCGTGGAACAATTTGAGTTTGAGACCCTTAATCAAGAGGATGCCTTTGGAAGTGGTCTGTTGCTCTGTGGAAAATCGCCTTTAAAACTACAAGCAGACTAACTCAACAATGACCTTAGCTTTGCCGTTGAAGACCCCAGTATAGCCTACTTACAAATAAACTATTCCAAATCATCTCCACAAGACTAGAACCAAGCAGCTCAATATGCTGTGCTTGGGTCTGTGCCATTGTACAGTTATCCACGCGTTGACCGCCTTTAGCAAAACAATGGCGCTGTGCGCAGTGAACTCCAGCGGTTATTACCGAAAATGCAGTTTTAGTTGCAGTTTGTTCCGCCATCTTCGGTGAAATGTGATGCTACCAATCTTGCTTAGTGGTAACTGTATCGCGTGCACACAACCAATAGTTTACGGCAGTGTCTGCGAAAATTACGTATTTGCACATGTTCCCCGTCCTCACACATGATTCGATGATTCCACGCGCTGAAATTCTGTGATTCCACGCAACTTTTTCCTAAACTTAAAGCAGTGGTTCCAAAACTATGCGCCACGGCACACTGCTGCGCCGCCAGATGTCATTAGGTGTGCCGCAAAAAATATTGAAATTAAAATCAATGAAGTAAAGATTTGTTGCACTCTTGTCATAAAGACGCAAGTACACTAAATTTCCTGGGAACTTAATCAATATTGTCTTGATTTTACGTTAGGATATGAAAAAATTACAAATTTAAATAAATTTTTTATTCAGATGTTCGAAGTGCGCCAAATAATTTCTGTTTTTTCTAAAATGCGCCTTGAAAGAAAAAAGTTTGGGAACCACAGACTTAAAGGCAAGCGACCTTTGTTTCATTCGAAGTTTGCTTGCGTAATGATCATGTGCTGCTTCTTAAATGATAACTTATTTTACCAGTGAAAGGAAAAAAGTCATTAAAGCCATGACCAAAAAACACAATCCAAACTTCGTTCCCAAATGGCAACCACCAGTGGAAAAGGACTGGAAAGAAAATCTCAGCCCTCATCATAAAGCAAGTTTACGAAGGTATTAGTAATAACATGCAGTATGAACTTGGAGCAGTGCTTTTTTACGCGGCTTTCCTGTTCTTATCTAGAGTTAGATTTGCTCAAAGTCGATTTCTAACGATTGCATACACTGATGTACAAAAAAAACTTTAATTTATGGTGATAATGTTTGTTGAGGTATGAAGAACGCCGTCGCCAAAAAATTGAGACCGACGACTCATGGCGGTCGAGAGCCTTTTCGACAGATTCATTCGGTGCTGCTGCAACACTTGAAGTAGACGGAGAAGCTGATTCTGAGGTGAGAAATGCTAAGGTCGTGCATCGTACAAATGAACTGATCCCATGCGATAGAACATGGTGAAATAATAGAATAAGAATAAAAAATGGAGTTAAAACGTGGTAAAAAATATATGCTCCAAAAATTTTATAGCCACCACATTTTTAGCAACTTATGCAGTGATCAAAATACATATGTGTATGATGTCAGTTTAGAGTCAGCATCACGATTTCTAGTCGGACTGGTAATATTTCAAGCTGTATTTCCTACGTGGGAAATGTAATAACATCAAATGTGTTATTACACTCCTTTGTATTGTTCACTTTCGAAAAGAAGTTTGTAGATGTTTGCTTTTAGTTTCAATCCGTTGTCTGTTCTGCAATGTTTGTGTCTTTTGGTTGCGACTTTCACTGAATACTTTGCTTACACCGATCCCTACGACGAGATAAGGTGAGCCGTAGCTGTTCCTTGCGCCGCTCGTGAAGCGCTTTGTAACAGAGCAACCTTTTTCACTCCTGAGGCATTATTCTGCAAACAAGTGCGTCCGCATGTTTCGCCTCAAGCTTTGTGCGAAGCTTACGCCGCTTGAGTCGAAGCTGCGCGATGTATAAAATGACATTTCTGGCTGCATAGCAATCAGACAACCGCGAACTACCGTAGGGATCGCCGTTACTATCACGATAATTTGAAGTGCCTACACCTACAGTGATGTAATATCACCCAGTGAAGCTCGAGCGACCACAGGAACATCTTCAGACGAGCAAGAAGCTGAAATTTTAGTCAGAGACTGTTTTGATCGAAATTTTAGTCGAGTTGCGCTTACGTGCACCTCAGCCATTGGGTCTTACGCCAGTAAAGGATATGAATACTTTACTGGAGATTAGGCTGGTGCACAAAAACCAACGCGATAAATGGCGGAACAAATGTTAGCAATAATATTCATGCTTGATTAACTAGCGCTATTGCTGCTTGTTTGGTTTAGTTTGGAGTCGTAAGTTTGCCAATCCGCCTTAATGGTCAACAGTAGAATGAAAACAGGCGGCTCATTATTCAGTCATAATCCAGCCAGTAGTTCAACGGTCACCCAGCTGCAGCAGCCACACGAAAATTGAGTCAGATGTCAAACTACGCTAACTTTTTCGATGATTCGTCAGTGAATCACATTCACAGAAAAAATAAAACGTTAAATCTGTTTCGGATGTTTCCGCATTCGGCCTCTGATTGAGCTCAAGGAAGGTTAACAACAGAGTAAAAGGGCTTCAGTGACCTTTGTGATTGTACCGTGCGGGTAAAACGCCCTCTCGGTGACCTGTAGATACGTGCTTGCGGCATTCACATTTTAAGTTCGTTACATGAAGTATGTCAGCAATAGTTTTGCAACGCCTCGCTTGTGCCATGCGATAAGGCAAGTGGAGAGGCCGTGGCTTCGAACACTGAAGGCCAACACTGAAGCTCAGTCAGATTTAAACAAGAGTACAGGCCGAGCTCAAGTAATATCACTACAGGCCGCAGGAGAGCGCAATTAACCTGAATTAAATTGGCAAATTGATTTTGACGCTGCTGTCTTTTCAATTGCTTCGTAGGAGTGTGTGGTTGAATATGCAGCCAAAAAAAATTTGTTTGATTAATGATTATCATGCTTGCCAAATAACTCAGAGGGAATGCATCTTAACCGCCATTGTGACCTGCCTTTCTCAGCAGTTGCTTCCGTTTTGTATGTGCGCAGCATG
>JGI24159J19872_10011910_pt1 | contig 11374 bp, 11 predicted proteins | sample Ectturendosymbi4_FD_19872 | JGI IMG/M metagenome (IMG submission 19872) | reverse complement strand
AAAATCCATTTATTTACTAAAATGCCATCGAAAACGCGCATTCGTGGTGTCTCGCGATTTGAAGATAACGTGTTTCGCAGAACTGGCTGGCGCTTTTCGTGACGCGCATTCGCCAAACAGTCTCCACCAAAACAGACGCTTCTCTCGTTCGCATGACAACCAGGCTTCTTGAGGTTCTCTCAGGATGTTGTAATCGTGCGGTTATTCAGAAAAGAAATCAAACGCAATCTCTAATTGCTCAGCAAGAAAACCACTGCGTTCCATGCCGGTGCTTCCCCGGCGCGGAGAATCTTTGCCTACGTTTGAAAATGGCGGTGAGTTGCTCTCAAAAGCGTCAACGCGCGTATGCAAATTAATTCACTGTCAACGTTCCTCGCTGTGACGCGACATATCACAGTTCCAGCCTCATTCGGACACGTATGTGCAATGAAGCGTGGGCGTCGGAAGAGGGGGCAGGGCGGGCCTTGGCCCCCTGGAATTCGAAATTTTCTTATTAAATTTTTAGCAAACTAGGTTGTGCTCTTAATTTCAAGTTGGTAAAATGAAATTTCATCATTTTTGGTCCCCCACCCCTGGAAAAATCCACTATTCCCCCACGGAAAAAATCCTTCCGACACCCATGCGATGAAGTGCCATGACAACCACGCGCCACACCTGACAAGTCACCACCAAGCTCGGAAAGAAAAACAGCACAAAATACGTTTTCGTGTAAGAAAATGTAAGGCTCTCCTCAGAACTTTTTGCGTCGAGGGGTTCTACGTTTGTTGTTGCCTTGGCCTGCAGTTCAAGGCGAGGTAAAGCCAAACTTGCATGGGATCGGACAGCTCACACACACATACTAGCAGCAGTTTGACGGCGCTGCCAACGGACAAACAGGGTCAAGATACAGACATGCATTCGAAACAGGTCATCGCGTCGCTTTCCAAACAAGTAGAGTTTAGGAATTACGAGAATTGACTAAACCAACAGCAAATTCACTAATCACGACAAAAACCAAAAAAAGAAAAAAAACAAAAAACGAAGACGACCCAAAACAATCAATTTCCTACATCCGGGTCATTGCTGACCAATCCACGTCGCTAAAACAAGCCAGAAAGAGAATCGGTTTTGCGTCGCTGTGTCAACGAAACGACTTCAGATAGTTCACGGTGAACTCAGACATGGGTACTTCACGGAAGCGGGGTAGCAGGTTGGGGGAGGATTTCTGTGCGGCACAGCTGAGCGTCGAGTGCAGTGGGTAACGGGGTGCCGCGGCACCCTGTTGGGTGTCATTTACAATACTGAGGGGTGCCGCGAGTTAATACATTTTCAAGATGTCACAATACATTAAAACGAATGGCTATGGGTTCGCCACTCAGCGGCACAAATTATAATGCCCTTCTGTGGAGCGCTGCAAGCCTAAAAAGGTTGGGAAGCACTGGCTTAGTGCAAAGAAATTTGAGCCAAACTGCAGATTGACTTCCTTCAAGGTACAAGTATTTGGAATATAACACCAGCACTGAACCGCGCGCCGCATACGTCAGAAACGCGCGCGATGCACCCAGGTCACGTGACGCATGCCGGTCACGTGGATTGTTTCTCGGTATCGAAACACTACAAGGCCGGTCGGCCGAATTTTGACACAACCACAAGCCTTGGTCGCCCTGGTACGCAACGAAAATAACTCGCTCCAAATTTTTCACTTCCAAGCTCATGCTTTACACGGGACATTCGCGGCAGTCACAAGTTTACAACCCGGTTCGGATTGGTCCCGGCACAGATCAGACGCCCAATAGCTGGAAGACACGTGGCATCACTTCCACCACACAGTACGTGAGTATGGTGTACATGACCACCTTCACCGGGATCTCCACGTCCCAGGGGTGTTCGGATTTGGAGGTCAAGCTGACCAAAGCGTTGGTGATCGTCACCTGCTGGAGCCAAGACGGGGCCTCCTCGTCCGATTCACCTTTCGCCGACCCGCCGACGTCACTTCCTGTTGATGACGCGGTCGAGTGCTCGGAACTGGAGTCGGTCGCGGTCAGGTCTTCGTCATCCACCTTCGCTGGCTCGGTCTTAAAAAGGAAGTAAAGGTTACAAAGTCAGGATCGGGCGCAGCAGCACCATGTGCGTCGGAAAGAGGGGCGGGGGGACAAAGACCACCTGGATTTTGAAATTTGATATTTTCCTATTAACGTTTTAGTAGGGAAATGCTTTTCTCTCAGTTTCGAGATGGTAAAATGAAATTTCACCATGGTTGGCTCCCCCTGGAGAAATGCATTAGCCCACCCCCTGGAAAAAATCCTTCCGACGCCCATGCCAGGTACGGTCGGTTGCCACGGTAACCGATAATAAAATTTTTCTTGTGGTGCGATGCGGATTAATAATCACTTGAAAACTCAAAGCACTTTAGAAAAAGCCGGAGTTCTCGGCGAAATATTTGTGGTCAAAGATTCGTGGGCTGCAAGTTTTTACATGTGAAGATTGCATGTCGGGCCCAAGCACAAAAGGTAAAACTATAGGCACAAACGACTTCGCCGCCAATTTAACCAACTCGACATACTCGGCGTACCAGGGTTTTGCTCAACTGAACAAATGCATTTCGAGGCAGTGGCGATTCGGCGAAACGAGAAGGTATTTTGTAAGCGCGACAACAACACTTGTTCCATTAGATGTCTGGACGTGATTTGAGGGGTCGCCTCGCAAAAAAACTCCTATCGTTGTCGACAGCAATACTCAGCCAATGCATATGACGTATCGGTAGACGTTTTCAATGACATTTTCCTTCTTTTAGGTCTTGACGCTAGGATGATAAAGCTGATCAAATATGCCGGTAGGCTGGTCAGGGTCCCGTTTTAGAACCGACTGGCGCTAAGGCAAAACTAGTTTGCCGGGTTGCAACTGTCCTTCTCATGTTTACTTCGAAAACAACAAAACTGCACTGACTCAAACGCTTGTAACACAGGCAGTGACTTACGTAAATGGGCGGCAGCCTGAACTCCTTGGTGTAATGCTTCGGGTTGGGCGGCATTGTCTTCCGGTACACAGAGCTGCTGTACGCTTGCAAGCCCGCGAGGCGATAGAGCTGCTGGAAAATTGAGATGAAAACAGACTTGAACGCGGATTTGAGCACGACGATCATGATGCCACCTTGGAAGAAATGACAGCATCAGTGAAGTGCGCACGACTTTTCCAAGAAAATTAGAAGCATTCGGTAACCTACAACAAGCTATAAGGGCTGTGAAGCCGGAGCCCAAGAAAATTCGGATGGTCGGAACCGGAGCCAAAAACTTTTAGATGGTGGAGCCGAAGCCTGAAATACGGGTTCTGGTTCTGAAGCCCTAGTTTGTGGGGCAAGCGAGTTAACTTATTGCAGGACGAGCGGTGGGTTGCCGTGTGTGTACATAATTTTCCTCGTGTGCGTGCTGATCAAAGCATTTCAAGTTTACTTTCACCTGTCCCACTATCCATCAAATTTATGATTTCGCAACACCTCATCTGTTCTGGTGTAACAATACAATTGTACAAATAATGCGATGGTTTTTAGACTCCGCTCCACTGGGCCAAATCATTTGAGTCGGAGCTACAGCCTGAAATTCGAGTACCGTCTGAACCGCCCTGCCTGCAACATGAAGGGGGGGAGTGAAACCGTGTGCAATGTCAATGAAGTACACGGAGGTGTGCTGCAGGAAAAGCACAACAAAGTGCAATTGTCCGGTTTTATCAGATGGTCTTCCATGCAAAAAAAAGTAGTTCAAGCGTAAATTTCGAGCACCAGAGCGGAAGCCTGGGAAATATGAAGTCGTGAGTCTGCAGCACTTCCGCAAATTCACTGGGGTTTACACACGTCCGCTTGATTACTGATTACACAACGCCCGGAACTGAGTAATGCCATTAACTGTGTCGTCACAAACGAGGAAAAACTGCCAAGCAGGGTTGCCAGATAAAAATTTCGATAAAAGTCCAAACAGTGCTACAAAAAGGCGAGAAAAAGGTCAAGCCGTTTATTTAGAGGCCACAAAAAAGCCAAAGTTTGTGGTATTGCTATTCTTTTTTCACGAAAAAACACCGAAATTACAAGAATATCACTGAAGCTTTATTCGAAATTGAGATAAGTCTTGCTTGGCCTTGTGCTGCAGCTAATTCCTGATGCTTCTCCGACTTTTCATGATTTGTGAGTTCGCATACTTTGGATACAATGCGAAAGTCATCTCCCAGATACAATGCGAAAGTCACCCATGCGAAAGTCATCTCCCATTCACTCCTGTACTTACGACAAGAATCGTTTAGAGCCCTTCCTTTTCCGCGATGTCATTGTCGTATTTTTATCGTAGAGACGCAGCCCAGTCTGCGAGCGTCGAGCCCGCTAGTGCATAGCGCTTTGCCTTACAACACACTACACAGCGCACGCATTTCCACAGATTACGCAAAAAAAATTATTTCTAATCTACCATCCCCAACTCTTTCCAACATCAAAATGCGAGTGTTAGCCTAAAATAGCATTTATCACAAAAATTTTGCAGAGGTATTACTGAAAAAAATGGAATATTACGTATTTTTCTACAAAGGGAACTTTTTCTGCGTGAAAAAAGCGGAAAGGCCAAACGATATTTTTTTCCAGCTTGCGACGAGGCCAGATAAAGGCCAAATAAAATTTTAGGCCAACCAACTTGAAGCAAGGCCAGATTTCTTAAATTTGGCCTATGAAAGGCCAACCTGGCAACCCTGCTGCCAAGAATGTTCGACCGCGGCAGCCCTGTTCCCTGCTGGTAAGTGCGTCCGCTTCGGTGCTGGTAGGTCTGGAGATCTCGGCCGGGTCTTACCAAGACCTTATGTATTGGTACTGTTGCTTTCTTACCAGGCGCACTATGTGCAGAAGAGCTGCAGGGGACTATCCAGAAGGCAAAAACACGAGTCGCATGATAGTGTGATGGCATGTCTTGTAAACACTCAAGTCTTCGCGCTACAAGACCTCTGTTGTTATAAATTATAAAGCGCCATCAAAACACTATGTCAAAAAAATTTACGTGCAACGGCTTTGCGCGCTGTTTAATGCAACGGACAAGAAGGACGCCGCTGCTACTTCGTTTGGTTTCACGTTTCGGCTGTTTATGTTTCTACACCCAAACACCGAATAAGACAACTGCAAAGGATGCGTAGGTCTTTGCAGCAACAAAACTACTGAGTCCACTACCGCTGTCGCCCCGTTATGGGGTTTGCTGAGCAAAACAACCCTCACAATTGTTTGTCAAAAACAACGAGAACTCTTTGAGCGCAATTGAGCAGCACACTGCTTGATTCACGCAAAGCAATAAGCAAGCTGCAAACGGTCCACTGGCAACCACTCAAGTCGGTGACCGTGAAAGCTCGCACGTTTTCTTGGCGTCTGTTTAAATACAACCGCGTAATTACACTGCTCGGATGTATTCGTCCAGGTCGTTGAGCACATAAGCAGCAATCACGTTAAGGGAAGTAAACAGCGAGTGCGCGCACACACTTTACACCTGCCAGGGTGGAGGCTTATTGACTGGTGGAGCAAACAATGCGACCGAATAAATCATCTGCGAACAGTGACGGATCCGGGATTGGGTTTGAACAGGCAATAGTCAGGGAATGGGAATGGAGGTTGCTTTCAGATCGTTGCGCCGCTATCCTTTCCCGCGATTGCCGCGCTACAGGCCCGGTCGCTTGCTTTCTGCTTGCACCGACTACATTTTTTATGTTTCTCATTAACTTTGGCCGACCTTGCCGCGTAGTGAAACGGGTAGCGACTTTAATGCTGGTGTAGGTCGTCGTTCTCTTTTTTAATTCTATTTGAATACAAACATCAACTGCTATCGTTTTTTGTCAATTGTCCTGGTGTGATACACATTTCTGAAAGCTTACGTTTTTGTGGTAAAAATTACCGTTGTGGCCAGGCCCGCCACCAGAGGGTGGGCAACCGGGCAATTTCCCCCTCGAAATTTTTGAAACCAATTTAGTTGATAGGTGCAACAACAAGTTGCAACCATTTCCCCCCCTTCTGAAAATATCAGCTAGTTGCGGCCCTGGTTGTGACTGAGTAAATTCGCCATCGCTGACAAATGCTGGTCTCGCCGGGATATATCCAACTGAATCAACCGCAGTGAAAACAAGTGCACGAAGCACCTTAGACACGGGACTTCTTCAGTGTCAGTTTAACAGTTTGGTGACAAACCTGGGTTCTTAACACTTGCAGTTTGTTGTGTGATAGAGGGTCAGCCCGCAACCAGGGGGACAACCGGGCAATACCCCTTCCCGAAATTTTTGAAAACACGTTTAGTTGCTAGGCACAAGTTACAATCATTCAACCTCCCAAAATAGTACAACAGCAACTTGCAATCATTTTGCCCTCCCCCGAAAATATCAGCTGGTTGTTGCCCTGTAGAGGGTTGAGTTAGCAGAACGAAGATCCAAGCGTTTTGTTGAAAAGGGGGGGGGGACTTGCAGTGACGCAACAGCTCTTTTGAGGAAAACGTCTCAAAACGCTCCCTGGCTTCGCACTGCTGGCTGGTTCACATTTACTGGCTCGGGTGGAGCAGGTGAATGCAAATACCAGCAGTGTGCCAGAGTCACAGCCGCCACAGTTTCGCTCGACAGGCAGACAGAAAATGCCCCGGCGGAACGTCACGGAGCGCGCTTTCTTGGAATTGGAATTGTCAGTATTGGTTTGAAGCGCGCGATCGACTCCTCGGCAGAGAATTGGGGATGATGGCGCCGCTGCTTCGAACACTTCGCAATCGATGAAAGCTGCGTATGTTTCAAGGGCCATAAAGAAGAGGTTCGGCGAAATCCAGTTATGACTGATCGCCCAGGAAGCAACGAACCGAGCAACGATGGACACTAGTGCTAATAATAACCACTGGAGTTCATTCTGCGATATAATTCATTTCCAGCTATGCGGATATAAAATACTACTTTTCCTTCCCAAGGACTTCCCATTTTGTTTCGCATATAAAATCCAAGCGACGCGCACTGCACGCAATTTTTTTGCACACGTGTCACAACAGAAGACGTCAAAACCCCAGACTTGGTATTGCGTTGCTGTCTGCGCGCAAGCAGAGCAAGACTTACTTGACAACTTAGTCCAAAGACAATTTGAAAATTCAGCGATTGACTTTGGATTGTGCGTGCCGAAATTCTCTGATGGCGCGGGATTGGCAAGAGTTCAGTGTAACCTGTGGAGCTTCAGTGTCATCAGCATGGTTTTCGCTGAACATCGACGTAATGCTCGGGCCATCTTCGAACCTTTGCCCGGGTCAGTTTCTTGATAGCGTCGCAGTCAGCGCCCGTATCCAGCATCAACTGATTTCACGCATAGGTCAAGTGATAGACACGGTGGCCTCGGGATACCTCGCGCAGTGACGTGCGTGGAATATTTTCGCGTAATTAAAGGGCGGAAATTTGTTTTCACGCATGGATGAGCAGCGGCGCATGAGCGCAAATCTACGAAAGGAATTTGCCAGAAACAAAGTCGACAGGATGAAGCCTGGCGTGGTAATGCACATTTGAATTTTGTGAAGTTTTTCGAACTCACTGAGGTTTTTTTTTGGACAGAAAAACACGTCTTTGTCAAAGATGCGCAGCTGCGTTTTTTTCAAACGTTAAAAAAAGAGAAAACAAGACAAAGGTCACAGAGTACGAGCAACCAGTACAATGCTTGGCGCTGGCGAATGAAAGTAGTGAACAGTATTTACGCCTTCCAACATTTGAACCTCGTGCAGTTGAGTGACTTTCCGCCCCCGCCCAATCCCTTTGTAAGTTTCTTCCTTGTTGTAAAAAAAAGAAGGTAAAACCATTTCATAAACCTACAGGTGTGCTTACATTCCTAGGAGGCAGTGACACTACTTGAAATAATCATTCAAACGGATTTTAATCGAGCTATCTGCCGACAAGACATAAAACAGTACCTAGCCTCAAAACCTGATCAATCGAGTTGTGATGTTGAGCAGGGGTTTCAAGAACACTTTGTTCGTTTGGGCGTTGGTTGATTCTACTAAGAGATGGTCGACAACACGTATGGCCATGTCCCGAACGCACGAGCAGTGGCGCAGCCAGCCCGAGATTTTTTTTTGGGGAAAAATGCTTGGTTTTGGGCGAGCAACAGTGTTTTGTTTGGGATACCGCCACTCAAAGCACAAAATAACTAGACATGCTAAAAATTTGGGAAGCATGGCCCCCTGGTCCTCCCTGGCTACGCCTATGCGCACGAGCAAGTTAAATCCCGGGCATTTGCAAAAAGTAGCGTGTTGGAATGCAGCAAGTCTCCACAAAGGCGACGCAGCCGAATCTGATCACTAAGTAGCTTTATTTAAAAACGTAGGTGGGAAAACGCAGAAACCTTCCTCTGTAGGAAATTGCCTGCCTGTTACTTTCCACTGGCTGGTATAGTTTCAAAAAACATTTTTCTAGCGAAACAGGGGTCTGTTTCCTATGCAGAATGTTCCATTATGCAAAAATCCCAAGCACACGCTCAGCCCGTTGAATAGATTTTCGGAACTTAGGCGAAGGACGCCATGATGCAACGAAGAACTGATCATTTCCAATAAATGAACTTTGTTCTGCATCGAAAGGCGACCGACTCAAAGCGGTCAGACGATCTGCTGACAGTGCAAAGTTCGCCGACGCAATGGCGTCAACAAGCTCAAACAACGGACATCTGGGAATACCGAATTCGCAAGTAAAAAACACAGTCGTTGGCACAGTGGCACTGGCGAGTGCCAAGCCCGCTAGCATGGACACAACAACACGTTATCTTTAGACCAAGCCAAACGCGTGCTGATTGATTGATTGGCTGCTTCGTATGACTCAGCTAATAAACAAAAACAATACAAAAAGCCATCATGCACAAAATTGACCGATTGTGGATGGAAATTAAAATAAATGGCAACACAATGGCAAGAGAATTTGTCAATGTTAACAAAGATTTTTTGTTACTGTGTCACATAGGATTGGTGAAGGACCATGGCGGTCATCAGTCAACCAAACTCGTATCCGAAAACAATTTCGCTGGACCTAGCACTAGCAGCCAGCATCACTCACAAACCCCGCTATTTGCGGTCATACCGTGAAAGTAAATCACCAGTCACCACGACCGAACAGGCACACAAGAAAAAGATTCTTATAAGGTGTGCTTCGGAAATGGCATGTGCTGACGTCGTGGTTTATCACAGCGTTCCGCGTGCTAGTTTTGCCGCTGCCTATGAGGTAATGTTTTCGGCGAAGTGTGACGATTTTCAAAACTCAATTGACGCTTCGTCAGTGACCATTCGCCGCTGTGACAAAAGTTTGTTTGAGAGAAGCTAAAGTTAAACCCAACAATTAAAACCTACGGGTTTGCTGTAAGCTTTCGAGGAATCAACCGGTCGTGCTCTGCTTTCACAACTTTGCGATGATTCAGACTTGCCACTTACCCATATCCTAGCAATCAGTCTCCACAAAGGTGACGCAGGTGCATAAATCAGCAATTTATTATTTTTTGAATTAGCTGATAGATTCGCTACGTTGCCTTTGTCGAGATTAATTACTTAAATAAAACCCATTTATATAATGTTCGTTAGTGTACTCGAATTTAAAATCCAGAATATCCAAAGTTCTCACTTTGGTGAAGTTTCAGAAAGGCGCAGTGGGATCAACTACAGTAATCGGTAACAAACTGAATTAACGCCTTTTGTAAACGACCGTTAAGACAAGATTAAAGGAATGCACGACCTTGCCTGGTGAGTCCTGAGCAACGCGCTCGTTCATTGTTCCGGACCATCAGGGTTCACCGTACGATTGATAAAAAGCGAGCGCGAATCGATCCGCAAAAGGATGCGCGGAAAGACTTAGGCATCTTTGTACCAAACATACATTGCTTTTCACTTGCATGCCGACTTGATAACATTGTGCCATTCGTCTGTTCAGTTTGACAGGAGCTGATAAAAACAACTTGTTTTTCGGGTGCAGTCTTGTTGACAGTCTGTCTTATTGCGCCACTCGAACTTCACCAAATAGTCCAGCCATCGCTGGCTCAGCTGACGATGAATTAAAGCGCTAGCCCAACCCTACAGGCGGTCGTTCCAGGTGGCGTTTGGGCGCGAATCTGAAGCCTCGTCGCATGCATTGTTTGAATTTAACGCTTTGCGGTTAACAAACCAAAAAAGAACGCGTTTTCATGAAGCAATGCATATTATTCCGGACCGCCATGTTTGCTTCGGTCCGCAGCCGGTTGATGTTAGCAGTTACAGGAATGTGCGAAGGTACACATTGTTCGTTTGGTTCTCAAATTGTAAGGCGAGATGGGAGAAAACGCTCATTTGTTTGCTTAATCTCAGGCGCTCAGGCGCTACTTATCGCGAATCGGACTGGGTCGGTGATCGGCTTGCGTCAATAAACCAAGGCCGCTGAACAAAGATGAAGGCAATGGCTTCTATGTCCGTTTTTTTTATCCGCCACAACAGATGCAGCAAGCATAAGGTTTTAATGAGAGATCAAGTTTTCGAGTACCACCACACTGAAAATAGGTTATCTTTACCAATTGCAGGCTTAATCCTCCAGCCACCACTTAAGTGCGAAAATACACAAATCGAAATCCATAACCTTACAGGAACTTTATCAAACAATTAATAATATGAAAAAAGGCAAAACCCCACGACCAGAAGGATTTTCAGGCGACTTTACACGAACTTCTGGCACGATATCCGAAATAGCTACTCACAACACTCAACTTTATTTATACAAATAAAACACTACCACGAGCTTGGTAAGCGGTATCGTCACTCTCGTCCAGAAAAAAAGGAAATCCGAAAGACATTCAGAATTATCGACCCTTCACCAGAAGCGTAACGAGGTTAGATGGCGCCCGGGGCAAGAAGCAAATTTGGCGCCCTCATGTTCGAATTTAAGGTCTTTCGGAAGCAAATGTACTGTATTGAAGTACTTGTGATAATGTTGGGATTTTTCGGCGCCCCCGCAGCGATTCGGCGCCTGGGGAATTGTGCCCCCCTCGTTATGCCCCTGCTCATATCTCCAAAAGTTGACTAAAAAATTTTGAATGACAGAATAAAAACATTTTTAACCGATTCCCCTAAACACTGCGCTTAACCCGTACTATCAACCACATACCGCATCAACAAGCCTCTTAGATATTTTTTACCAAGCCAAACGACTTTGTGAAGAGATATGAGAGGTACAGGATAAATGGGAGGCTTTACGACTACTTGCATTGTTTTTTTACTTAGTAAAGCGAAAAGCGGCCTTCGGGCACGGTTCTAGCCTTAGCGCGGCCGGCTTCGGTCGGCGAGCGATCCGCTCTGAAGACCGTGTCAGGCGGGGAGTTTGACTGGGGCGGTACATCTGTCAAAGAGTAACGCAGGTGTCCTAAGGCGAGCTCAGC
>JGI24159J19872_10011908_pt1 | contig 11375 bp, 10 predicted proteins | sample Ectturendosymbi4_FD_19872 | JGI IMG/M metagenome (IMG submission 19872) | reverse complement strand
CCAGATCATCGGGTTGACTTTCACAACCCTGAGGTCATTGGCAGTGACAACAATTGGCGACGGCTGCAGATTCTTGAATCTTTGTTGATTCAAGAACACAANCCGGAGCTGAATGCAAACATCCCGTCGATGCCTCTATGCATTTTTAACGTGTAGCAGGCCGTCATGCTTCTATNGTGACGTCACGTGCCATCACCATTGGCGCGTATCCAGCTGAGTCATGTGACTACGTATGCTTCGCGCCTCTACGTCACTACCGAAACAGCCTTTTGCGTTTTTCATTTTTTACAGGGCTTTTCTCCTGAATGACCAATAAGAACCTGCAGCAAGATCACTGCAGTTCTATTTGCAATGCACTGATGATGATAACAGGAGCTATCGAAACGTTTGCAATATGTCATTTGTATCGTTTTCTTTGGCTGTGATTTTCATTATAACACAAAACTAAATATGAGCAATAACACTTGCATCTTTGACTCCGTCTCTAGTGTGTCACATCTTTCATCAACTCATCCACCGGTTTTAAATACAATTGCCGTACACATCTGACTGCGGATTGCATAAAATGCATTTCTTGACCACATAAACTACTTTTCTTAGAAAACGATAAAAGAAATTGATGCTGCTCGCAATAACATTCAAATTTTCGAATTCGATCAACGCGTGAAGATTGCACACGCCTGTAATTTACAGCCGACTTGAAACACGATCGTAAACGCCTGGCGCAATTATTGGTGTACAAATCGGCTTACACACGAACATGGCGGGCTGAGCCCAGCGAACGTTAAGTATATATCTTCTGCGTTCACGCCTCTTCGTTAAGCGCAATTTATTTCATTTCTAGCTGCACGTGATGAAGTGCATTTACGAAAGCACGTAAAACAAGCATCAAAAGCTTCTTTACTTTTGATCGTGAAGTAAACACGTTTTCCACCACTTCAAACAAGACTCTCATGTGCCCATAGCAAATGCACCAAAACCAAGAATTATTATGGCTTGCAGAGAACAATGAATTTATCATCAAATTCTTTGACTCCATTTTATTTTCTGCTTTATTTTGAGCTAAACTGGATGAACTTTTTTTCACCAAAATCAAAAAACGAAGTTACAAATTCGAGGACATGCAAAGTTTACATCTTGTACTCCGTTCACACGTCGCACCGGCAACACCTTGTGCAATATCAGGTAACAAACTTCAGTGCCATACTATCAATTGAGCACCGTTTTATTAGTTCAATGAAAATGGGCATCTTGGACTTTGCCTGTATTTGCCCAAATCTTTCAACTCGAGAGAATATCGGCGAATTAAATTGGACTTGCGGGAAAAAAAAACATAATTTCGTTGCAGCGACACAGATTTTACAGTCGACAGTCAAATGTTATTAACTGTTTCATACAGAGAAGGGGCAGCGTTTACGTAAGAAGCAGCCCAGGGCAGAATGATAAAACTGGTCGCTTCGTTAAACCAAGGGTCGACCGTCACTGCAGCTCCGTTGCTTAAGAACTGCTGGATGCTCACCGACCGACATTTGGGGTCAACGAACCGAGCAAGGCACCGTGAATACATCCATGACTCAGCAAAAAGCTNCTGTNATGCCGTTGTTGTGTACGTGNCTACCTAGCAACAGGATGGTGCTCGTGGTTACCTGGGCAACAGGATGGTGAAGCTTTTTACTGCAGTCAAACTAAAACGCAAACCAAGGGTAATTACAGAGTCATCAAAACATTCAGAAACGTAACATCCGGGTTCCTGTAAACTTGCTAAGCAACGTAGAGTAAGCTGCGGTTGAACGAGCACAACAGCTGAATAGCCCGCCTGGTATCTTTTGCTTTTTATTGGCGGCAACCCAGCCAATGCGTCGCGGTCTGCAAAGTACAGTGCACGAAAGCATGAGCGCAAAACAGAAACATGCATAAACGGAAAACGTTCGCGGTAACAAATTATTTGAAGCGCCGCATGAGAACGTACTGCTTTGAGAAAAAGAAAACGACAAAAAGGTGTTCAAGATCGTCTGTCTTGGTCAAATCCGAGGTGAGTAAAAATACTGCATGGGAGTCAGCCTTTCTCGCAAAGTTCAGCAAAAGGTCATCACTTTCGGCAACCGCACATTTCGAAAAATGCGCACTGCATCGCTTTCGCGTCAACTTATTCACAAACAAAAAGTCAAACGATACTTCGCAAAACATCACTGATGCAACTACATGCCTAGCGATACCGTTCTGATGCAATATTAATGTACCCGATTTCCCCACTTTTTTCACCGAGTATGCGCTGTTTCGAAAATTAATGTTCGTCGCAGTAATCGCCAACATTTCAATCACAGACGTAATTTTATCATCCATTGGAGGAAATCCAACAGCAAGCGTTCTGATATTTATCCTTCCAAGATTCCAATTGCAAATGCTATGCTGCTTTGCTATTCAANTAAGTGTGAAAGGAACTTCTACTGGCGCAGGTCGAGCACCAACTTATTTCGTTCTACAGTACTTATGACCAATGTGCGAACGTCAAACGTCAAATGACGAAAAAAAGTGTCCACAATGACTCGCTCACGCCTTTCCTTGCATGCAAGATTGGTCACGTGTATCAGATCCAAACAAAGTACTTTAACAAAAGTCATAACGACGATTTCAAATTATTAGCTTTATCGAGTAATTGAACACTTCAGCCCAACGTTTGACAAATGGGATTTAAGCCCATGCAAGTGTACTGCTACATAGAAAAAAGGAGCACCTTTTCATTACGCGGGAATCAAGCACACAGTACACCTACAGAAAAATGCGTTTTGATCAGGAGGTTGAGGACTTGATGGGAAGAAGTGGCAAGTATAATTTCGGGAACAAGAAACTAACTAGAGAGCGAGGGATTTGTATGAATGATATCAATGAGCAACTAGTTTCCACAAAGACAAAACCTTTTGCCTGTCGTGGGCATTACGATAATGACGAACTCATAAAACTGCAACAAAATCCTCTTCTATAACAACATTTGCGAATAAGCCCCAATCCGAAAAATCATACACGAATACTTGTGTAATTTCTCAGCACTATTTGGCTTGCTGACAACGTTCCATTTGCGAGGAGAAAATGCCAATGAAGATGAACACGGGAGATTGAAAAAAAATAAAACAACGGAAATTATTTCTTTTTCCAGGCGGTCGTATTGGCGAAAAAGGATCCCAGAGACGCCAAGAACAAACATGCAGTTCCGAACCATCCGAGAAAGAAAGAAGTACCGGGAACCACAGCAGCGGCCGTAGTGGTTTTGTTGATTTGCTGAGTCAGCACCGCAGAGAAGCAACCCATTGCCGCCACGGAGCAGCAGCCTAAACCAACAGAGAAACGTTTTAGTGGGGAAAAAGTAAAAAAGGCAACCGTAATTAAAGCGCATTTTTGATCTTAACTTCTTCCAGGGCCACCTGGGTGACATTTATCGACAACTTGCGGCATCTGCTGCTGTACTGCTCAAAGGTTAGCATTCGAGAAAGTGGCACGCCGGAAGTAGGAAACTGAAGCAAAACATACCATCAAGCAAATCGGTTTTATTCAACATGCTTCCTGCAGCAATTTTCGAATGACAGTTTTAGTTTTTAAACGACTGCTTTGTAGTCTTTGGTTAAGAGCAAAACGCTCTTTATCAGTTAAAAGTGAAAATTGTCCGTCACTGTTCAACCTCTCTACTTCAAGCATGAAATGAGAACAACCTGGTGACATTTAAAATCGTTGGACAGCGCAAAGCAAAAATGAAAAGAAGCGACTGTCGAAAAAATGTTTTTTCTCACACTTTTCTAATGCAACGTGCAAGCCCGCTACCAGAGGGGGACTACCGGGCGATTGCCCCTTGTTTTCAAACACATGTGTAGTTTTTAGGTACAAACAACAAGTTACAATCAAAGCGCCTTTACCTGCAAGAAGAAACAAAGCGCCCACGTAGTAAGCTCCTCTCGGTCTTTCCCATCTGTTCACCCCAAAGTAGAAGCAAATAATCAACGAGAAGAAGTTGAAGATAGCAGCGATAATTATCAGTGCCCGTGTCGCTTGCTGCAGTTCAGTGATTGCTAAAGAGAATACAAGTTTTAGCTGAAACATCTGAAACTCTAAATTGTTCTTTTCTGCAGTTCATAACCTTGACGTTTACAAAACTTCAAATGTTCCTAAATTTCTGAAGAATCAATCACATCATGTATAATTGTTATTCGTTCCCTAGCCGGAGCTCTTCTCCTCATGGACATGGCTCCGGCTCAAGCTCCGGAGCTTGGTTTTCGTGAGTGTGGCTCCGGCTCCGGAGCTCTTTTTTTCATGACTCCGGCTCCAGCTCCGGTTTCTGTTTGTTTTCACATATTAATATTTTCAATTGTCTTGGTGTGCCGCAAGTTGAATGGAAAATGAATGATATCAAGTACAGAGAATTAAGTGAATATACCAAACTTTTTTGAGTAAGTTGATCTGGTAGTTTTTACGAGCAGCGCTCTTACCGTGATGAAAGCAGCGAAAAAACAACAATCACAGGTTCAGAGAATTCAGAGAACAGTGGCAAGCGAAAACATAACTCAAGATAATGATAATACAAACAAATTATGGAAAGGCAGTCGCTGGTTATGCCGTCAATACCTGACGACCTTTTGTTATTTCTTACTACCAGAATAGAGAAAAAGGCTGTTTGGAAATGCACATTCGTGTCCGAGCGTTTAAACACAGACCAAGTGTTTTGCACTCGTTGCATGCTTTGCCTGTTGCAGTCTTGGCGATTCCAGCTAAGAGCGCTGCCCGGGCAAACCATGCAAAGAGCGCAAAACTCATAGTCGATTACCTCTCTCACCTCTCTCATGTGTTCTTTCTAACATGCACACATTTGCATTAACACAAATGCAAAGATGTGTTTTAAAATCCCTTTGTTCAAAGAAACAGTATGACTACTAGCACGAAATTCACCTTTGACCTTTTAAAAATAGCGAAAACGTCTGAATTCGTATCTTTTGCACTCACAATAAGCAGTGATGAACCACAAAGTAAAGCACATTTTAACCTGCAAAACGTAGGAGAAAATAAGACCGGTTACCGTGCTGAAAACAAAAAATTTGTTTTAACAGATGAAAACTTCAAGAAAATTCCACATTTGTTGACATTGCTTTTTTATACCCTCCTGATAATGTACTGCTATGCAAAGCAATACCAGTTCGCTACCAATTAGTTATAACAGTGTGGTCCAACTACAGGCCCGCGGAATGCATGTGGCCCGCGGAAGCATTCAGGAAAAATCTTCAAATCTGAAATTTGTTGAGAAGCAAGGAATCGATCGGCAAATTTTTAATAGGAAATCGATTTCACGTAAAATTACGCATCCTCAGTCCTTATTCAAATAGATTCTAATAATGAGCACTCCGGCTGGAAAATTCATAACAAACCGCGACAAAAATCAATCCAAACGCACAAGAGATTTATCCAGTGTCAATAAACCTCCTGAAGTCATTGAGAAGGTTCTACATCAGGGGTCGGCAGGGATGTAGTGCTAACAAAAAAGGTGTGGGAACGCATCCAAAATGTAGCCATTTTACAACAGCTTCCAAGTCATTTAAAAACAAAACGTGAAAAAGGTGTGGGAACGCCGTTCCCACGAGTACCCGCCGCACTACAGCCCTGCTGATCGGCTACCTTTAGCTAACTGTGTGCCAACTCAACGTTTCAAAGCATTCAGTCTGATAACATCATACTTTCTTTTTTGCACAAGTCAAGGTGAATATATCTTCTGTGCGCATCATAACAAAAGTGATATGTAAAACTTGGAGCTCCTGCATGCCATCAAAAATTTCTTGGCGTGCCAAGTGTGGCACGTGTGCCGTAGGTTGTCGACCTCTGTTCTACATCGTTATAGTTCAATATCAAGTACTACCACGCCTAGCGTACTTTCAATCGTCCAGTAGTGGGCAATACAACATCCTGTCAGAAGTCGCAGAAAAAAACAGTATTGTGCCGGAGTTTCAACTAAACTTGCAAAAGTATGTCAATATCTGTTGTTGTAGCTTTAATAAAATGTCGGTAAAGAGAAAAAACTGTGCTGCAAGAAATTTTGACCTAAATGATAAATTTTGACTTCTTTGACCCAATAACTTGAGTCGCTCATGGTATCAGTGTGAAATTTGGTTTGTGGACGTTCCGTAAACTTTGAAAAAAGCAGAAAAAATTAACTTTATTGACATTTGGTTGCCCTAGTAATGATCAAGTGATACAACTTTCACAAAAAATCGCCAAAGCTGATTGGCGACGAGTGAGCATTTGCCTCGTCATGATTTTTTTTATTTTAATTTGCCCTCTGAAATTGTAAGAAGTGCGATATTACAAAGTGTGTGTTCTGCGCTGACAGTGACTTGCTGCCCATTTTAAACCTGAGACTCGTATATCACTCAGCCCCGTCGCCACGGGGGGGTTTGGTGGACTTAGTCTCCCCAAACAAAGTTCCAAGCCCTCCCAAATTGAAGCATGAAACGCTATAAATCAGTGGAGTTTTTGCACACAAACGCAAAGCCCTGCACGCCCCGTAGAAACGCAAAACCCCCTATTGAAAACTTTCTGGCGACGGTTCTGATGTCACTACCTGGCATCGCATAGCCGCTAGCCACGATGCCAACCGTGCTGTGGAAAACATTGCGTTGTTCCATAACACTCCGTTGTGTGGTGCGCTCAGAATTGATCATGTCTTGACCAATTAGTTTTCTAATGGTGCGTTAAAACTTCATGCAAATAATCCTCTCAAAAAAATGTCTCATCTGAATTTCAACTTCTTTGCTTGAAAGATGATTCCTTGCATTTCATTCAGGCTGCACCTCGGGTCGCGTGGTCCACAATATATGGTAACTTTGCTAATCAAGTTGCATGGTTTAGTTGCATATTTTTGCATCTAATCTCAAAAGGTCATGTTAAACGCTGATCAGTGAGAGGACACGACAGATTTCCAGTTGCTACTCGAGTCCGACTGTTCCTTCCGTTCATTTTCGAACAGTTGAAATTGATTTAAAACTTCAGCTTGCTAAGAAAAATCTTAGCAAGTTGGTTTCGGGGGGGAGGGTCATGGCCTCTCCGGCCTCATTCTGGCTGCGCTACTGATAAAGAAACAACTCAAGAAAAAAAATTCTATACGCCGTAAAGCAAAAAAATATAAAAATTATTAAGTTTCAGAAAGACTATGACAAACTCTTGCTTTCGGTACCGAGTGAGGGAAACGCAGTTGCAATCAGTGGTTTTTTAAGGTGTTCTGAGGGACCGAAACGGCCTCTCAAATTTTCTCATCGGCCTCTCAAAATACGGTAGAACCTGCATAACCACCACGAAAATACAGTAAAACCTCGCTTTATGCCCATCTTGGAATTCAAATCAAATAGTTGCGGTCTCTCAAAACGTGTTAATTTGCTGATCGTTATGTTCAAAAGCAAAAATTGAGGGTACTCACGTTCAGCGTCCGCGGATTGCTCCAGTGTTGCGCACGATCCAGCCGAGCACCTCTGGAACAAACCTGTGCGTGTGACCTGCAAAGGATGTTAAGTTCGCTAAGCAATCAAGGTAAACCTTGCCGTTTGTGTTTTCAAACTGGACGCCACACTGCGTATTATCTCGAAAAGTCTCAATAGCGTATGTCACAAAAAATCAAGGCACACCACAGCATCACTAAAAACCCCAGTCCGCATTGTTCACGCAGATGCCCTTTCACCTAAAAAGCTTATCGAAAAATTATTTTCTAGCTGCTGCCTGGTCGACGCCACGAACGCCACGCCTGGAAAATGACGAAGCTGTGGTGCAGTCGACGCCATTTCAGCTAGCTTGCCGGGTACGTGCGTGCAAAGTACAAGATAGAAATATTGTTTTTTTCTGTACTCTAACAAGGTAGACAGGTACTTACGATAGCCGCTGTGTTGAATTCCACAATCCAGTCTACCAGCACGATAGCGGCAATCAGCAGGCCCAGCGCGACGATTCCCGCAAACATCGAAAGCATGATCGCGTTGATGGGGATTCGCCGACGGGATTTCCTGCCGTAACCTCCGTACGTGCGATGCGACGCCGGAATGTAGGGCTGCGAGATTGCTGTGATGTTGTACGGCGGGGGCGACGACATGGTGTCCTTTGTCTTGGTGCCAACACGCGATCCGCCGTCGTTCTTTGTGTAATAGCCATCGGTCCGGTATCTCTCCATCGCCTCACGCTGGCCCCGCGTGATGGCGCTGTCGGAGTCGTCTGCGTGGCCATCGGGATCCGTCACCAAACCGGGAACCCTGCGCTGGTTGCGTTCGTGACGATAACTGTCGTGTCGGTCGTAATAGTCTCTGTGATCCCGTGAATGTCGGTCGTACCGGTCGCGGTCACGGTCACGATCACGATCACGGCGATCGCGATGATGGGAACGCGAATGATAGTCGCTGGATCTTCTGTTGCTGTAATCAGTGCGGTCGCTCATTCTTAGCGAGCGCTTTTTATTCCGTGCGCACTGCACCCGCGAGGAATAGCACCCGGAGTCAAAAACTGTTGAACACGGCTTCACCTCGGCCGGAATTTCGAGTATGACTTTGGTTTTCGTCCGCTTGCAGTATCGCAGGTTCGCGCTAATTCAGCAATACCTAAGGCTAAGACTGAAACAACAGGCCTGTAATTCAACAAAATATCAAAACGTGAACGATTCGCGTTGAAAAAACACCAGTCAAGGTCACTTCGCCACGCTGACGCGGGCTTGCCCGCTGTGACGTCATTGCCCCTGGTCCTTTCACATTGGGACTGAAGTAGTTGCGGCGCAGCTGGCACCTTAACTGTCGGTTTATTTTGACAAGGTCTTTAGTTTTTCGCTTCTCGGTGCCAGCGTTGGCGAGAGAAGTTCTACAACAGTGCAGGCTAACACAACAATGGGGGTTAAAGTGCTGAGCCACAGATAACCAGCCACCATTCGTTTTCAGTCACGCACCGCCGAACTACGACAAATCGAACTAAGAACTTCTTACAATAAACTTCGTGTGTCATGGTTTCTCGCCAAAGCGCCAGGCAGTAAATGCCATCCAGTTTTGTTCACAAATGAATCATGATCACGGCCCAAATAACTACATAAAACCGACTGCGCTGTTTGGGACCTTGCAACGTTGCACCTGATTTTGACTGATCTAAATTTGCATGTCGTGAAGAATGAAGCACCTTAAACGCCCATTTCAGTGGTGAGCACTACGGACAAAAGAAGAGAATGCACTATTTAAAAAACAAAACATGAAACGCTAGTGTAATAATAGCGAAGAATCTTCCTCCGGTAAAACTTTCTCTAAACATCACAACAAATACGCTATAATTTCAGTGCAACAACGATAAGGTAAACGAACGCTAATCGTTTTCAAAAATATAGAAGCATCCTTCTCGCGTTGTCTTGCGACTACACCACTGCTTTTTATGCGCTTCGATTTTCGGCAAAGCCGTTTCAAATTTGTTGAAATCAGCGAAATGAGAGGGTTGATTTCAGTGGTGTTTGTTGACGCATAAAAGACATATACTTGACGTAAGCGTAGGCTATGCATTTGGGTAATTTCTTTTTTACACAACTGACGCCACGGGCAACTGATTTTGGAAAATTGCATTCTAATAAGACATTTCCACCTGGCAATACTTGTTTTATGAAAACCGTTTTTAGTGGTCTTCAGATTTATTCACTAACAACAATTGAAATAAAGCAAAGCCAATTAGACCAATTTCTTTATAGACAAACAAAAAAGCAAATACTAAAGAATATTTCCTCGCAAGTCTTTGACTTAAACGAGACGACTTGCCCGGGAGTCCATGCTCCAGACCACTGTTCCAGGTGTTTTGAAGGACTGAACGGTCTCTCAAATTTTTCCAACAGTATCTCAAAATACAGTAGAACCTCGCTTTACGATCCCCACCAGAAAACACTAAAACCTCGCTTTACGATCATCTCGTTATTCAGGTAAAATAGTTGCGGTCCCTCAAAAAGTTTTTGCGCTCACCAAAGTCCAGGTCAAATCTTAAAAAGGCTTTGCTCCAGACATACGTAGAAACTGGCACCTGTGAACACGAGATACTTCAATGCATTCGCGTCTTTTCTTTAGCAGTGAAAATGCCTAATTATGAAATTAGCTCAAAAAAATTTAAAATCATTTATTAACGTGAACAGCGTGTGAAATCATAGCCGGTATAAATACACCTTTATAGTGCAGGGGTTCGCAAACTGGGGTGCATGTACCCTAGGGGTACATTTGCCTATCTGATGGGGTATATTTAAGGTTGGCAATAGAAGGGAAAAATATGTTTATGTATCATTCATTTCGAATTATTTATACTTATATCAGTGACTATTACTGTTCAAAAATCATTATATTGTTATTCGTAAATATATTTCTATTATTTTTCCCAGCCTTGTCACAAGAAATTTTAGGGGTACATGCTCATCTATCAAAATTTTGAAGGGGTGCATGATCAGAGAAAGTTTGGGAACCCCTGTTATAGTGGAATGCTTCAACTACGTTGGACTCACGGTGGAAAGCGGCCTAGATTTCGAGCAAATCTGATTAGTTATTTTCATGCGTTTTTTTAAAAGAAATGCCTTAGCAATGCTTGTAAGACCGCCATGCATGTCTTTCGAGGAAAACTTACATTTTTTGAAACCGATTTTATTTACCTTTTTAAATGTTCGCAAATACCACGCACATTTCCATTCTTCCTCTCAATGCTTGTAATCTTGTGATCTTTCGATGCGGGCAGTATGGAGAAAGTTTTTAATGTGCACACTTCGCAGTTCACCCTGCGCGAGGCAAGTGCTGTAAAAACATCGCGACTGGCCTCGGTTCACAGACCCAGCCCTATTTCTTGCATTAATATCGTCTGGTGCCTTGCAACTTTGGATTTCACAACCTAACCTGGCTGGATTGTTTACTGCATGTGTGCGAATGAACTAACTTGCTCTGCATCCCGAAAACAGGTATTTGAAAACCATGCTGTGTTTAATGTCAGTCATTGCTGAATGCGTGCCGAGTTTAACGACCATCAGCAAAAAAGCTTGACACATACCTGGTACCGACTGAGGCGTGAATTTCATGGAGCTGCAAGTAGTCAGCTGTAAAAGAAAAGCCTTTATCTTCAAGGCTCGTGCCTTTCAGTTTTACGTAACTTGACCATCATAATCGGCACGTGACATTGCATTTTGAGCTATTCCCCACTACGAACGACATAGTCCAATTTTACGGGAATCCATGCGTGGCTAGCGTGAAGATAATGACGGGATGGAGTAAAGGTTGACTTAGTTGCACGACTTTGATACAGCAGCTTCGTAAACGTGATGTCGAGTCTAACACTAAAAAGTATAAACTTAGAAAAATGAATTTGTATTTGGTGGCCTA
>JGI24159J19872_10011906_pt1 | contig 11376 bp, 5 predicted proteins | sample Ectturendosymbi4_FD_19872 | JGI IMG/M metagenome (IMG submission 19872) | reverse complement strand
AAATAAACAAATGCAGCCATCGCATTAAATAAATAAATTCCATGCATCCCATCAACCCTGGCTGATGCTACCTAGTTTAATAGAATTTGTTATTACACCTCACATAGGCCAAATACGTGATTATGACGTCATAAAAGGTGGGGAAATTTTTTGACCGCCTTCAGCGCGCGTAACTTATGTAGGTGGCACGCGAGCACAGCATAAAACCTCGAAATGGTACGGCGGTGAAAAAGGTTGGGAAACACTTTGTAGACTGTAGAGAGTTCGCTCTAGGGGTGCAGGCCATAAAAATAAACTGAATTGCCAAAAACATTTCGGAAACAGTCCTGGAATTATATTGACGAGCAGTATTTATAAGTTTACGTACCAGACAATAAGGGGATAAAAACGTTTTTGAAGTATCATCAGAAAAGCCTAAAATTACCTACAGACGTCCAATTAAAAACTGTCCGAGTGTTGCTTGTGCAAAAACATATGTCTTTTTCATTTTTCAAAGTCTTGAAAGTTTATCATAATTTTGGTGGCTCAAAATAATCCTATTTTTTAAATAATCCTGCCAGCATTTCGACGAAGTTGTGCTAAAACCGTTCTCAGTGCCAAAACTTTGGTAACAAGATTTCAACAGCTCATCAATCAACAAGTTCTAATTGTGACATGAGAAATATCTACAAACGTACTTTTCAAAATTCAAAATAATGCGACTTTGAAGGCTAAAACGTGGGCTTAACTATCAGGCACAAAATTATTGACTTATAACAAAACTAAAAACCGCAGTAAGGAATTTTCGAATGAAAACATGGATTTTTATTTGAACCTGAAGCAGCACATATGCACAACAGTTCGGCTGCGAGTACAACATCAAAAAAAACGCAGCTACATTTTGATAAAGAAAACGTAGCAGAAAATTGTCATTTTGGTCGGCACCACGTTCATTGTTCACAAGGCGTGATAACTAAGCGAGTGTTTCATGTAGAATAAAAACAGTGAGCAGAAAAACACAGAAAACCGCTCCTTCATCTTAAGAAAAAAATATATTCGCACGATACAATTGTGAAACGGCAGTGATTGACAAAATCTAGGCAAACGTTTTCAGTAAAGCATTAAAAGCGCCACAGCAAATGCACAGTTTTTTTGTTTTTATTAGATCAGGGGTTTCCAAACTTTTGTCAGAGTGTGACATAAGCTATTCCACAAAAGTTCGAGGGCAGGACATTTTACGTAATGTGGTTGTTTCGGGATGCGTTGCATTGTACTTAATCAACTAGTTTTTTCGTAAATACGTCATTTTTTCATTATTGACAAAATGTTTTTACTGACGGATTAAATGGCTTTGCGGGCCGGATTTGGTCCGCGGGCCGTAGTTTGGAGACTCCTGTTTTAGATCAGTAAACTTGTCACAAAAAATCCAAGGAAATTTTTCCTTTTTGCTTTTTTAAAGTTGCTTTTCTTGCCAGTGATCAATCAGCCTTTACTGCAATAATCAAATACAGCCAGGATACCATGCACTAAAAACCTTGCCTTGAAACTAGTTCAATTCTTTTGTGTTTGCACTTCTTTCGAAATAATCCCGTATTGCCATGCGTAAAAATGTTTTTCCACACCTGCTACTTCGCTACTTTAGGAGTTGCGGCAAATGAACACTGGCACGTGAGAGTGATGAAGAACGTAGTTGCTCACGGACCCGAACACGGTACGCGAGATGGCGCCCTGACCTCGGGTTCCGGTCACAATTGCATTGACTCCATGTTCTTCGGCCGCTTTAATGATATTTTTTCCCGGACCTCCTTGTTTCGTGTCTACTATAACTTGGGCGTTTGCCTACAAAAACAAAAAATCAAGTTCAAGCGCAGGCACAAATAGAAGCACCGCCAATATGTGAGTGTATACAGTTTGTTCCAGGGTTTTATCCGTGTTGAGTTCAAACAGAGGCGGGTCCAGATTTGGTGTTTGGGGGAGCATTCGTAAAAGAGGGGCCAAAATACATTACTACGCCAAAGCGTCTCAACACTGCCGTAGTTGTTGTACAACCCTCCGGACGTAATCTTTAGATGATTGAATGTTTCTCCAGTACAACGCAATACTTTCCGTATTTACCAGTACAAAAATGAAGAACAAATAAAGGTCACTCGTTTTTCCGTACTGTATTACCAGAAAGCAAAAACACGTCAATGCTTCCCTGTTTGACAAACAAATTTGCCAAGGCTTTCTTTATTCGCATTCGATGCGCATTCAAAATCCAAACAAGGGGCCAATTAGGTATTTGAAAAGTGGCACCGTGGTTGTTCGTGGAGGACGATTACCACAATTAGGGTTCGTGGATTATCCACTGGTTCAAACCCGCTGGCCGAGATTTCGGTCACGAATTTGAGCTGATCTGGAAAATATAACATTTTAACCGCCTTGCTGCGCAACTGTGTCGAAAATTTGTGAAAGTCAATTTGATCTACGTTACTAGCATTTTAGCATAATAAACACACATGCGTTTGACTTAGATCAGCAAACGCTTCTTGTGGAAGGTTTAAACTTTGTTTGCAGAATTTCATATTTTTCACAAAAAAGGAAGAAACCATCAAGTTAAGAGTTGTTTGAGATTTTCTGGGTTCGCTGAAGTGTCGAACCACCATAGGTTTCGAAACCAGGCGGCGTTTCTTGTATCTACTGAATATATACTGACAAAGGATCAGCACAGTAAAATCAATAACCATTTCTTTCGCACGGTTGTGTTACAAAAAAATTTGAACATGACATTTCAGTAAAATAATTGGGATGTTTCCAATCAAGACTATTTGACAAGTGCAGTTGAAAAGTAGGTTGTGTGCTGACATATGGCAGAAAACAACAGCCCGTGCGTTCTGTGAGCGCAATTGCAAACTTGATAACCTCAACCACAACGAAGCGCACATTGACAAAAGTTTGCGAGCGGTTGAAAACAACGCTGCGGGGCCCACCTTGATTTTCTCGCACTTCTCTGCAAGTTTCTTCTTTTTCTTCGCGCATCTGTCTTCATGTTCTGAAGACATTTCTGCGATATCCTTCTTCGACATCGTCGACACTCCTGAATGGAGTTGTACGGCGTTTAGTTAGGAAGAAAAATGCCAACAACGAAAATGCATTTGACAAAAGTTCCTCGTACCTTTAGTATTTGAACCATTTTTTTCGTCGTAGTTTCTTGCGTGTGGTTAGGGATGGCATGATAGCAGCGATATTTCAGTGCAAAATATTTCATTGGATGAATTTTTTTTTCAACAGTGACTGACTGCTTACTCTACATACCTGGGAGAAGTACTGCCACAATATTTGAAACAAAATGGCTGAATTAACAAGCTGTTGTATGAATTGTCATGAAATCGAAATTACATACTTGGTTTAAATACTGCAGAAACCATTGGTGTCCGCAAAAATGTTTCTATGGAGATAAAGTATCACGCTGAATCACGTTTTGATAGGTAGGAGTTGTATTTTTTGAAGCAATAGTTTATGACAAAGCGATAGTAAAACCTTAGGTTAACGGTTTGCTGGTACCAGGTGCAGTGGCGTAACTGACGAGGGGGCAGAGGGGCGAATCGCCCCCCTGGCAAGCTAAATGTAAAATCTGGCCCCCCCCTTTACCCAACATTTTGATATTTAGTGATCTTTTGGTTTTCAGTATGGGTTGTTGTTTTTTTGCGTTTTTCGGGGTATTTTCGTTGTGTTTTTGACTTTGTTCCCGGGCGCGGGAAACCCTAGGTACGCAACTGTCAACACCCCAGCTTTTGAACCTGATTCATGCAGGAACTGCCCACTGTCATAAGCGCTGTGACATGGGATACCTGTGGGGGAAAGTAGTGGTGTTATTGCCAAATGATTTGTTAATAATTGCAATAAAAAATCCATGTTCTTGCAATTTGCGACGAGAAAAACAGATAGAAAAACCTGAAAAATACCCATTTTATTCAATTGTCCGTTATATTGGGCTTTGTCAAGAGAAGTGTATGTCACAATGTCTGTAAGTTGTATGCGCTCTTGAACAAAAATACTCAAAATTTAACAATTACAAATATAACGATTTGCGTAAAATGTTGAAACGTGCTTAGATGATATAGTTAAACAAAATAATACAACAATGGTATTTGTCTTTATCCGTTTTTAAAAAATGTTGAAACAATATACAAAACGTTTTTTTTCTGGAATGACAGAAAAAATAAAAGCACCGGTGCAAGATGTTACAAAAGTTAAGACAAAATGCTCAATTTTCATTTTCATTTGCGTTTGGCTCAGAACCATGTTGCATATCACACACAAGGGCGTCGGAAGGATTTTTTCCAGGGCTAGGGTTTTTTTCCTCAATTTTTCCAGGGGGGGCCAGAAGTGGTGAAATTTGATTTTTCCCACTCGAAACTAAGAAAACAACCTTTTTTGCTAAAAATTTCAAAATCCAGGAGGGGGCTAAGGCCCCCCTTCCGACGCCCATGATCACATATGTTAATCAATGAATACAAGAACACAAAAATGCTGAATTATAACGTAGCATAGGGTAGACGAATATGTTTTTTACCCCCAATGGCAGTTTTTGGAACACGAGGTGGTTCTGTATAGCTGTACAGGATGACTTCGTTTCCTTCCTTATGCACATTTGAGAAGTACCCTGACAAAAAGAACAACAGTTGAAAAAGAAGTTTATACCAGAGGAATACTTCAGTTGGAACAAGTCTACTGTCACAGAACCAGTATAGGTTCACAGTATTTGATGTGCCCAGCGCAGAGGCAACAACACTAATGTCGATTCAGGCAATAACACTGTTCTTTGCGTTGGTTGAAAAAAACACATTCATAAATCCAGCTACTCGCTGCGTTCGGAGGGAAAACACGAAAGGGCTTACATTCAAGAGCTTTAGTGGCGTTATCACTTTCGTCCATTGCAATCAGAACTTTCATGATGATGTTTCCCGCAGACAACTTCACAAACCTGAAAACCTACTGCATCAAATACGCAAACTCCTGCACAAGCAATCGCTTATATCGTGACAAACGTTACGAGGAGCTTTCAAAGACAACGAAAATTTAGTTTGCAACAGATATACTTGCAATACGCAAGTATGTAAAACGTTGATGTCTTGAGCTTTAGCAAACTTTTTCCGGAAAACGTGATACTTTTCACTCCAGATCCGTTCCATTGTAACGTGATTTTTCACAGCAGGCAAACATAAACCAGGCTCACAGGCTAACATTAACTAGGCAATAGGCAGGCATGCGTTTTACATGATCCCGCAATTGAACATTACAATCCAATGCCCTAGAATGCCTATCTTTAAAACCAAAAACCAAACTAGATTTAGAGCCAAAATAGCTCTCAAATTGTTTTCTGAACCGCCAAATATGAAAATTTGTTTGGACAGTGGCCGATCATTTCAAAGTAAAGAGGCGACAATTTTCTACTCCGTTTATACAGACTAAGCAGCTATGTCCAACCCAAATGGCTTACTGAGCCAAAAATTACGTCACTATCTTAACAAGGGCCGCACATTGAATGACATATTAATGAGGGCCGCACATTGAATGGCTTACTTTTATCTTAGGAAACTAAATTTAGCTTAACCTGACGTACTGTAAGCGTTCGAATCCTAACTGCAATGGTAACAGACGTGATAAACCAAAGTGGCACTGAGGACCACCTGCATCAAAAAGGTCAAATGCAAGATTATAAAAATAAGGACAGGTTGTGAGCAGGTAGAATACTTTTACTACAGAGAAAACTTTCGACTGGGCCGCGGGTTGGACATAGTTGGACTAAAGTATAACAATAACTTAAAATAGGCTTTGCAAGACAGATTTGTTTGTCCTGCTGACAGTTGCATTACAGATAATACGCTGCCTACCAAAGTAGGTCCGTAGCCAGATTTCTAGATTTTGGGGGCAAAACACATTTTTAAGGGGGAAGGATTTTTGTTTGTATTGTGTGTTTAAGACACATTTTTCTGGGCACAACAAAATTTTGGGGGGAACAAAAATATTGGGACGAACACTATCCCCGAATGCTTCCCCTGGCTACTTTGATTTTTTGAGTCCATATACAATCCTGTTTTGCAAATTTTCACTCCAAATTCGCTCCGGATCCGGTACCAACATGAAAAAACCAGTGCGACTCCTGTTTGACTCCGCATAAATAAAGTCAAGCAAACAACCATTAACATTTCTTCGGCAAACAGAAGGTCCAATCCAGCTACGGCTATAGCAAAGAAAACCTCACTCCGGATCCTGTTGGAAGCAACCTTAGTCCGGATCCAAAAAATCCAAAATCCAGTCCAAGCGCAACACACCTCTGCTGCCTTCTGTGATTCCGGTGGAACAGCTTGATATACACGACAACCATTGGTGTCCCCTTATTTTGCCGAAAACAAAACACTTGCCAGTGGCGATTCTAGAATTAAAAAAATGGGGGAGCACCGCGTGGCCAAGGAAAAGTAGGGGGCCAACATAAATGTCTATCTTGCATGGTGATTTTTCGTTGTTTTGAAGATTAAGTTGCTATGATTGATCCTATCAAACCCAACGTAGGCTTGTGAATATCGTTAATTATGAACTATAGTGTTTTTATTGACTAGAGACACCTAAACGCCACTGTAGATGTAATCACACATGTACACTGCTATGTCGAATATTCTGTGCTAACTATGCAACTTCCACATCAATGAACATGTGAGACGAAACATAATTTTCCGTACACGATTGCGCCGAACCACATGGGCGAAAACAACTCCACGAAAGTGAATACAATTCACATGAAAGCGAAATGGTTCCAACCACAATTTCCGTCTTGACACAGACAAGTAGGCTATATCATAGCCCACGAGTTTGGTCAAAAGATTCTTACTACAAAGCACATAAAAAATCAACCACCTGCCAACAGAGGTGTGGCTACAATGTTATGAAACTACCATTACAAGTGTAATGCCCAACTGCAGTGTGGATAGGGCGAGGACTATTCAATGCAGTATGCAGTTAACAGCAATGAGGTTTCGGTACCACTTGCACCTAAAGTAGCATAGCAGCGCCGTAGATAGGTGTGTGCATCGGCGTTTAGGGCGTGTACCAGATAGCAAGATGCAACAGCAGGCGTAAAACTTATATTGCAGAAATTCCCACCAAAGTTGTTCATTTTAGTATTCACACTGAATTTTCCTCTGGCTGATCCTCAAAAACTGACTTTTAAACCTTGCGTTGATTTATGACTGTCTTGTCATAAGCGAAACAGACACTAACTCCAAACCTAAAAAGATGCAAACAAATAGACAATGAGCAATATAATTCTCACACAGATCCCTGCACAGTCTACGTTAGAATTTTATATCATTATCAGCTCAATGTAACTTAATCCTTCGCTTATCATTTCAACTGTCAAATTCATCAACGAAATCATCTAAATCTATTTTTCAGCTCGTACCTTTCAATTGAAAGTAGATCAATGTTACCCAATCTTTCACTTGTCATGAAATTTCTGGGAAATTTTTTCAGTAATTTCATTTTTGAAAATTTTCTCTCGCATGAAGCGCTGGTGACGGAAAGAGTTACAGCTACCAGTACCAATCAAACGCAGCTTTTTAAGTAGTTATAAGTGGAAAAAATTGTTCGAGCGAAATAGGCAGCTTCGACTCCTTCCGAAGCAAATTCTTTGCCAAAATTATTTCATGTTTTAACTCATTTTCACTAAATGAATATTATTTGCGAATTCTTTCAAGAGTTTTTATGATAGAAATGTTTGACATCCGGGGCAAAGAGCTGAAATACGCGAAAGAATTGCTTCTGAATCATTGCAGAAAATCCGCACAAAATTCTATGAGGTTGCAGGACATGTGTGGGTAGAGTTAAAACTGTAGTCACGAACCACCTACGTAAGATGTTTCGAAGTCGTATACACAAGGCAGCAGAACGCAATACTACAGTCAGGACAAATTCGGATAAATTAACTGAAACCAATTCTTAACGCTTTCACAAACCTTTTGCTACTGGGACAAGCAACAATCTGCTGACACTGACATTAATATAATTCAGATCGATTTCACACTGAAATGCACGGCAGATCAATCTTTCCATTTCTGCGCCTGTTTCTAAGTTCCGAAATGATTTTTTCAACACCACGGTCTGACTAAATTTCACGCAGGATGACAGCAACTGCTGGCGTACGGAGGGAGGGCACTGTGCCATGGCCCCCCCTCAGACCCTAAAAATAAAAAATGTATAAACAGTATTCGGCAATGTATACTGTCAGTATTCGGCAGTGTATACCAAAATGTTTAATTTTAGGCGGATAACACTATTTCGTTTAGAAAAACGCCTCTCAAAGCACAAAATGACTATATTTTCTAAAAATTTGGGGGTGGCATGGCCCCTTTGGCCCCCTGGCTACGCCTATGCTTTGCCCTCCAGTGGAGATTCTAAGGGGGGGCCTGGGTGGGCCATGGTGCCCATATTTTTGCTTGGCCCCCGGTTTGACCCTCCCAGTTTTTTTCTTAATTTCCCGTTTAAGTTCGTTTGGTTGACATACGCAAGGTTGCCAAATTCGTTTTGTAAAAATACCAGCCATTTTGTCAACAGCGCCAGATCTGAGCTGTGTCGTAATTCGTAAACAGCACAGGAAAAACAGAGACAATCAGTATTGTTAAGCCACAATTAATAATTTGCCCTATTTTGGCTAATTCGTTGCATTTCGGTGTGTGTGTGACGTGACAATCGCACGAAGGATTGCGTCAACAGCAGCAAATAAACTTCGCTGAAGAAACTGTCCTGACAAGATTCACTACAAGAGTCATCATGATTTGAGAAATTCTGTGTTAATTCCTTTTGAAGTTACGGCAAATTATTTTATTTTCACAATACCGGCTTCAGACACTGATTTCAAAATACCGGCCTTTGCTAAATTAGCTGTAAAATACCGGCAAGGCCGGTGAAATACCGGCCATTGGACAACCCTAGACATATGCAGTAGATAACTTTCTTCCAGCAATATTTTAAACGATAATTTGGAAACCCTCTAGCCTGCATTCAATATTTCCCAAATGAATGATAAGCTGCGTTGTTGTTTTTGACGGTCGGGTAGCTAGAGTTGTTTATGACGACATACACCAGTACTGTAGTACATGCTCGCATCCTGCGTGAAATTTAGTCAGACCGCGATCGTGGTGTGGAAAAACTCATTTCGAAACTAAGAAACAGGCGCAGAAGTGGGAAGATTGATCTTTCGTGCATTTCAGTGTGAGATGGAACTGGATTATACACTGTCAGCAGATTGTTGCTTGGCCCAGTAGTAAATATTTGTGAAAGCGTTAAGAATTGGTTTCAGTTTATCTCAAGTTATCCTGGCTGCAATATTGCGTTCTGCTGCCTTGTGTATGACTTCGAAACATCTTACGTAAGTGGTTCGTGACTATAGTTTTAACTCTACCCTCACATGTCTTGCAACCTCAGAATTTTGTACGGATTTTCTGCAATGATTCGGACGCAATTTTTCGCGTATTTCAGCTCTTTTCCCATGAAATCAAATATTTCTATCAGAAAAACACTTGAAAAAAATCGAAAATCATATTCATTTAGTGAAAATTATTTAAAATATGAAATAACTTTGGCAAAGAATATGCTTCGGAAGGAGTCGAAGCTGCCTATATCGCTCGAACAATTTTTACCTTTTAAAGCTACTTAAAAAGCTGCGTTTGGTTGTTACTGGTAGCTGTAACTCTTCCCATCACCAGTGCTTCATGTGAGAGAAGTTTTTCAAAGATGAAATTACTGAAAAAATTTCCCAGAAATTCCATGACCAGTGAAAGATTGGGTAGCGTTGATCTCGGTGGCGTATCTAGGATATGGCAGGCATGGCACATGGCATGGGCGCCACTTTGACGGGGAGCGCAAAAACTGCTTGGCAAAATTAAAATACTTATTTACAGTTTCTTTAACCTCTATTTTGCGCTCCATGCATTCATAAACTGCAAAGCTGCATCAACGCCGCGTCGTCACCTCAAGTATTACGTCGGGCGTGTTGCGCTAGCACCACTGAGCATTATGACAAAATTTCGGTATTGTGACATAACACGAGGGTCAGACATTGCGACAGAACAAGAACGCTCGCTTGCCATGTCCACGAGGCCTCGTCCTTCTCACGCTATGAGAAAGGATAAGTTAGTCCGTACTGCTGCATTTCAAGCAAGCAGATATTAGTCAGAGTCTGGTTGAGAGGAGTTTAAGTCCGTGGCTGTGAGAATCTGACTGTTATGCACATAATTGCTGTTGAGGTCGTACAGATTTAGAAATTACTTGAACAGCTGCGGCCTACTCCGACTTCACGGAACTTCTTGGATAGCCACTAGTGCCCGATTAATACGCTGAATACAATGCCCCAGTCCATAAACTAAGGTTGAGAACATTAGTTAGTCGAAAAATTAGCAGTTATTATCGTTGCCGTTCCAGCTGAGCAAAAAATGTTAACTCATGCAAGAGATTTGTTAGTCTTGTTCAGAGTTAGCTTTTTCTGTCCAAATATGGCTTTCTGTTCGATTTCCAAAGTCTTGTAAAAGGGTTCTGACCGTGAAAAACTAAAATCTACGTGTGACAATTTAGGAGCTGTGTACAGTTCAGATGTAGATGGCTAGCAATTNTACGAGANGATTCTAGATTGCAAAATGCTGGTTTCAAGTCGTGTAACTTAAAATTATCGCATACTGAAGTCCTGACATTCTTCGAATNGCTTTGCAAATAATGCTGACGATGGCAGTTATATGCATTGCAAGCTGCGAACGATCTTTCAGTAAACTAAAGCTGGTCCTTCGTACCTCCGGGCCTCATTAATTAGCAATAAGTCAGGGCAGGTTGTGTGGTCTAGCGTTGATGAGAATGAAAAGAGGATAAACAGCGAAAGCTCACTTCATGATGAAATAATAAATGACTTTACTTCGATCAAGGCACGGAAAGTGCTGTTTTAATTACAATGTTTGTGTAATTTAACTGGAAAAGGCTGGATATATTTGTTTCATTAGAATTGTGTTTTTCGAACACATGTGATACATGACTTGTATTAAATAATTTATTTTATAATTCAAATTAAATTTGTTCCATTTAGAAATTGTCGTTTGCAGTTGCAATATGCTGTTTGATTTTTTTTGTAAGATATAACAATTTTGTCAACACTCATGTAGACCTATAGTATAAGCTATGATAACGTTATAATTGAAATGTTTTGATATTCAACATAGCAAGAATAAATGAGTATAGAAGTATGTTGTAGACGTTATGGATTATTTATATTTTATTTGCTGAAAAGTTTAAAGCAAAAATAAACGCAAATATTTTCTGTTTTAAAAAATTTGTTTTCTTCATGGTTTATCTTTCGTAAAAACTGTGCTTACATCT
>JGI24159J19872_10011905_pt1 | contig 11376 bp, 6 predicted proteins | sample Ectturendosymbi4_FD_19872 | JGI IMG/M metagenome (IMG submission 19872) | reverse complement strand
CATCCTTAACCTAAGTACCTTGTCCAGTAGTTCGAAGGCCACAGCCACGATCGTGGCTTTTGCGGGAAAAACTGTTTAAAATTTGGATTCGGCTTCGTTGGGTTAAGGATTCGACACGTTAAGGAACGCCCGTTCTAGCGGTGATCCTAAGAACACCATAGCGAACAGGATACGTGTTGGTAAAAATGTAGCAAAGACATTTCGCTTCCAGCTTATACGATCAAACATAGGAATTAGAATAGATCTTTAAGAGATTCTAAGAATGACCCTGGCAAAATCAGAACATGCAACATGTTGAGCACTAGCTTCTCTCGTCTATTGTAGTCATGATTACAGAGGAGTCCAGAAACGTCAAATAGGCAGCACCAGCAAATACTAAAAGGCATAGAACCACACTTTTACCACTGAGCGCAATACTCAGAGCCACAAAGCGGAATCCCAAACAGTAATAAAACCGTCAAACGAAAATCACTCTTTCAATTCTAATCTTGGCAATACAAGCAGCATGTAAAACATCGGTAAAAGCAATACAAAAGTTGCCAAATTGGTGAGTAAAACGGAAAACATGCGACTCCAATGCGCGAGAGAAGCTTCAATGTAGGAAAAATTCCATTGTAAGATTCAAAGACCTAAAAAAAATAAATAAAATCACAAAATTAGGTGAGNAACACAGAGATACGCAATGGTTGTCGCAGGGTGTAATCACTACANTGTGACATACTGACACCCGAAGAAAGCATAAAACGATGTNCATTTTTTAGTTCTTACCTAAGTTTAAGATCGCATAACAATCAAATTTTGTCTGAGATAGAAGCTAACAAAACAAGTCTTACTTGGAATATAGCCGTTGGGTAAATTTTGCTGATGAACATGGAGTTCCATCTGCTGTCCATTAACTGCGTTAACATGATTGCCAACTGCGGCCAAACACCTCACCAGCATACGAATGAATTCGTAAAGCATCAGGGAAAGTGCTATGGAAGAAATGATGACGAAAACACTAAAAAAATAGATGTAGTGCTCAAAAGAACCTCCTAGCGTGCATGCTGAGTTTCAAACAAATTATACTTACACCATGATGATGATATCTGCTGCTGAATAAGCGCTCATAATTATGTCAACATTCGCAACTGCACTTCGTGATAAAATACTCTTTATTGCAGGACCTAACCTGTTTTCATGACCCACGGTTAACACAATGAAAAGAAGTTTGTAAGGGGCTCAAGATCAGCGTTCCCAAAACAATTTGTCAGAACCACAAACTAAGTAAACAGCACGTAGTAGATTTAACGCCCTTCAGTTAATCGTTTCAATTGCATTAAATTTAATATAAGCATTTAAAAGAAAATTCGGAGCAACCCCAAATTTACAATTTTTCAGACAACAGTCAAGTGAGTGTTCCACAATTGCCATCGATATTACACAAACATATCAAAACAGCTACTCACTTGCGCAACAAGGCCAAGCCCTAAATATTTTTTGTTTGGTTAGGCTTTATTGCCATTGTACGACAGTGCAGTCTTGCAGCGCCAAAACAAAGCTCAGGTTGTTCAATCTGTTCTACTTACGTACGTCTGTGGGAGACTTTGAAAGGTTTAATTTTTTCGGCGCAGCAATCAATCAAGAAGAAAATGTGTAGCAAATGATGAAACTCTGCTCCTTAAATTGGTACAAGCATTTTTGCCCGCAGGAGAAATATTTAAAGAAACGATACACGCCGACTTGCTAACCACAAAACTTGATCATTTCTTTATATTTGGAAACGCCACTCCGTGTCCTTGTGGTAAGTGCGTCCGCTTCGGGGCTGTAGGTTTGGAGTTGGACTACTGGCAGGTTTCACCAAGATCTTGTTAACTGGTAATGCACCATTTTTGCCAGGAGAACGGTGTGTTGAAAAGCTGCTGGGATATCTCTTCAAGACAGCCTTGAATTCAAAGCGGGTCACATGATTCCAGACCTTTTAAAAAACACACTCGTGACATTACAAGACTGCTGTTGTCATAAAGCGCGAGCTAAACTCTATATAAAACTATTAAAAAAACAATTTGAAGTTTGTTTCATTTGCACAGCAAAGGTGGAACAGGTGTAGGATATTTGTTTCATTTTTCAGGAACTGTCATCAAAACAAAGCTTTTCCGACGCAAATGCTTGCTGTAACAGACCAATCTGCGACACAGAAAACGTTTGCCAGATACCGAGTTTTGTTACATAAAAAACGCCGATATAAATAACTCTGTCTCCATAAAGTGGAAAAACGAGCTTTGGAAATCTTGGACAAAACTCATCAGTTCACTAAAATGCTCAAGTAACTTTCCTCCACAGGTGACACAAGCAAGGAATCAACCACAAATTTTTAATAGGAAAACGATTTCACGTAACACTACGCATCATCAGTCGTTGCATCCATAGGTGGCGGAACCCGGGGGGGGAGCATGGGCCTGACCCTCCCACTTTTAAATTCAATATTTTACCTAGATAAGCTTGAGTTACACAATTTATATTGGGTCCATTGTTCCGTAAATCGTTTAATGAAAAAAATGTGCAGATATTTTTCCGTATTTCGGCAATGTTACTTGTAATTGGCAGGATTTTGTAAATGTTGGCAGAATTCACCGTGCACAATCAGATCACTCTGCTCGGGCTTGCTTACCGCATTGGTGTTGTGGAACAGTGTTGCCACATTGTGTGATTTTGCACAATTTTCGTAAAATGCTGTAAACTTCAACCTCGTGTGTAGGAAAAATTTCGTGCCACACCATCGACAAATTGGTGCAATTTGATGTAATTTCAAGGGCTTTAACACCATTCTAAATAGTGAAATTTTACTGAATCCTATACGCAAAATGACACATGTGACAGATCAATTTCAATTGTGTTTTTGTTTTGCATTGTATTCGCAACGAAATTGGCATCTTTGCAGACAACTTGCTACATATGCTTTGTCTTGTCTTTGCATTTTGGTATCTAAAAGTGCATGACGACATATATGTCGATGCCCTTGTAACTGAACTAAAACCATTGAAGAACATATCATCGTCTTTTGTACCTGATACCTTCGAAACTACGTGATATCAGCAAAGCTCTTACCCCTGCTCTAACGCATGGGCATCGGAAGGATTTTTTTCAGGGAGAGCCATTAGCGGATTTTTCCACAGGTAACCATAAAAATGTTTCCAGGGGGAGCCAAAAGTGATGAAATTTCATTTTTCCTTCTAGAAACTAAGAAAACGATCTTTTTCGCTAAAAATGTAATAGAAAAATGTCAAATTTCACAATCCAGGGGCATGACCCCCGCTCCCGTCGTCCATGAACTTAGGGGAATTACAGGAGTACTGTACGACTGTTACGGCTGTACTTGACACAGGGCGGTCGCCAGCGTGGGGGAAGTGGTGCCTGTGACAGAGCAACCTTTCAGTTGCAAACATTACTCGACAAGTTTGCTAGGCTTTAATAAGCAAAACATCCGCCCTCTATAAAACAAACAGAAAGCACTATTTAGAATCACGACAGCAAAAACCTCAACAACGGTCAGCGCCCAAATGCACAAGATTTAGTACGAGCGCGAAACCAGCAACCAGATTGACGCGCAAACAGTTTGAGGCACAATGCAAAAGAAGTGCACGAAACGACGCGAGTAATAAGTAAATTCCCACAGTGCCCGGCCCCCTATTTTCTTCCATTTCATGTTTGGACCCCCGGTTGCTGCATACATTCAATATTGTATTTAAAACATGTGGCCCCCTTGTGGTTTTTCCCCCCCTGCTGCGAAATCATCGATATTGTGTATACATCGCACCGCTTAAAACGCTTCACTAGTTGTGTGTCTATGGTTGTGCAACTGTATGCGCACTAAAACAAAAAATTTGCTCAGTCTAAAATTTTCTTAGAGGGAACACTGATGTGGACGGTCCCTTAGTTTTGTGCATGTTGTGTTTGTGTGCTTACTTGTGTATGAATTTTGTGTGAGACTAAGAACAACTAGTTGCAATTATGTGCTCAAGTCAGTGCAACGTTGGTGTAGTTAAGGGCTTATAAAACATTGCTAAAACCTGCTGACAAAATTTAATGTCGCCATTTTCAATGATTGTGACGTCACAGCAGGGCCGTCGCCAGCTGGGGGCAGTGGTGCCCGGCCCGCCCATTTGAAATCGGTGCCCCCACATTTCACGTTTGGCCCCCCGGTTGCTTCATACATCCAATACTGTATTTTAAAAATGTGGCCCCCCTTTCTGTTTTTTGGCCCCTCCATCTGGTTTTTGGCCCCCCTGCTGCTAAATCCGGGCGACGGGCCTGGGTCACAGTTTTCAATTCAAACCATAAAAATTTTCCATAATTTTTTGACGTGCACTTGTGCCCCCCACTTTCAAAATGGTTCCGCCATCCTTGGTTGCATCTGCAAGCAATGCTAACAGGTGAACGTTGAAAGGCTGAAGCAAGGTCAGAGAAAGTAAACAACTAAAATACATTTTTTTACCCCTGTACATTTTCAGCTGTTTTTGACGTTTTAATTCAAGGCATCTTTGAATTATTCAAATCATCTGTTGTATGAACGGGTCTGTTATGAACGTGGCCTGTTATGAAGAGGTCTGTTTTGAAAGTCAACCCTTCCAAGTTACTAAAATGACCTTTTCTGATTGTGTATTTACACGGACCAAAATAAAATTTGTTTGTGAAAAGTTTGTAGCTCCAAAAAGTTGAGCTGTTTTTGTTTTTGGTAAAATTCAATTAGAATATTAGCATAGTGTAGGTAGGTCTTAGCCTTGGTCAGGTGTAAAATTAGGTTGATCTGATTGAAGGCCAAAATGGGTAAATAGTATCAAATAAAGGCAAAATGTCGATTTAAACATTACTTCTTCCCTTTTATCAATATACTCCCTTCTGTGTCTTCCTTGGCACTTGGTTTACATTCATTACTGACTACGGCAAAAAACACAAATTCGATTCCTTAACAATTTAAGACTGCTTCCAAACTTCAGAAGTGTTAACACGTACGCTATATCACAATCAGACTTAACCAAGATGGAAATACCTTAAAGCAGGGGTGGGCAATTAATTTGGCTCGGGGGCAACTTTGAGAAGGCTGCATTTAGCGGAGGGCCGTACCTTCGAATAGAAAGAGAAGCAAGCATTGGTTAAGTTGCTAAGTCGGAGGAAATTTCAGCTTTGAACATATTTCCTGAATGCTTCCGCGGGCCACAGAAAACGCTGTGGTGGGCCACATTTGGCCCGAGGGACGCTATTGCCCAACCCTGTCTCAAAGGAAACCGAAAAACATCGCATGTGTAAGTGTCAGCGATGGAAGGTAACTTACCTAAAGCGCATAAACAAAAATATCTGATGTGGCGAAAAAAAAAACAGTTGACAAATAACCTTCGCAACCGGTCGCAGAAACATAGAGACTTATGATGTTACACTGAAGGCAAAGACTATTATTATAAAAACAACACATGTGTTGTGTTGAAACATTTTGTTGAAAAACAACACTTGAAAAGTTTTGTTGAAAAACAACATTTTTCCAAAGATACATCATTGGAAGTTGAATGAACAGTATATAGTGAACAATGCTTTCCCGCAATGTACGTTGATACTGTATAAAGTATTGCCGTGCATTCTTGTATACTTCTGACTTGCCTACTGCGCTACACGATAAAAACCGTGAAGAATAATAAAAAAAAACAGGAAGATGACAGGAAATTGTCTAGGATGACTTTTTTAAATTCAAAAACCATATGTCTATTCACTGTGTACGAGTAACAAAATCTGCTTGAGTTTGCACTGACTAAAATAAATTCAGGTACGAAAAATGTCGCAAGTAGTAACCAGAGTAAGCTTTTTCTTTCATTGGCTGATTTTAAATTAACGGTGACACTCTTTCCCGCAATACGAGACAGTTATTAAAGCCGATTACTGCAAGGTTGGCATTACTCGTGCAAATACCAGTTGCTTGAAATTTCCGTTGTAGAGTCAATAATCGCTCGCTCGCCCACGGATTTGAGCAGTTGCTGCCCCGGCCATACTCTGCCGACCCATTGGTGTATGTGTGGTCTGTTGTCAGTTGCCGCGGTCAATAAAACGAGAGAAGCATTTGCTGAGCAAAAACAGGAAAGCCAGATTTGCCATTTTTATTTTTCAACCAGACGTTTTATTTCCTTTTGCTCATCCTACTGCACATCTTGGTTGTACGCAGACATCTTTCATCCATACCTGCTGCTTGACGTAATTTTGTAGCCCTCGCACATGATGCCTAGGGTAGCTATCGCCGGATTAGGCATGGATATTAAATGAAGCTCCGAACAGTGCTGCTTCAGATTTTAATGAAGCTTCAACCAATGTATCATGCCGCAATGCCAGCGTTGTTTTTGCACAGGAGCGGGCAAGAATCACAATCCATCTACATTTGTGTAAGTGGTGGATTGTCAGGAATCTACACTGCCTGCAGTTAGTGCGGAGCGGTTTAGCTATTTAACGTTGCGGCTGTTCTTTTGTGATGAGTGCTAAATCTGTGAAGTTGAGGGTTTGCGTGTAGTTATAACATAAGTTTTCGAAGACAAATCGATCCCTTTCCAAGTGTAAAGATTCCTGTGAAGCCCAAATTAAGTAGTCCATGGTGTGTCTCTTGGTTGAGCTATGATCTGCAAATGGAAACCCAGCAGACGGACCCAGCTTTTAATCTTTTGCAGTTTACCAAGGTCTGACATCGGGTAGTAATAGCCCAAATTCTTAGCATGAGCAAACCTTTGTTTTCAAGTAGTCATTCCGGATTAGAACAAGGTCTCTACAGAATTGACATGATTCATAGAGTTTACTTTTGCCAAACATCAATTGACCGGTTAAACAATTTTGAGACTTTTTTGCCATAACGTAATGCAACTAGTGTTGCAGTAAAAACGCTGCGTCGCCCTGAGCTAGTTAAAATGAGAGTCGAACCAGCGTCTCTCCGTAGACTACAGATGGGGGTGGAAAATTGTATTAGCCCGGACTGAACATAATCCAAACAAATCCGCAATCTAACCCACTAGCGGCCCTTGGACCGAGAATATTTTTTTTTTCAATCCGGTCCGCCAAGCCCGCTAAACAATATCCGGCTTGCTTACAGATGCGTTGATAGTGATTTGGTAAAAAAACATGGCTTAAGTGACTTGTCTCCACATTTGCGAAGTGGTTTTACTCAACTCCAACTTTGTAAATTTTCATCTTTAGTGGACGGTAGCGGCCAGTGAAATCATACCTACAAAGTATCGTTAAAGGCCCACTGGTTCAACCTTAACGGCCTGCTCAAAAACCGGGCCGCAAGCGGCCCGTACCATCTCTACCGCAGACAGCAATAGATTCACCACCGGTGTTGCACAAACCTTTTTGCAAAAATCGCTAGATTCACAAAAAACACAAGATTTAATGTCTGCGTTGAGTTTAACAGTTTTTTTCTTAATCGTTTATGCCCTTTATTGCAAAAAAATCTATACATCACTTGCAAGTGTGTTAACAAAGCCTGGAGAGTCTTATACCAGCAAACTTCATGGAAAGAGCTGAAATCTCGCGGAGTAATTTAGATCAAACAACCTAATATTCAAATCAAGATATTTCTACTGCAGCGATTCTGCAAAGACGTGAGGGCTATTGACACCATTAAAGCAATAAACAGCAGCGGAAGCAATAAGAAACTGAGATATAGAAAACTTGTTGTTCTGTAGGTGTACATCTCACAACGATTTACGCAATGAATTGTTTTACAGAAAAAAGCGCTCAAAAGTAAAAAACAAGACAGCTTCTTGTCTTCTTCAAACACATACTTTGCAAAAAATCACTAGATGACAGGGAAATATCACTAGGGCAGTCCAAAAATCTCTAGATCCAGTGAAACGTTACTGGGTGTGTCACCAGTGTTCCCCACTCGCCCAAGCTCACTTCACTACTGCTGTCCCAAACTCTGCGTTGTATGTGACGTAATCACCTCGCCACAATTAGTCTCCAAAAAGACGACGCTAGTTACTTGAATACAGATACATGAGCGCCAGAATGGAGGGGCAGGGGAACTTTGGTCACTCCTGGGTTTTGAGATTCGATATTTCCTAAAACGTTGTCAACAGAAAATTGTATATTGTTAGTTTTGGTCTTGCAAAAAGCAATTTCACCATTATTGTCCTGCCCAGGAAAAATGCTTTGGGCTACCACCTGAAAAAAATCATTCCGACGTCCATGTGCAGACACGTGCAAATTTGAATCGCAAAAAAGAAAACAGAGCCCAGTCGCCTGATTCGTTGAAAGCTTACAGCAAACTTAGAGCTTTTAATTTTTGTTTGGAAATTTTTTTCAAAATTTGTTTGTTGCTATTCTCATGAAGTGTCATGAGGCATCCAATATTATTTTTCAGCGTAAGTACGATTTAGTTCATAAAAGCTATTGCCGGACGTGAAACGAATTTCTTTCCAAATACTGCATCTGTCTTTTCTACACTTTCAGTATTATCTCTGTCGTTACTTCAGTCGCCGCTCTCATGAAATTTTTGATTTCATCCATATACAGCTTCATTGCTTTGGTGAACATGGCAAAGTTTCCCCTGCCCCTTGTAGGTATGATTTCACTGGCCGCTACCGTCCGCTGAACCAAGTTGAGGGGAGCAGGTGGAACTCCATAGCACGTTCATCAAGAAAATTTACCCAACGGCCCCATTACAAGTGAGTCCATGGTACTTTAGGCTACGTGTTTTTTAGTTTTCATCTTGAACAAAAACGCCATCACTTTAGTCTGTCTGCTGAAATAGTCTTTGGAATGTACACCAGAACAAAAATTTAGACCGGATCTNTTGTTTCATCGTTCGATGCTTGCTGAGTTCCACGGTGTCAGTGTTCACACTGGAACGATTACAGGCCATAATCATCACTGCATAATATTGGTTGTTCAACTTACTTTGTGACTGACTTTTTTTAGTTCTCTGCGTCAAACAAAGGTGCAGTATTTCTCCAACACTGCAGCTTTTCTCGCTCATTTGAATTGAGTGCTTCCCATTTTGCACAACAAGTTGTAAGTGCTGCTTGCATTGCCAGGTTTAGTATTGGAAAACAGTTACCAAGGTTCCTTACGATTCTTCCAGAAAGCTTGAAAATTTTTTATAGGAATAGCTGGAATTAATATTTCGGAAACGTACTGTTTCATCACTTTCCACATTATTGATTTCATAGGCTTGTTTATTGTTTTGTGTCTTTTTTTGTTCCTGTTGTGCAATGTGTATCAACGTTTCTGTGCAACACTGTCGTCATGACTTCAATGCACGAGAGAAACTAAAGCCCTGCAAATTCGTGGATTTTTATCTTCAATTTTCTACTCACCATAAAAATGGAAAGGAAGGAAAAAGGTTCTTGAACCTATCTCACTTGGATAAATTCCCGTGGTTGGTGTCTTCTGATGTCAATAAGGACTAGGTTTTTAATTTCGCATCTTATTTGTCATTGGCAGTATTGGAGGATTTTACAAGCACGCTGTTACATATTTTAATGCACAAATTTTAATTGTTTAAACAAAAAACTACTTTTACTACTACTACTACTACGCAATATTACTCAAAATCACCCCCTGATGTTACTTGTTAGATCCATCCTTAATTCTAATTGCGTTTACAAGCACACGCCGACAAAATCAAATCCAGTAAAATGTGCACTGGATTAGTTATCTCTGTCAATCCGGTCCAATGTCGGAATCTTAATGCGCAATGTTGCATTCCGTGGAATATTCAGGCTGCAACGAATGCAAAACAAGTTCAGCTGCGAAAAAAATGTGAAACTAACACGCGTTTACGAATGCGAAATTTCAGAAATTCAGCATGATTCAATCCAAACCCAAACACCAATCTCCATATTCGATCCGAAACGATCTATACAGTCGGTTTTGGCATAAATCAATACTTACATTTGACGACGTTTCAAGCAGAAAAATGAAGTGAAAATATGCAATAATCTGAACTTTAGACAGAAGTTACTAACAAAGTACAATATCAAAGAAACGTAAAAAACACAAACGGTGAAAAGCATCTCTATACACAGGAAGGGGTGAGCAGTTGGATGAGCGAAGAGCTATACACAAAGAAGAGGCACCATGTGCAAACTTGCAATAAATGGAACAAACGTATAAACGAAGATTCAACTGACATATTGACAGCTGAGGCCGAACATCACGCCGATGATTTAAATATCAATCATTACACCAATAACTGGTTTCCTTGTTGGGAAAACTACTAAGTTAAAAATAGACCCTTTGTTAGCACAAACCGAAAACACGTATATCAGACCAGGTAATTCTTACTCTCATATCTTCCCATTTTGTTAGCAACGTCTCAGTATCGTGAGAAAAAGCGCACAAGAAAAAAGATTAAATACTTTGAAAACAAGGTGAATGATATTCACATTGAAGGCAATGCATTTTTAACTACCAAAACCTTCACGTCTCTGTTTTGATCTGAGTGTGTAATGGATTTATATTTTTTCGATGCTGAGTGCAATTAACCACAAAGTCTTGAAGCTGAACTAATTTATCGCATGCTATCAATTTTTGACATGTCACCTCACAGAATTGAGAGATTCATTGCTTAAAATTTCATGCCAATGATGGATGTTTCGCATTTATTCCGTGTGCAGAACCCGCACGCCATTTATGTGCTCTGCGAAACGAAAGGGTATTAAATGCAGGTAAATTAGTTATGCAATAATACGGCATCAGTTCGGCGCAGAAGCTGGAAGTATATTATCAAGATGTAGTTGTTAACAAAGTTTAGAGCGGTGTTCATCTGAGTCTGCCTAGTGCAATATTATGAAATATAATGTCGAATAAATCAGTTTAGCTTGAAGAGTATCGTCACTTTCATACTGAATATGGTCTTGGAGGCAAACTATTTAATCGTTTTGTTTTTTATTTCATAAAATTTTTGCAGTCGCAAATCTGAGCTATTTTATACAGACTGACACATCTCACAAAATAGACGATGCAGAGGTGAAGTGAAAGCTAAGAGAAAGGTTNAAGTACAGTATAATGGACAATGTACGTAACGAGTGCTACTTACAGCGCTGNTCGACTAAATAGAGCTAATGCACTTTTGATGTGAAAATAGTTGAAGGCCAAAGACCTTACGTCACGAAGATTAGCATGAGAGCATTCATGCAATAATGCCAACAGTTCTGCTGAAACAGCAGAATCACCTACGGTTATGCTCGTTAGATACACGATGCATTATGGGTCTGCTGGCTAGTGCTCCGTCACGTCTGGAATCGGCCGTAGTTAAAGGATCGTTTGAAGGCAACCCTGTTCATGTGCTTATCGACTCGGGTGCCTCTTGAGAATTTTGTAGACACTGACATTGTTCGGAAATTGGGATTACCTATTGCAGGG
>JGI24159J19872_10011903_pt1 | contig 11376 bp, 4 predicted proteins | sample Ectturendosymbi4_FD_19872 | JGI IMG/M metagenome (IMG submission 19872) | reverse complement strand
GCTAATGGTTGGTTTACTGCATGCGATGGCTTTTATGGTGCTTCTGCTTATTGGCTGAGTCATATGAAACAATAAACCATTACCATTACCATTCACGGTGAATGAAATCACACGATTTATCTTCGACGACTGCGATGGTCAACCCATTTCCTGAATGCTGACGTTCGTTGCTGAAGCGTGACGAGACATTTCCATGACGTTTCAACCATGTCATTGCAGAGCTGCCAGTTTAAACATCGGTGTTTGTTCCGAGTTCTGTTCAGTGACGTAGCAAGAGGGGCCCTGGGGTCTCCGAGCCCCGGGCGGCACCTTCTGGGGGATGGAAATTTGTTGATTGAAAAGTGATTTTGAAAATTGTTTGAGTCTGGAAGTTTTGAATGTTTTTTGTTTATTTCAAAATCAATTTTTTTAAGTTCAACTTCTTTTCAGTTATTGTGTTTAGAAGCCCTTGTCTGGCATGCCAGAAAACTGTGATTGTGGAGTGAGCATATTTATGAAACGTTTACTCAAAAGTCTGGTCTAATCCAGTCTACTGATGTACTCTAGGATTTGCTTTGAAATCAGGTCTCTTTAACATACTTACGTGGGGGAAATTGTCCCCCAGGTCCTAGACCTTCCTCTCCAGCCAAACCCTTCCTTTCACCCCAGCCAAAAGTTATTTGAACGAAGGGCAGAGGCATTCGATGGCAAACTAGCAAACATTACTGGTCCGGTAGTTCGAGGTTTATATTGTCCTCCCACTCAAGATCTCATTAAAAGGCCCTGCATGAAATCACGGCAAACAGTCAAGCCTAGCTTTAATCCTTCTTCAGGTCTTCTCCTATGGTTCGATCCTTAGCAAAGACCCAACGGCACATCACTGCATCACCCGACACCTGGGCACTGGCGACGAACATTTCTTGGCACGTCTCATGCTATGTTTAATGTTCAGTGGGATATTTTTAACAAGTGCCACAAGTTTTAGCCTAATCATTAGGTGGGCTTATCAACATCAAACTTTGGTGGTTGAAGTGAAGACCTCTGGAAAAGAATCGTTGCCTACTTTCAATACAACTGATGTTTTTCTCTGCGACGTAATGGTGTCGGTGAATGACGTTCTTGATTCGAGATATTGCAGTAGATGTGTTTCCGTGGCTAATTCAAAGCTCAGATTGTAGGCTTGAACTGTAAGCAGAGCAGTGAATCGGTGCCATCCGATTGTCAATTTGGGTTTTGTGTAGTAAAAGGCTTGACGCCTTTGTTCCACGATGCACTTAACACATTTGCAGTCATAAAAAGGTAGGGTTATTTCAACAAGAAAAGCTTACAATACAAACGTTTTTGCTCTCATTTTGATAAATTAGACGTGATGAACCTTATAGTCTTAAAGCCTAATGGAAGGGCTACCGATCTGTTTCGTTATTATTCTGGTGTTTTTTTATTAAAAGGAACGGTAGCCAAACAGTTGCACAACTTGGCTATGGCTGCACGGAATGATTTTATTCAGTGCGATTACCTTTGAACTTAAGACGGTGTAAACACTGCTGAGCAATAAAAAGACGGATGTCCTACATGGAAGTGCGTGGCGAGTGTATTTTCGAAATAGACTGCGGTGTGATGGTTACGCCACATTAAACGATGGATTCGTAACAGCAATAGCAGAGAGACCCTGGTCGAGCGAGGAATCTCTGTTGCTGTTATACGGAGGGTCGTCGGTTCGACTCTCCGCTTAGTTGGCTCAGGGCGACGACTGACATCTGTTGGGAAAGAAGTTAAGCAATAACATTATGCACGTGTGATTGGAAAAAGTCCAACCCTACAGCCAGGGCCTCTGAGATAAATCATCCAGAGGTTGCAAAGACCGAGACCGGGCCAATATCTTTTCGGGTCCTCGTTGTAGCTTGTTTGTACAGTAATCATAATATATATAAAACAGCTAGCATGCCAAGATTTAGAAGCAGATTAATTGTTATAGTGACAACTGGTTCACATTACTAATTTTGGGCTTCATTACAGAAAAACTTAGCGTGCGTACTTTCACCCTGTGCTCCCAAGAGCGATGGACCTCTTGTACCCACTCTCGTAGGCCTTATCAACAGCTAGACCGATTTTTTATATTCGTACATTGAACGAAAAAAGGCTAAATTTCAAAATATGGCCTGAAACTACCTTCCTTCTTGGTACGAAATATTGATACAGTACGTTCACACAGAATTTGCAGGAATCATGTGTCTTATTAACAGTTGCGCTGTCGCGTCCAAAGCGCATTTTTCTTCGCAGACTATTTACAACCTCGCAGAATCTTAAGAGGGGCTTATTTTGATTCTTACAGTAACCAAGTTCGTTTCTGTCGGAGCTTCCGACACTTTTCTGCTACGAGTTAGTCTCGTTACCGTGGTAACACAAGTCGACCCCTTGTGTGCAGGTTACAATGAAGGCAGCAAGCCAGTGTTTCTGCATCAGAGGCGGTTTTAAGCCTGTTTGACCTACTTCATCAAAATGGGACCCGCACCTAAGAGGGCCACGCTCTAGAATCGACGGAGTTACCGTTTGGAGCCTTACATATATCCAAAGAGAAATAAGACGCTACTGAGACGTGAATTAAACAATGAAACATTATTTACTTCACTGAGATTAGATTATTAAATTTATATCTATAGCCTACTATGTGATGACACAGCCGGAGGATAGGCCCTCCGTATCCCCCACCCGGGACGATTGGCCCTACGCATCCCCCGCCCGGGAGGGCCTGGAAAAAAGGGGACCCTCAAATCTGACTGAGGACCTTTGCTATGGCATACAGACACACCAGAATTCAACTCACAGAGAACTGATTTCACACATTTCTTCTTTCAAAATTCATCTTTATCGTATACGTCAAAACAATTGACCTTCTCACGATCCATAGCTTCTGTTACCTTTGCCAACCAATGATCGATATGCGTATTATATATACTGTGTAAAAGCTTGGCGTCTGATTCTTTGCTGGGAAAGATTCCTTTCGTTAAGCAGTGTCTTTCAGTAACATCTCTAATATTTTNTGTAACAGACTTCGTTAGTGCAAACAAAACAAAACGTGTAAATTGACTTGTGGAAAAAATTTTTAGTGCTGTTCTCTAACATATTTTTTTGTCTGGATTTGGCTCCCTTCAGCGAAATGGTTGAGAACCACTGTTGCAGAAGTGAGAAAAGCGTTAACTACCACAATATCTTACTTTCTAGTCAGAATGATCAAACCCAGTCTGTAGCAGTGTAGCGATCTAAAAAGAACTGAGCTATAATGAGCAGGTATATAATAAAATACCCAAAGCTTTTGTAGCTGTGTAGTCATGCTGTTAGTAGGGTGTGTGATTAAGATTTGATACCATTGCAGATTTAAGCGTAAATTGCACGGCACGCCATTGTAAAGTAGGAATATTTATTAGAAACCCTTAGGCTTACTATCAAGGTCTCCCAGATTATTGGCAAAGTTCACTAGGAAACATTACGTTTACAAGCAGTAGCACAACATGTAAGTTATAAATAACCAGCAGGTCTCGTCTCGCCAATCTTTTCTGTAGCATTCTGGTTCCTGCATGAAGACGGTCGTAGCCGCGATTTCTATATTCGTAGAAAGTGGTTTGACATCCAGGCTTTTTACGAATTTCACAAGTGTGAATTTTGTTCTTGAACACTTCACAGAAATCCCATCTCTGCGGCATGAACGTCACATTTCATTGACCACAGGCCTTGATCAGTAAGAGGACAAAGACAGAAAGAAAACTGGCAGCATTGCGATGTACATTTAAGTCGTTCAACTTTCATGGAATGTTTTGTCACGCATCAGCAACTGGTTATCAACATTCCTGGAAATGAGCCGACGACTGTAGTTGTCGAAAAGAGAATCAATTGCGTGATTTCATACGCCGGGAAATTGATGAAAATTCAGCTTGTCTTGTGTCTGTATTTCTGAGCAATTCACGGATGTCTCCAATATGACTTTAAACATTTCTGGCAAACAGATTCCAACTGATATGAGTTTTTCCAGAAATGTTTGTAGTCATATTGCAGACATCCGTGAATTGCTCAGAAATACAGTGGCATCAGTCCAAATCACAACATAATCCATTTTCTTTCAATTTCAAGATGAATGAAATCACGCAATTCATTTCCAACAACGGCAGCTGTCAGCTCATTGCAAGTAAGCTGGCTATCGTTGCTAATATGTGACAGGATTTTTCCATGACAGGTGAACTCTGTGCATCATCTTTGTCCAACCGAAATCCTTTCTGAGTTGAAAATCATGTCGTTATCTTAATAAAGGCTGCACGTGGAATGACTTACTTTGATCTCAGCAAACTATAATTTAGATTAACAACAAGCACCTGAGCAAGCCACGGAGATATGCAAAGCCTCCTAGATAGGAGGCCTTTGATATACTGGGCCAGATAACGCGATTGATAAGCAAATGGCCATCCATTAATTGCCTGCGTGAGTACTTGATCTTCATACGCTTACTTAGACCTGAAATCGTATTGAACGAGTAATCTCATTCCAGTCTATTCAAATAGATGCTAGTTGATTATGATTTCAGGACTGAAGGTGCATAATTTTACGTCAAATCTTTTCCTGGTAAAAATTTGCCGATTGGTTCCTTGCTTGCCCCTATTGTTGAGAGCACATACTTGAACGTAGATATGTGCAAGTTTGAATCATCCCAAAAAGATGAAAGCAGCTGGATGATTTCTCGAAGGCTGATAGAAATGATAGAGCTTTTAATTTTGGGAGACAAGTTAGCAACTGAACGAACTTCTTCAAGCGAAGCTGCCGCGACAGGGCAAGTTCACTCATTCGAAACCACGACAAAAATCAGGTGAACTTCCGCAGAATTGCAAAAATACCCGTCGGTGCTGGATTAGAAAATCAAGACCGAGTGGTTCTCCGCAACTGGCGTGCCGCTGCACACTGGTGTGCAGCGAGACGATTCTTGGTGTACGGTGAAATGATTTTATATGAAATTATGAGCATTACAGTTTGCTTACTCAAACCATAGCTAGACTTCCACTGTGCATTTACGTTGTTTTTGCGAAGTTCAAATTTTGCCCCCCTCCTGGCTATGCCTATGATTTCAGGGCAGTTAAGGTAATCATGTAAAAACAACATGTGAGTTCTTGATGAATACAAAGTCTTGAAAAGCATGCCAGAATGACAGTAAAGCTGAAACGATTTGTGTTTAGTGGAACAATGGCAAATTGGTCTGAACTGTTAATTATGCAGTTCCGAGATTTTAAGATTTAACTTGCTTCGTATTTTCGTTTGTTTTTGATATATAACATTTAGAGATTGGGAAGGAAACCCTTATCAGTCGGGGTCGAACTAGGAAAGGTTCTCCACGTGAGGGAATGCTTGCATAGTAACAGCCATTTTCGTGTTCTTTGTAGCTTGTGGAAGCTGCAATATCACCGCAACGCCTGGCATACCACATCCGGCCGGGGCTTAGATTGTGTCGTGCAAACTTCAACAGTGCTTTCTTCTGGATCCATGTCAAGAAAATCATCCAAAACTTTCAGTTCGTTCGGCCAGTGTTTCCTCACATCACATCACGCACAAATCTCGGAAATGTTGAAGCACACACTCTCAGTCTTCCGGGACGACACACAAAGCGAGGCGATGTCATCGGGTTTTTGCATGTGGGCGTGCACGTCCACAGGTTCAACGCTGTATGTAAAAGGACCATTTCTAGTCTTTTTGCCACAGAGGCTTGAATCCAATTTATGTTCAATTTACGGCGACTGAAATCGCACAATTCTGCTGCGACAGCAGCAGTGGTCAGCTCATTAGCAAGAAACATGATACATGTTGCTGGTGCGAGACAAGATTTCCCCTCCTCCGCAAAGCTGTCAGTGTAAAAATCGGCCATGGCCAATAATATCTCATGTTCTTTCTGCAGAGATGGAATTCCGTGAAGAGTTCGCAAACAAAATGCGCACTTGTGAATTTCTTACACCCCTTTGAACAGACAGCATGCGCGCAATTCGAGAAGGGCAATAACTCATAAGTTGGTCTTCTAAATGTGATAGTCATGATGTTATGGAAGAGCACTTTTGCTTTTCCGCTTGCTTCTTATGCAAAGACTTGTGAACAGACTTCTTTTCATATCCTTACGCATGTGAACACTATAGCATAAAAGCTCTTCAACCTGTATGGATTCCCAGTGATGAACACACATGCCATAGACCTCTGGTTCCCAACCGGGTGTTCCCGGACCCCAGAGGGACCGAAACAAGATTTGCGTGGTCCGGAATGCGATTTTCGATGGAAAGAGTGGTCTGTTCTTGGATGTACCTTTTTTTCAAAAAACCGGGATTCGTGAAAGCTTGCAGGTGGTATTACTTAAAAGAACATAATCCAGGGTAATTACTCTAACTAACGTCACTATTTTAACAATTCAAATTGTTAAATGCCTGCATCGCTATTTCTGTTTGATGCTGCGGTTGCTTGACTAAGATAAATTTCGAATGGGCGCATCACCGCCGATTTTTGTAAAACTCAGGTGACTTGAGATTGTGTGCTGAACACACTGCTGAACGGCCACACATTTACTTTCCCGTTTCTCTATTGTTAGACGCATTTGTCTACATTTTTGTGGCTTCCATTGTTTGTGGCTTCCAGCGTATTTTCCCAAATCATTGTTCAACCAACTTTGACATTGCAAGTGTCAGTATCTAAGAGATTTTTTGTGCTAATTAAGTTTAGTCTTGCGTGGAACGGCCGAAAAAAATAGACGAAAAGAGGCAAATGGCCGCAAAGAGTCGTAATGCAAACAGCAAATGCTCTGCGAAGAAGACACACCGGATTTACCTTTACAAGCAGAGAAAAGAGTTTTCAAAACAATGAAATAAACGTATTTACGAAAGAGAATATCCTAGTTGCTATTTCATTTATTTCAGTTGTTAGACTGGCATGCAAACTTTGTTTCAAGCTGAAGGTTTTGAACGCTGACGTTCCCATTAGAAAACCACCTGCTTGATTGTTTAAAGATCAGCAAATCGCAAAAGACAATTACTGTAAATTTACCCTATTCCGAATTACAAACAAGTAATTTCTGCGTGTTATTTCACTATTTTCTGTTGGCAACATCAATCCCGGGAAAATTGTTTTGTTTCTCTCTTGTTGTTTTTTGTTTAGGAAGTTGTCATTGTCCAGTTTAAGAATGCATTGAGCTTTTGTTTATGGTTTTGCGTGTTCCACTCGCTATACAATAATCGACCCACGTCTTGTCCTTCTTCACGTTGAAATAAATGAAATGATGCATTTCTAAAGTTTGCCTCAAAATTTGCAAAATATTGTGTGTAGCCTCTGAAAGAAGATCAACCGTTAGAAGACGCTTACTGGCTGCGTGCGTAAGGGTGGCGGACAAGTTTCATTTTAGTAATACAGAGCCTTGTTTGTAACAGTTGGTTGCAATCCAATGGCTTGTGCATCAGAACGGGATTTCTGGGGAGATTTCGATTACATCACACGCAAGAGAATGACCAAAATGCTATTTCGTGCACCGTGCGACAGGCAAGAAGGTTACAATGCCAATTTCCAAAGGTCTTGCGTCGAGCTCCAGGCATCACCAACACCGAAGTGGTCGCACTGACCACCATGTCAGCGACTGGTCAACCTAATACGAGTGAGCGACGCAAGAAGGTACAATGGTAGGTTTGCCGTAACTAGACGCCGAGTAACAGCACGATGTGTCGTTGATTTGATACGCAAAAATCACAGCTATATTGTTCTTAAACCACTTAGCATTGTATTCATTAATATGGGCTGACCGTTTTAATATATCTTATAAGCACAGTCTCCTTTTGCAGAAGCTAAAGTTAATTGTGTTCTATGCTTTCCAAGGCATTGGTTTAAAATGGGACAGAAATTGACAATTTTCATGAGCGTTAACCGTTTTGAAAAGACGTTTGGTGGTACAGAAGTTAAAAATGGCGTGAAGTAAGAGATTCAACCCAAAACTGTTTTTTTTGTTTTGTCCGCCATCCTTCTCCAGCGCTCCCGCCTTTATGGGCAGGGCATAGGTTCGTGTTATTGGTGGGAATCATTTTGTCGTTTTATTTGCCGTGGGGACAAGCAGAAGCAGCGTGGTTTTTTATTTATTCATTTATTTTGTTTCCGCAATCTAACAGAGGTTTACAAGTATACTGGTTCTTGTTGGTTTGCCTATACTTTGATATATAACAAATAAGGGAGAGTTTTGAGAGGCAGTAATTTTGGAACATACTAAGATTGGAAAAAAAGAGGCTGTTATGCCAAGCATAATAGTTAGAGGCATGCACTAAAGCTTTGTCGTAAATAAAGACACATATACCCGGATGTGCAAGACGTTTTGCTTACATGCAAATAATTAGCACAGACAGAAACAGAGTTGTTTCGCGAAATAGATCGTTGCAAAGTGTGGGCAATACAGTAAAACAAAACGAGAAATGGGACACACCAAGGAGAGAACGTAAAATGTAATAAAGAAAAGTATGGTTCGCTTTTCCTAACTGTGTACTTGTAGGGTGGTACGATAAGTCACTCCTATTACGTTCATTAAGGGTTTTTTATCGCGTTTTTCATATATTTGAAATCTTGACTTTATGGAAATTTTTAACGTTATTAGGTATTGGGGTAAATTTGAGATGGGTTTTAATGGGTTTTAATTTGGTTTTTATTTCTAGTTTTCGAGATTGTGAATAAGATGAGAGAATTTAGGTGGGGAGTTATGGTGTTTTCATAATGGGTTTTTTGTTTTGTTTTGTCCACCACCCTCTCCAGCGCATCCACCTTCAACGGTGGGGCAACAGGCCAAAAATGATGAAATCTATTTTGGGTTAATCAAATATAAAGCAAAAGAAGCGAGGCTTTGTTTCAAGGACATCAATTAATGAGGTGAGGCATGCAGCATGCAGAGACAGGCATGTTGCATGCAAATGCAGTAATTTCAATAGTGTAAAGTACTGTATACTGCAGAGCACGAACAAATAGGTAGTAAAGTATAAGGTGTGCAAGGTTGAACTGCAGGAAAGATAACGAATAATGTAACATAAATAAACAGAAAACGTAGAAAACAGAAATTAGCAAACATAATAATTATGAAAATAAAGGGGGTGGTTCAACACTGAGTCCAGGGTGATTGTGTGGCTTGATATATGGTTTGTATTGAGTTTATAAAAGTTTCTCGTTTTCCATGTATCAGTAGTCTTGCTTTGATGGAATTTTTGAAAGAGGCTATTAAGTATTGGGGATGTTTTTCATGGGATTTAACTTTGTAAAGAATATGAGAGAATTTAAGTAATGGTTATGGTGTTAGCATAGTGGGTAGGAGGAAGAGGGGCATGGAACTGGATACGCTAGAGGGTTAAAAAATAGTCTGTGTGATTGTGGGTTGTTATTGAGTAGATGGTTGTAGCATATTGTAGGAGGGGCTGTATGTACTTACATTTATGGAAAAGATGGATATCGTTTTCGTATTTTTCATTACATAGATGACATTGCGGGTTGAGAGCTGGTATATTTTGTTTGAAATTGGCTTCAACAGGCAGGACGTTTAACGATTTTAAAGTTAAAAGTTTTTAAGTAATTTGGGAAGATTGGGTGGTGTATCCATGAGTAATTTTGTTTGGTGATGTGTANTGTGATTTCAAGTTGACTGGCCGTGGGAGTTTTGGGTGTTTTTATTCTATGGAGTATTTCTTTTGTTTNTCCGCGTATTATTTCTTCTTTTGTGATTTTATACTGTTCTACAATCTTAATCANATATTTGTAATAAGGTGAAGGTCTAGCAGCATGCGGGGTATTGTTGAGTTTTGGGAATTGGAAAAGGTTACGAAGTTGGAGTGTTTTCATTATGGGTTTTTCATCCCACAGCTTTTCGTATGACACTCTTCAAGGGACAACGTCAGAATGAAGTGGAGATACAACCGTACTGGATTATATACGTTAAGTCTGGCCCTTGTACAGAAAAGAAGAGATCACATTGGTTGAAGCAGTGGCCAATAAGAAAGGGTTTAGGAGATAAGAAAAGGCTAGTTGTCATTGGTTGAAACTTCGTCGAAACGTCATTCGAACTTCCTCGAAACGTTGAAACAGTCAGCCATGGAAAAGTTTAAGAGATATTCAAGGAGAAAACGAATTCTTTTTGTTTGCAGAGAAGAGGATTCAGAGATTTGATGAAAGTCGCTTCCAGGGCAGAGATATGAAATGGAGTGCGAGCTCGAGCGAGGTCAGAGAATTTGTCCTTATTGTAATGTAAGGCACATTGGGAGTTGTCAAGATGTTGACCGATGGCGGATTCGTGAGATTGTCAGGGACTTGTGTCCTTACCAGGGCGGGGAAGGCTTTTACGGATGTGTGGAGTGTCCACGTCATCTACCGATTTCAAGCAGTGGTCGACATAAAAGGAGTCTCGGACAGTTTCCAAGGTTTCCTGGCTAGCGTGTGTTTCGTTATCGTCCGCGACCTTGCGCAAGGCATAGCTTGCGCATGCAGGAGATGATTTGGCTCCGAACAGATGAACCATTCTTTGATAATCAGCGGGAGGTTGCGTGTAGTCATCGTTTGGCCACCACAAAAACGTTAAAGCGTCCCAATCCTTGGGATCGATGGAAGATTGCCTTGATGACAGCTGAGAAGGCAATCCTTCCTCGTCGGAACCGCAGCGGCGCCCCGAGCAGTCCGTTCGTTAAGTCTGGCCCTTGTAAAAGATGATCGTTCAGCGATACGCCACCGAACCTAGCCGCTCAGTCAAGAACCACACGGAACTTTCCTGCTGAGCAGCAAGCATGATGAGTAATGATCCAGACTTTAGATCGGCCAGGTTTCCAATCTGCGGGAACCTTTCTGGCAAACCCGCTTCTCAGTAGTTCGTTGATTTTTTCTTTGTATTGATCAAAGAATTCGGCATCGCGCTCGAACTTCCGTTTCAAATACACCAGGCGCCTTTCCGTCACCACGCGGTTGTTTAGTAGCGTCACACACTCTTGACGCCACGGTAGAGCAATTTGATAGTGGCCGTTAAGCTTCGTCACACTGCCACCCACCTTACTAAGAAACAGTTGTCTTTGACGGACAGAAGGATTTCAGTGTTGGCCGACTTTTCACAAAAGTCCTGTTCAAACAATTGCTGCATTTTGTCGTTAAGCCTTCCAGCGTCGCAACAAGATAAGCAAAGGTAGCATTCTTTGTTCGATGGCATCATTTCGTCCGGGCCCATCAAAACCCAACCAACACCTGTTCTGAACGCGGTCGGTTGACTGCGTCCGCTACCTACCCTGGCATCAACAACGGAGTGCACTTGCACAGCTCCGGCCCCAATCAAGAGGTCGATACATGATTCAGATACCTCAGGAAAATGCAAACCGTGTAAATGTTCGTAGCTGC
>JGI24159J19872_10011902_pt1 | contig 11376 bp, 5 predicted proteins | sample Ectturendosymbi4_FD_19872 | JGI IMG/M metagenome (IMG submission 19872) | reverse complement strand
TTTTTTTGCAGTTTCAATGTTGTGGGTTGACTGATTACAAAGACTGGGAAAAGAACATCTACTTTAACTGCTCCAATGCAAACCCCAGCATGGAGAAATGTTCCGTGCCATGGTCATGCTGTAAACATGAAAACGAAACAGTGAGTATGCTGGAACGTTTTCGATAAAGCAGTGAGTATAGTGACAAGCGAAACAACGAATACGATGCTTCTTTTTCACTTCCTTTCCAGGGGATCCTCAACACACTTTGTGGCATCGGAGTCATGAAACTTGATGTGAGTACCTGCTGTCGGTTGAACTTGCTATGACGTTGCGCACTTTCTGCTTCAATATTTCCCCGCCTAATTTTTAAAATTGTTGGCATTTGCCGCTCTGCATCGAGATAACTTTTTCAAATTGGCAGATGCGTTCTTTTTGGAAGTTGCGAGACAGCGTTTTCAATCAATTTTGCTTTTAGCACTGTAAAACTTTGAGATTCCTACCTGGCATCTCCCTGATTTTTCTGCGTGGAAACCCTAATGTCGGAAGATCCCAACGCATTTCTGCAGCTAATTGATGCAATTTTTCAGTGTCATGTGAAAACGCTAGTTCTGTTCTGAGAGTTCAGGTAAAATTCTTGTATTTTTAAAGCCGTTGTTGCAAAGAAGTAGATTCTTTCTTGCAGCCTACTAAATGCTTATACCACTTAAACTTATCTATTTTTACTAAATCCGATATAAATGTTCACACGGCCGGTGTTTTACAACACGCCTGTTCCTACCCTTGTGCAACTTTTACAGCCATCGCAAAGCTGCGACCTACAAAATTTAATTTCGCAAAGCTGCGGCCGGTCAGCACAAAAAGAGCGCCCTTTTTGTGATGTAACAAATACCTCGAATGGCCTCTCGCGCTTTTGTGCGGTCCAGAAAACAAATACCCGCGTGTTTGTCACAAGTTCACAACGACACATATCTGTCTGTGGAATGAGGAACAAGTGCCAGAGGAAATGCGCGTCTGCAACATTTTCCAACAGCACTTGTTGAAATAGAACCTGCGATAAGATTTTTTGAAGCGCTGCTCTACGCACAGATAGACTTCTTTGCTGATGGGAACTTTTCCTGTACAGTGAAATGAACTCATAAACTGAACATTGTTTTCGGTAAATGCTTTGCTAATTTCGAGTTACGGTGAAAAACATTTTAACCTGTCAACAACTCGTAAGGTTTCGGTGCGAAAGGCCGTGGTTGTTCTCCATCGATTGCAGCCTATTTCTGATAAACTCCAGCACGGTACATTGCGGGGTGTGTTGGTGTGGTGGTTTACTATGCGTCACATGCACGTAACGCTTCACGAAGAAGCCGTTTTTGCGACGGGAAACACTTTTACGTTCTGAACATTCCTGCAGAACGTCGATCGGGATGACGTGATCTACGACGTAGGGTGCGTTGACGCTCTGGTCAGCTTCATCCATGACCACCTGTTCGTCATAACGTGCGTGGGCTTCGCCATGGCCGTGCCACAGATGGTTGGGGTCCTGCTCGCCCGCATGCTCGTGCTCCAGGTCAAGGACGCCGCTCTGTATATTTCGCTGCAAGAACGTTTGGCATCGGGTAATCCCCGGCCAGTAGTTTACGAAGAGACAGAGTTCTTCGTTTGACACGCTGCCAATCATTTTCTTTTATCTTTTTGATGAAATGATTCTTGAAGTGAACAAAGTACTGTAGAATGAATTTATTGCTGTTCACTTCTTGTTTGTTTTCGCTAAAGTTTAAGCTTGTGACTGCTTACGACTTTGCATTTATAAAGCTGAGTTTTTCGCTACATGCCTTTTCGTTCGGGTGCTCCTTCGTTGGTGATGTTTGTTCCGCCACTAGTTGGTTGAGGTAACAACCGCAAAACGTAGAACGACGGCGACGTTGGTGCTTTGATTGTTGCTAAACGGCAACTTGAAATAACGATAGCAGTTGATTGCTTGGTGCTTGAACTGCACAAGTGAAATTATAACGAGCTGCGTGAACGCGCGCGCAAGAATGAATGAGAAGCTCTCGGAGCTTTGAAACTTACAATAGGTGTGAGGTTTGCCAAAAGTTTGTATTTCGCTTGTTTCTTATTGCAACGGTGTCTCATGCATTGCGCTTTTTGCCAAGTCCCCAAGTGTCCCTGGAATCTGCGTCCTTTGTATTCCACAAGCGATTCTTCGCAACACAATGACAGGTCCAAGTGTTGGATGAATTGCTGTTCACCGCAAGGTAGTGTTTTCAAGTCTGTCATTACTTCTCTTGATATTCTGAGTACGATAGTTACCTCGGCAAGCAACTTATATGCGCTTTCTTATTAGTGCTCGTCAATTATGACGTAGTCGCAAGTTCAAACTTATCACCGCTTGCTCGAAATAAATACTTGTTGCGCATGCGCAGTGAGCCCGCGGTTTCCGCCACAGAGCGAGGGCCAATTAAAGGCGTCGCTTTGTCAACTCTTTTCTCGCCACTACCCCGCAAGCCAACAATGCTTTTTGAAGCCCAAGCAGAAGCATTCTTAAAATTTAAACATGGCTGAAATGCGCTAGCTGAGTTCATATGACACAAAAAAGAGTTTTGTGTAAACATTTGTGTTCTAGTGCAGTCGTTCTTTCGGTAGCATATCTTTTTAACTCCATAGTGTGAAACCGTTACCTGGACAGGTGAGATATGACAGTTTTTGAAATATTTAAAGAAAATTGTTGTCATCATTTGCGCGTTGTACATTACAGTACAGCTTGTGCGTGTCTGCTAGTATGCAACTCTCTTGTACGAGAATTCTGGAAAGTTCACAATGTGACCGTTTGCGTTGCTTTCTAAAATCTGTCTTGTATGGTGCATTCTGCAAGCTGTTACAAGGTTATGAAATCTTTTTGTTGCCCTGTTTGTCAACCCAAAAAAAGGTGCGATAGTGTTGTATTTTAATCAAAGTCTTTGTTCATTTTTGTGTCTTCATTTACGCGGCGGTACTATGACAATAATGTCGACTGTGTGCTTTCTCGGTATATCTTTTATATCCAGTAAACGCAAATAAGGTGGTGAATTAGTGCGTGATTGGTAGATTGTACACGCAGAACCTCAAAAGTTCGACTGAAGGATCTTTTAAAAGTGCCTTTTTCCTGTCCTTTGTCTATGGTGCAGATGATGTTAAACGTATCGTGGTGATCTATTTTGCGGTGGCCAGTGCAGGGTTCCATGCGTGGGGGTATTGATGGAGCAAGGTTTTGCTTGAACGTCTCCCTCAATAACTGTGAAAACTTGCGCAATTTCGACTGGGCGCGTTGTTGCATACTATGATCTGTGAAACGTTTTTGTACTCAGCTTTAGCCGCCAGTATAAAACATTATAAATACACAGGAACATCAACAAAAAATAAATGTGGGGCTGGGACACCGAAAAACCCGAAGGTTATCTTGTCAAGGTGTCCCTGAAGTTATGCAAAGTCCACCCAAAACTGTCCAATCGAGTTATCCAGCTCTTCAGCAGAGTAGTAAGAGTCTTCATTCGATTGCTTACACATTTGCTGTTTTTTGACGTTTCGAAATTCGAATTACCTGAATTTGCTGCATGTCATGTTGTGAGTCTGCCTTATAGACGCAAATAGCGTCACGCAACAGCATGTAGAAACGAAACTTATAAACTAAGTTATGTAATTGAAACCGTAACCAGCTGAATCAAATTATTCAGTTCGGCTGGGAATGACTGAATTTTTAAAACATCATCAAAAAACGTTATACTTGATCATAGGACAAACATGGATAGAAAAATTCCATGTTTATCATTTTAATCATTAATGGTAAAAGAAATAGCTTTGCAATTTTACCATCTGACGATTGCTGTCTTTCGAAATTGCCTTGCGTTCATGACCGTAATAAAATTTTCTGTGATATTCGACCCTCACGCTCTGCTAAAACTCTGCGGTTGCAGGAGGTGTTTGCAGCGCAGTTGCACTGCATGTATTCGTTCACGGCACGTGGTCTTTGTTGTCAGTTTTGTTTGTTCAGCCCGGTCGTTTTCCTTGCCAGTCTTGGTTGGCGCGAGCGATACATCAGCAAAGTTACATGCTGTGCTGACGTCATATAAACTGCTCGTGGCGCCGCGGCAAGCAGTGGATCACTGAGAGCCGTCAATTGCCAGCCGCTGATGTTTTGCTTTGCACTCATGTAACGCTTTCAGGCGCACTTTGCCATCGCCCGTTTCACTCGCAAACATTTGAAACTGACAATTTTGCACTATTTTTCTACAAACAGTGCTTTCGTGCACTTGAAAGAGAACGTTGATGCTCTATCGGCGGCTTTTGGACGCCCGTGAAAAATTTGCAAGAGAGGGAAGCATAGCGTGACGGATGGAATACTGTAAAAACTAAATATTTGGTGCTAATTCAGTTCTTGTGCCGCGAACAAATAATAGTCAATGCTTTAAGTGTCTGTAAGAACGTCGAAAGCATTTTTGCATCAGCTTAAAAACATGGTAAGTTACCTTGCTAATGTTTGTGTCTAGGGCAAAGAGTTGCAAGCCGAGACAAACTACCTGTTACCTCTGCTTCTTGAAGCCCAATCCTGCTGTTACTACAGCGTAACGTCCGTAGTTATTACCTATACATAATTATTTGAAAGCATCAGTTCTTGCCAAGCCCATTACCGAACGCTACAGTCTTCAATCTCTCCCTTTTGAAAGTTCACTTACTTTGATTTACAAGGTATACGAAGCTATATTTGAAATATGTTTGCAGGGAGGCGATCGCCTCCCCCCTAAAATCTACGAAAGTAAGTTTATTCATCATGATTTTGTACGATTCGGAAAAAAAATTCGCGATTTAAGGCCATTCTGTCGTCTATTGTTTGTGAAGTGTACTTCATCTCTCTTACAGCAGCGAAGCCCTTGTGAGACTTGACTACCAAATATGAAATCCCCCCCCTAGTCTTACTGGTTGGATCCCACTGTGTGTGTGGGAGGACGATTCGAGCAAAGGGTTAGAAGTGTTGCAGTCAAACGAAGTTCGAGAATTAATGCTAGAACCGAGCAGCAGAAAATTTGTCATGTATTTCTGGTTTCGCACGAATCTGGTCCGTCAGGCTTTAACATCTTTAATACGTGGGATTCACGCTTGGGTTGCAGGAGAAACGGCCGAAAGCATCGATAGGTTGAAAGAGTTGCGGTGCTCTGCTTTATCGCACATTTCACTGTCACCTTGTGTTCTACTGTTTCGGCAGTTTAATATTCAGGTGCGTGACCGTGCTCCTTTCTAACACCGCTTAACCTGTACTCGCCTTTTGCTATTATGTTCTTTACATTTCACTTGTTTTGTTGACGCATTTTCACTACTTGTATGGACAGACTCCTGCAATTTACTGAGCTACAATCTGTTGTGAGTAATGTAATCGAGTCGGTTGCCGGGTGAGTCAATCCTTAACCTGGTGGTGACCGTCTTGTTTTGAATCAAACAAGTATGAAGCATTGTCAAAAAACCGTGGCCCTAATGTATGAGACTCGGAACCGAAGCATTAACCAGGGTATAAACCAGCTATGTCCAACCCAAGTTGTTTACTGAGCCTAAAAGTATATCACTCTTGACCAGGGCCGCACATCAAATGACATATTTCTAAGGGCCGCACATTGAACGCTTTGATTTTAGAAAACTAAATTTAGCTTCAACTAATATACTGAAAGCGTTCGAATCCTAACTGCAATGGTAACAGACGTGATAAAGAGGCACTGAGGGCCACCTGCGTCAAAAAGGTCAAATTCAAAATTATCAAACCAAGGACAGGCTGTCAGCATTAGTATACTTTAACTACAGCGTAAACTACTGGACCGCACAAAACCCTCCCCGGGTCGCATGCGGCCCGCGGGCAGGACATAGCTGGTATTGATGCGATCGGAAATCCCGAGCGGTATATGCGCAAAGCTTCGCACCGTGGCAGCAAGCAACAATAGAGATCATGCTCGCAATCTCTCTTACTCGCTCCACATATTATTCTTCACGCACATCCCGTTCGTGGCGAACCACACAATCAACGCAACACCACCGGAGAGGTTGCAACAGTATAGACCGACCTATCTGCCGCTGCATCTAAGTAGCTGATACCGGCCTCGGAACGATATTTTACCAGGGGTTTTACGAAGACCATTGCCGGGCCCCTTGGCTTCTGGGGCTCTTATCGAAACTTCATAGCTTGTTTGTTCTGCTAATCAGAATACAGACAAAAGGCATACTTTGGTAAGATTTATAAATAAATTGATTGCTATACTTGCAACTGGCTTGCACTAATTTTGGGCTTGATTACAGAAAAAAAACTTTGCGTGTGTCCATCCTCCCGGGTACGATGTACCTCTTGTGCCCCCCTCTCGTAGCCTTTGGTTGATAACTTCAGGCTTGTGACTTTGTCAAAAGGAACAAGTCAACGACACTTGCGAACTCGTCGAATGTGATCCACCTACGTAAACGTGTAATTCAGATCGTCTGTTAACACATTGCTGCGTGGAGGCTTTTAGGGACAGTGTTTGCATTGAAAACTTCGATACTGTCTTATTCTTTAAAGCTGCTTTGACCGAGCACTTCTTGCAAAATGGTGCGGATCTTTGGATAGATCGACCGTTTCTCGAAAATATTTTGCAAAAGCAGTTTGAAGAGCAAAGAAATGTCATCCACCTTCTGTCAGTCTCGCACTTCTTTAACGAAATCATATTTGTGTGAACTGTTCATTTGTAATTTTCCGTTACACATCTTTATGCTACAGTATCTACCTGAATTAATTTTTTCATGTTGCCCTGAAAATTCACTGATTCGCCCGAGAATCAGAAATTTCGTAGGTTAGGCGCTTGTTTCTTCCACCTATTCCCGCTGGCTCGGTTGTGGATTGTCGCTCTCAGCGTGATGAATTAAATGTTGTACATTGAAGAAATATATTTTTATGCTAATTGCGAAATCTTTCGCCAGCTTTTTCCGTCTCCAAGGACAAGACCAACAGCGAAACTGCTCGTTTTTCACGAAACATGTCCATAAATCACTCAAGTATCGGAACAAAGGTCTTGAAGTTTTGATCAGGCACTGCACTCTCAACAGAGCTTGTTGGCCAGCGGCACGCTGCATAAAATTTTAACACCATGTCTCGTCTGCTTCTTCATGGTCAACTCATCGACGTCAAAGCGCGAAAGGAACCTTTGTTCTTGACAGGTCAGGCGGCACGAAGCACGCTCGCGGGTATGCGAGATTTTCAAATGCTGTGTGACGTGTGAATAGAAGCTGCACGCAAACCGCAGATTTGTTACACAACAAATCTGAAGGTGCACAAATACAGTACGCCACCAAACAACAGAGCCCCCGAGAGAAATTTTGCAAGGCGGCGCTGTAGTCCTTTCACCTTAGGACGAGGCAGGCTTGTATAGAATTTTCTCGATATAATTGCGAGTTTGATTCCCTCCGAAAATAGATTTAAACTCTCATCAATGCCTCATTTCTGTGATTAAAGTACATACCTTTTCGCTGTTAAGTTGCCGTGAAGCAGTGTGGCAAAGGATAGGAAACTTCAAGCTTAAGCAAAAGTTCGTGTCAAAAAATATAAACAAATAAAGGGTTAAATAAGATTACCTGCACGTAAATACACTATAAAAATATATCTTACAATTTTGATGTCAGCCTAAAGGTGATGCAGTTAATACAAATATAGTTTGGTACGTATGAGGGAGAATCACAACAAAATGCATAAAAAATTTATTTTGAATCACTGAAAAAATAAAAGACTAAAAACACATGTCATATACACTTATTTGCCTAATTTATACAAGGTTTGCAACAACGAATAAAGCTATATTAAAAAAAACAAGCTTAAATTCTTGCCTTTTCACTCTGAGTAGCGATAGTACAACGACAATCACTGCGCATAAACACAACAACCCGGAAATACGACAGTCGCACAATGTGCCTGGCAGCCAAAATCAAACGTTGACGTACACAAACTGCCTTGACAGTAATTAAGACTCGGGGTCTGCCTTTCGTACCACAAGAGCAGCAAATAGTCAGGTTGGCTTCAAAGCTCGACAACAGCAGCTAGAGGAGGAACGTTCATTCGGCCGGGGGATATTGCCCAAGTTCCCGCGTCAGGATCGTAAACTTCAACAGATTTGAGATTGTCGTAGCGGGAGTTCATGCTGCGACCATAAAAAGCATAGACTTGTTTACAAGTTCGAAATGAAAAAGCCTTACACGCCTGGTTTGAAGTGGTAGCTCAGTGTTTTTTACCGACAAGCTTCACTCAGTCGTTGCGACGTTGTTTGCAAGTTTACACTGGAGATAGCTCGGTCCAAGATTTTTTGAGCCCGGACCGCCCATGGCTCACAAAATCTAATCCATTAACGGGCTCGTGGACCGAGGACATTTTTTCTTTTTCAATCCGGCCCGCTAAACAATTATACGGTTTATTTACAAATTAAAAAAAAACAAAAATTTAACTGTTGAAGAGTTAGTGATTTGGTAGATTTGAAAAACACCTATTAATTCTCAAGTAACTAGTCTCCACAAAATCCAGATGGTTTCACACACTGTTCACGTCACTGAGAGGTTCCTCCTAACACGAAAAAATATTGAAAGTATTTTCATGATTAGTGGGCGGTGGCTGCCCGGCCACATCTAACCGCCAATCATATCGTTAGCCGGTCCTCCGCTGCTTCAACCCTAACGACTCTCCAAAAACCAGACCATTAGCGGCCCAAGCCATCTCTGGTCTATATGCTCTTGTGGCGTCACTTTGTTGAGCGAACGCAACGCACATGCTGCGAAGAGCACACCAGGCTCGTCAGTACACACCCCTCATATGGCGAGCCCCGGGGTCACTGCGATTGGTTCTCGCGTATCCGTGATCATGGCTTGGCGGAACAATTGGCTGCTGATGCAGATTCCTGAATGTTATCGACTCAAAAACGCAAACAACGTTTAACCGTAAACAGCCTTTGATATTATCCCACGACTTACGGCACATCTTTGCTTATCAACCAGAGGTGGCCACGGATCCGTAGTGAAGAAGTCAAATCCGGCAGGATCTGCGTTTTTTCGGGCCCGGATCCGGAGCTGGAGTCAAAAATTTTTGAAAAACGGACCGGATCCGCAATCAATTTTTATTTTCGGCAGTAGCAGGAGTATGCGTGGTGTTTATAAATGTCATTGCTTCAATACATGGCTGAATTTCGGTTGCATCGGTGATTGCCGGTGTCAAGAGAAATTTCTGACTTCATGTGCGCATGCACGGGATAATATTCTACTTGCGCTGAGAAAACTGATGATTATCAAATGCGCTGAGAAAACTGATGATTAGGGCTCAGGGTTTGGTGTTTAGGTAAGTGTGTCGGGTTAGGATATTGATTAGGGTGAGAAAATGAAAAATAATTAGGATCTAAGACTAAGTCCAATATTTTTCAGTGGTTATAGTTATTCCCGTTCTGTACCTTGCTGTGGGTGTCCGGCACCTTATCAAAAAGTTGTAATTTACACAACACACAACAAAAAAGCAATTGCCAAACTTTATACCTTTGCTTTCAGAAGCAAAATAGCTGAAAAACAATAATAGGTCAGAAATTTCGCAGAGGTCAGAAATTTCGCTTGACACCGGAATTTGAACAGGATTCGGATTCNCAAACAACAAGAGCTGAGTCGGAAAATGCGACTCCNGCCACCTCTGTTATNAAACCGTGACGTTAACATGGAGATACAACTTGCACNATTTATTTTTGATACAAGTCCTGGATAATAATACTTGGGCTTTTTAAATATNTACCGTTAAATATTTTGCGTTTCAGTGATTCTCACAGCGTTTTTTGCTGTTTGCAGAAACGCACATCAGCTTAGTTGCCGCCCACTCCTCACCTCACTACTAATATTTTTTGGCTAAACGTCTGAATTATTTCGTTATCATCTTCCTTTCGCTGGTTTGATATGAAACTAAGTTGATAAGAAACAAATTTGTTCTCTGGATGCTCTGCTGAGAATGCGTATTAGATAAAAAGCTTTGCGTTGAGTAAAATACCTGAGCTTTATACGATAAAAATTGGAAGGAAAAGGTTTAGGCTGAAACTAACAAGCCCATTGATGGCACACTTGTGCAGTGAAAAGAACTTTGCTTTTTTCCCTATATCAATTTTATGAATTATCTTTTCTCAATATTGGACTTTTATCACTTTATCTGTAGTTGATAAAGAAACTTTATATTACTCTATTAGCCGGCGGTGGTGGGCTGGTGGCATATAATCAATTTGCGGAAACAAAAGTAACGACAAACGCACAAACCCTCCAAAAACGTAGATTTTTCCATCAAGAACATAAGCTCCGGGTTTCAGTCTCCGATTTTTGAGCTGTTGTATCGGCTTCCATTCGTTCTTTGCCAAGTCGTATCTCTCAGCTGTCGAATTAACGCTGTCGCTCGCCACGTTCTCGTCGTTACCTCCTGCAAAGCATTCATTCGCGTGGAACAAGTCTTAGTTTGGAACTTTTTTTCCAAATTTCGCACAGACCTACATCAAACGTACTTTTTCTTATGAAAATGCACCGTTCGATTTGCATTTTCATCACCGATAATAAAAGTCAAAACTGAATAAACTAGTAACATTCAATAGTGCAGGAAACAAACTAATTTGCTTGAACCTTTCAAAATCCTCTTTTGTCTACTTTCATCACGATATAGTATGTCCCAGGTTAAAGGTGGTACCAGTCAGTGGTGTGTTTAAGGGGAGGCGANCGAGGCACTTGCCTCGGGCTCCCCCTTTTTGGGGGCCCCCCTTGAGGTGATACGCACGTAAAGTTTCCTGNTTTTTTNTGAAAAACTTCTTACTCATATAATGTGCTACATGTGCTACAAAGCAGATCATAAGTAAGTACTCTGCTTTCAAAGGGACCCCTACAGAAACTGTGTGCAGGTACTTTGCTTTCAAATGGGCCCCAGCATCAATTGCAATTTGAAGGTAATCTGCTTCCAAAACGGCCCCCAACAGCAATTATAATGTAAAATTCCATGCTTTCAAAGAGGCCCCCACAGCAATTGTAATGTGTAGGTACCTTGCTTTCAAAGGGGCCTCCAACAACAACTGTAATGTGTAAGTACGTTGCTTTCAAAGGGGCTTCCAACAGTAACTGTATTGTGCAAGTACCATGCTTTCAAAGAGGCCAGTAATTGTAATGTGCAAGTACCTTGCTTTCAAAGGGACCCCCAGCAGCAGCTTTAATGTGTAAGTACCTTGTTTTCAGAGTGGCCATCAACAGCCACTGAAATATGTAAATACTCTGCTTGCAAAGGGCCCCCAACTGCAACTGTAGCGTGTAAGCACCTTGCTTCCAAAGGGCCCCAACAGCAATTGTAATGTAAAATTCCATGCTTTCAAAGAGGCCCCAACA
>JGI24159J19872_10011898_pt1 | contig 11380 bp, 10 predicted proteins | sample Ectturendosymbi4_FD_19872 | JGI IMG/M metagenome (IMG submission 19872) | reverse complement strand
TGACATTGTTGTGACTTTTCGGCGCCTGGGGAATTGCCCCCTCGTTACGCCTGTGATACTATGTAAAAGTTTTGATATCGTACGTAATGTCGCTAACACTGCACCGTATGTATTACTCAAACCTGTAATGAAGTGATAACATTTTTGCAGACGTTTCGGGAACTACTGCTACCGTCATCAGTGCATTTGCAATTTTGAAATTGAAGTAATAACACGTTTCTTGATTTGGTTGATTATCGCTAAATCCCTCCTTTTTAAAACCTGTGCAGCAGAATTACGTTGTCTAAACGCACTTAATATTTTTAGTGGCAAAGCCTGATCGGTTCAGTGATTGTTCCCGAAACAATGAGTTGTAACTTAACTTTTTTGGTCAGTAGATTTCGTGGAACACAGCGCTTTAAGTGTATGCTATCTTTTTCCAGTGGGTGACCTGGCAGGAACAAATGGAGCAACAAAAGGCCCAGAATCGTGTGAACATAGAGAGACTGCAGTCGAACATAAAGAAAATACAGCAGCACTTGCAGGCACAGAACCGCAAGGACGACATGCCGCAGCAGCACTACAACTCTCCTGCCTACGGCGTCCAGCCTCCTGCAAAGCAGGGCGATCCTGAGCGCAGCATGTATTGCGCAGCGCCAGTCCACTTCGAAGAACAGTACCAGGGTCCAAGACCCCAGCAGCAGTTGCAAGGTACAGGGCCAGATGAACACCCTCGAGATTCTGGGATGAATCAACAATATGAAGGTTGCGAATCTAGCCAGCAGTACCGAAGTCAGGCGCCCAACACAAATTATCACGACTCTGGACCAGACCAGCAATATCAAGGTCCAAGGCCGGGGAGTGGGTTTGCAAGACCTCAAATGCATGATCGTCCACCTGGACATTTTACTGACCAAAATGCAGGGACTAGTTTCCAATCTGGGGAGTCAGGAAACCCAGAGAGTGAATATGAACAATCATATTATCATGAAGAAACGGAAGGTAATGAGGCTGAATGGGAAGAACAGCACGATGAATATCAGCAAGCACCGGCTGGTCGTCAGCAAGCTATGCCGCCTATGCCAATGCAATACCCTCGCCAAAGAATGCCTAACATGATGAGGCCCCAAGTTCCAGGATGTCGCATGTTGAGGCCGCGAGTACCAAGCAATTCAGCGGACATGAGGTTTCAGGGAAACATGAGACCCGAAGCAAGGCTGAGATATCCTGCCGGACAAAGGTTTGTCAGGCCTCCTCCGCACAAACTACTTCATCGCTTTGGCAAACAAGATCAAGAAGGGGAAGAATATCAGGAGGAGGAGGATTTTGAAACTCATGAGGCTGGTGACGGGCCTGGCAACGTTAGGCCTCGAATGTTCTTCGGAAGAGGCGGCCGTGGCATGCGCAGGCCAACGCAGATGCATCATCCGGCCAATCGAATGCCATTCCGTCCGCGCGGTCCTCACTTTAATCCGCGGTTAAGAAACACAAGGCCAGAATTCAATGCTGAATGTGAAGAGGAATATCAGGAGGAAGAGCAGGAGTATGACGAACCCGAAAATTACGCACCGCAAGAAAAGTTTGCGAAAACTCAGTCGCGTGGACCAAGGCCCAGTTTTCGTCCTCCGATGCCGCATCGCTTTGCTAGACCACCGAGGCCGCGGTTTCCAGGTGGTCCTGCCTATCCCAGATTCAGGCACATGGCACAGCCACGACCAAAGCACATCCAGAATTACGAAAACGTCTGCGTGTATGATGAAGGAGAAGGATGTGACAACGAGGATGATTATCTTGTAGAAGGCTGCGCTGACAATGGCGAGGAACACGAGGGGAGTGCTCCTATGGAAAGGTCCCACGACTTCCGCGGTGGGCAAAGCAACCATAACGTTTCTGACGGTGGGACATATTACGAAGATCGCCAAGCGGTGTTCGACAAGTCGCACGTCGGGCCGGAGCAAGCTGCTGCACGCCCGTCCATCACACCTTTTCCAGGTGGCAGGGATCGAGAACCCCGGCGAAGCCTTTCAAAGCCTGACAGCGACATTGGTGATGCGGCTGCTGCACCAAAACTGAACCTGAACGAAGCCGCTCGGGATATTTTCGCAAACAACCCGCTGTTTAAAGGCGATAATATCAAGAAACTGCGTGAGCATCTGCAGGCCATCAAAAAAGTTGAAGCTGGCAAAAGTACGTATTTGTCTTCAGTAGTTTTAAAAAATGCCGTGGTTGATGTCAGCCATTGTTGTGTCGCAGTTGATAATTAGATTTTTGAATTCACGCCTACTTCCCACAGCAAAAAATGCCGAGAAAAAACAAATAATGTTGTTGCTGGTAAAATTCGTTTGTTTATTGCAGTATCTCTAGTATTGTTGAGTAATCACTGACAGTTTACGACCGTAATTTGGCCAATTTAGGTGTTGCAAACGTATTTTTACATGAGGAATGACTTCGGGTAAATCAGCACAGTGTGTAACCGAGTCGTTTATATGTATCGTTTGCATGCTGTGAGTGCATACCACAGGTCGGGTATCCCAGTTACTTTGGCACGTAAGCATTGTTGACAAGGTCTCATTTAACACGTTAGGCACGCAACACTGCATTCATTTTTGTGCAGAAACCTGACTGTTCTAATTACAGTAATCGTAATCGGCGCTCAGGGTTCTGGAATGACCCAAAAAGTGACCTCCTATAGCTAGGCGTACGGCCTGTGGGTGTTAGTTGATAAAAACAACTGGTTGCTCAATGCATGCCCCAAAATGTAACTTGGCTGAGTTGTAAGAAATGAAAAGATCAACACAAACAAGACGGCGACGCTCAGTGTTGGAGTTCAGAGGGGGCAGTCCGACAATGGCCACCAGCTAAAAGGTGTCATTTTTAAAGCAATGTAGGGTGCAAACTATTTTTACCTCCTTGGATTACTTGACTGCTTCCAAATGTTTGTCTCTCCTTAATTTATCTAGTTACTTCTTCCTGTTCTGCTCGATTTGCGGCCATGTCAGCGATGATGGGCTTTGAGCTATTGACATTCCATCTCAAACTGTCTTGGGTACTAATCTGAAAATTAGGTCATAAGTCAAACCGCTCATCGCTACATACAGTGTCTGTTTCGCAGATGAGAGCAACACAGGGGCAGGTCCATCTTTCGGCCTAGCGCTGTCCGGCAGTTCTGGACCTCGCACAGCCGAGACCAGATCGGTGAACAGGAGCGCGATTCTGGAAAGGGCGAAGAAGCTCAGCAGCCTTGACCTTAAAAACATAATCTCAGCTATCAAAGCCGTGAAAGAAACGGCGCCTGCGGAGAGGTATGTTGAATGCAGTTTAGCTGTGCGTGCCGTGAAAGGAACATCGCCTGATCTTTCGCCGTCCGTTACAAATTCAGCAGCGGCCCGTCCACCAATCTGCCGGCCAGTTCTGGGGCCAGGCCGGGAAGCGATGCTGCTGGTTCGTCGTCCGCCGCCGAAGCAAAAACCACTGAGCGCGCGAAAGATGCAAAGCAGGAAGCCAGCGCGCAACAGCTGGCCAACAAAGAAGAGATCGAGAAAGCTTTACTTGAAAAATTGGGTCTGAATGTCGGAAGTTCGAAACTCGTCTTGGACCTTGTCAGCGACCCACTGTTGAACGTGCTTGGCTCTGACCCGCTTCGGGAGTACGCTGGCATCGCTGACGACCCATTGTTGATGGAATACGTGAGTGTAACTCTTGCCTACTTCCCAGCTGAATGACCGCGCTAATAATACTCAATAGATCTGTAGCGTTCACATAAAAATCAGCTTGCGTTATAGTTTTGGTAATTTGCTGTGCCCAGCTTAAACTAAGGCAATTGTTTGCTATGGCTTGGAGTCCTGATATTATTAACTTGTCATAAGGTTCAACTGCAAAAACTATAGTACAGTATTATTGTAGCATATTAATATTTTATGAAACCTCACTTGGTTGAGAAATTCCATTACAAATGAGGTAGACAGAAAGATCTGCGAAGTTTAAGCAAGAGGATGATTAAATCCTGTTCTGGTGTTTGCACACATGTTTGCTGAATATGCACCTCTTGTGCGTATCATCACCAATCAGTATTAGTAATGTAGCGTTTCGCCATCAAAATCCAATGCAATTAGGTGTACAGGATCAAGAAAAAACTGATGCCACAAGTGATGATCTGATGCTGTTTGTTTTCAGCAAATCACTTGTTACCCTGACTTTTTGGAAGCTTAACTTCATGCCTTTCCCTGAATACCTGNCACATGGTGATTGGTTAAACCTGTTTTTCACAGAACCTAAAATTCGTAATTTTGAAATTCTGTAACGTTTGGTAAGCGCTANGCATCCGCAATACATGGGCTTTATTTTATCNGGCGTGTCAGATTGGAAAACTGTCCATGTGGAATGCTTTGACTATTGAAAAATGGCGCAAATGTCCTAGTGCCATAGAGTTTCATAGCGGTTGAAATTACGTGAATTCAAGATTCTATTTCCAGATTAGGCAAGGAATGAAGTTACTACGATGGTTTGTTCTACCATTACGACATCCCTGTGCGCGTACTTCGTTGCGACGACAACGGTGCAATCAGATCTTTGTTCGGTGGCGCCTTGTCAGTGTATTGCCGGTTTTCCAACGTTATCAGAGTAATTTTCGTGTTGTGTATCGTCGTTGGCCGGAGTCGGCAGTTTTGGAACTTGTCAACATAGAACGAACGGCTGAATACTGATGTTGGTACCGGCTGTGTGAATGTCATTACTGTGTCTTTTCGTTGTAATTGCGTAAATATATGGGGATCCACTTGAATACGCGGCCTTTCGCACATTGCAGCTGAAGTTTGATCCTCTGTTGGAGCGAGATTTGTTGATGCGGGCGCTCCGCGAACGAGAGCTGCTGGAAGAAGCACGAAGAATTGACCCGTATTACGTAAGTTTTATTTCAACCACATAACGGCTTACAGCTTAAGCGTGCTATTGCCAATAATCAGTAGTTGTTGCGTCTGTCGCTGATAAGTTTGTTTTATCTTGGTTGCTTCAGAAATGTGAAGGTTCTCAGCATTCGAATTGTAAGAAATCCGTTACCTCTTTATGTTGCGGTTGCAATCTGTGAAGTCGCATAAAACGGAAAGCAGATGAGAAGCCTTGGCACGTGGTCAGCAAGTCAGATATATTGCTGACAACTGTAGGGATCTAGCAATTTGCTGAATGGATGCGTAATGCATTGCGTATCATTATCACTTTTTCAAAAGACCCTGACTTACAGCGGTACTGATAAGTGTGCGTTTAAAAAGTAATCAAATAAAATAACAAAAACGCTAATTTGGTCGCGGCGTGGAGGTTTACAGAGTAGAGCCGCGCAAACTGCATGTGCTTGTGCGTTCCAAGGCGTGTCGTTTCGTGCATTCTTAATCAACAGTGATTTTCAGGATCAACCACTTGACATGCAGTGGACTGCAGAGAAAAGGAAACCCGCGCCTAGCTTTCCCGCAGGTACACCTGTTTCTTATTTATTCTGCTTCAGTTAGGAAACTTCGCATGGAAACTTAGTAAACGGAACATATACGCTTTGTAAGATTTATACTGACTGCTTATTTGCTGCAAAGGGAATACTTTTGATGGATGCTTTTATGCACTTTATGTTGATGCAGGTCCAGAACCCCACCCTGGCCATTTCAGACCAGCTGATGGCCTTCCCAGGGCCGAACGCGACGACTTCGGTCAACCGTTCCCTCCACGGGATGAGCGTTTTCGGCGAGAGGGCTCACCTGGCCGTGACTCCATGCGGCCTCGTCAGGGCAGGCCCCCGGATGACGAGCCAAGGCCACACGACGGCCAACGTCCTGATCGCGATCGGTTTTCACGAGACGCGATGCGGCCTGGGGCGCGCGAAAGGTCCCCGTATTCGCAGTCTCTGGGCGCCGACAGGGATTCGATCGAAAGGGGCTTCGAGTCGCTGAAGCACCGCAAAGAGATGCTCGATCGCGAGCGACGCGACGCCGAGCGCGACGAGAAAGGCGAGCAGCTGCACCTGAGCTTGGAGAGGCTGCGCGCGATTGAGGAAGACTTGATGAAGCGCGAACAGCAGCTGCGAGAGCGCGAACAAGAAGTGATGCGCCGCGGAAGGCCTCCTTCGCCCGAACGATTCTTCCGTGGTGGGAGGAGGTCGCCTCCACGCTATGACGATCGGTTTCGCCCAAATGATGAAAGGTGCGCGAGTTATTTTATTTAATTCGGTGCAACGGGCGGAAACTGTGATGCTGATTATGCTGCGCTATACTTTTATGATTTTTTGGTCAGTTGGGAAGTTGGGCACAAATCGGTAGCAGGATACCGGCAAAATTATCAGAGTTTCCTTAGGCGCATGTTTAAAGATATCCTGTTTTTGTATTTGCACGATAAATTCTCTTCTTGCAGTAAACAGTTCCAAAATGTCTATCGAAATAGCAACAAGTCGTTTCAGAATACAAATCTGTCTGCACATGAGGTTTGGTGCCGAACTGCTGACCCAGACCCACAAACTGCAGTTCTGGGTTTTCCAACTCTGGTTGATGTGTCAAACGGCTGCGGTGTTATTGTTTCAGGAGTTCCCGAGATTTCAGAATGCCTCCTCGATCTCCTCCCGCTGATCATGACCCACGTGATAGGAGGTCACCGCGACGTGATGAGCTCCCCCCGCGTGATCATCGTCCGTTCCCCCCATTCGGCGACGATGCACCCCCTGACCGTTCTCGCCAAGGGCCCCCGTTTCCTCCATTCGGTGACAGCCGAGGATTTCACCGGCACCCGGAGTCAAGGCCACCCCACCCAGAGTCAAGGCCACCCCACCCAGAGTCAAGGCCACCCCACCCGGGACCACCTTTTCCACCCCGCGATAGGGATGGTCACAGGGATTTCCCCCCTGCCGACCACCGGTACTCGCCTGGGAGGAATCGTGAAATGATGTCACCCCCACGCGAACGTGGACGTTCGCCAGAGCGGGGGCATCCGTACCCGCCTGGACCACGTTTCGATCGTGGCTTTGTGCCCGTCGACGCCCGCCCCCCACGTGACCTTGAGCGCATGTGCGAGCGCTCCCCCAGACCTCGTGACAGAGACGTTCATCGTCGCTCACTTTCTCCAGGACCTCACGGAAGAGTCGGGTAAATTCAACAAGACAGTATTGTTTTGGGATCGTGGTTAGTGAAATATTGAACCTGGCGGCCAATTGTCGATTGGACTGGAACGTGAAAAATGTTGCCACTGTTCAGAATCTTGTATTTGAAAAACTAATAAAAACTCGTTTCATTGGCATTTTACGTCATAAAACAGTGTTTCCGAAATCTCTTCGAAAAACGATGTTGCATGCGGATCACTCTCAGTCTATATTCCCTTCTTTTAAAAAACGGAGCTAATCCTTCTGATGCAGGTCGTTACCAAAACTAATGCTTTACTTGCTCATAGCAACCGGCGAATGTCACCAAGCATGGATTGGAAACATAAAGAACGCGAGAAGTTGAGGGACCGCTTCTCTCCACGACACGAAAGGCGATCCCCCCCACGGAGACGCGTGCACTCCAGGAGCAGATCAAGGTTTGTTTCTTTATTTCTCCTCATGAGCTGGAGACGTGGGAACTGATCCAGGATCGGCCCCAGGTCGATCTGCTGCCGTTTGTGAGAAACGAAGCGCCAGACTCCAAAAACATTTTAACCGCATTCCAGTACTCCGATAGATGCTCTTGCGTCGTAGGTCTCAGTTCAGTTAAAATTCATCCTCGGTTCGGGAACGTTAAGAAAGAAACGTTTTCTTGCAAACGTTTTTTTTTATTAGTCCGTCTATTTTTCAGAGCGTTTATATTCCAGCCACGTCTTCCACGTTGCTGCACACCTAAGGAAATGTGTCATGTGCTCAGTTGTCAAAACCAATGAAAAGTTTCGTCGCGGTTACACTTTTCAGAAGTTGTCGTTGTGCGGAACATCATCTTGGTTGTAAACAGGCTGAGTAATATGACGAGCCCGCTGTACTGCAAACACATTCGTTGCTGCGTTGTGCGGTATTCAAATTGCTGTGTTATTTGAATAGATCGCCATCTCAAAGAAACAGCCGGGATCACTTTGGTCGAGACGTCTCGCAAAGAAGTAAGACGCATGGCAAAGACCAGTTCGGCCGCGACTTGGTCTTGAAAAGCGGCCCGCCTGAGAAAATGCCCAGGCATGATCCTGATCCTGCTTCGAGACGAAACAATTTCAACGCTCCTGGCGAGAAACACGGCAGCCCCAGTGTGTCGAAAAGTCAAAAGTAGGTTGGCTGCTGCAGTAATAGCGTTTGTTCTGAGTGAGAAAAGCCGCTTGGCTTGTGGTTGAAATAATGAGTGATTTTTGTTGGAGGTATTCCAGACAGGATGCGTTTTGTTAGCAACGAATCCATGTTGTCGATTAATTCCGTAAATGGCCATGTAGTGATGAAAGTGTGATCACGCAACGCGTCACATGCCTAGAGCGCTCAGTCTGGAAGTACTTCGGAAATGCAGTGACGCACTAGCAACAGCAGAGTGAGCCTAGTCGAGCGGGCAATCTCTATTGTTGCTTGTCTGTTTCGCTTGCGGACTTGGCGTTCTTTCAGTTGCGTGTTCGCATCTCCCATTACGAGCCGCAATTAAACAAGACACTTAACTTTTACACTGAAGTCTGAGCACAGCGGAGATCCGTCGAAAACATGCCGCGCGCCTTTTGTGTCTAATACACTATTATGACAATGAAAGGAAAATCGCTGCGTCTACCTGCTGCAGAGTGACGCATCGCTTGCGAGCGATTATCTTGTGGAAGTGCTATTGTGAATTGGCGATTTTCGATTTAATAACAGGCTAATAGTTCGTCAACAATCGTGCACCTCACTAACGCACTTACTTAATTTATTATCATCCCTTGAAGTTCGTCACCGAGGCCTACAGTGGCTCCCAAGACCCCTGGACAGAAAGATGACGCTCGACCTTTCCCTCCACCCAAGGCACCGGTCCTTATGAGCGTTGACGACTTAATCAACATGCCGGGCAGAATGAAAAGGCCGGGAAAGGTGAATTGCGATCAATTTAAAGTTTTTCAGTTCCATCGCGTTACTCTGACTTCTTGCTTACCGCGTCGTGTCGTTTTTTGTGACGTGCGCGACGTATGATACACCTATGCCGTTGTTCCCTTACGTTTGTTGCGTGAGCTCGTGAACAATCGCTGCTGTCCATCCGCAGATTGTCGTGATACTCCGTGGGTTGCCCGGATGTGGCAAAACGCACATCGCTAAGATGATTCGGGTGAGTGGCCTGCGTGCCTCGCTCCGTTTGTTTGTGCTGTAGCTTCGAACAGTTGCAGCACGTCACGCTTCTCCGCGCATTTCTTCCTTCCAGGACAAGGAAAGCAGCTTCCGCGTTTCACCGCGTATGCTCAGCCTCGATGACTACTTTATGACGGAGACCGAAAAGGTAGAGAAAGACCCTGATACCGGAAAGAAAGTCAAGAAGAAGGTAAAGCGGCGAAAACTTTTAGTGGGCGGGAGTGGTTGTGCTGTTTTGTGGTCCGTTGATTTCTCAAAACAATCTGTTCATGCTAGTGCCTTCTAGTTTTTTTTACACAGACAACTATTTACATCGTCTTTAAGTGGTACAGTTGGTTGAGCACGTGCCACCAATGCGGATAGGCTGGGTTCAATTCCCCGGTCGGATCATACCGATTACCTAAGACACGGTACTTGCGACCTGTCCAGTCTCGTGCTCTGCGTTGATGGTTGGATGCCAGGAAACGGTTCACGCGCGGTTCTGTCATTCACTGCGAAAGCAGCCGCAAGATGGGCGCCGCAGGCCACTCAAAGGAGTATAAAAGCGCGTATAACGAAACTGAACTGAGTTGTTTAATTTTTTCCCCTTCTTGACTGTTAGTTTCACCCTGCTTAAAGTCAGTCATTTAATGCCAGGTTTTCGAGTACGAGTATGAGCCAGAAATGGAGGAATCGTATCGCGGCAATCTCTTGCGCTCCTTCAAGAAGACGCTGGAAGACGGGTATTTCTCGTTCGTCCTTGTTGACGCCGTCCATGACAAAATCAAGCAGTTCGTCGAAATGTACAGCTCCGCCAAGTCGAAAGGGTTTGAGGTGAGAAAGGCGGCATCGGCGTTGGGCGGAGGTTGGCGGTTGCGCGATGAAACGTATTAGTGTAACAGCAGTTGGATTTCGAGTGCTTCACCAGGAATGAGATTTGAGCTACAACTACAAAGATTTGCGGAAGACAGGACAACTGCGGTCTGTTATCACAATCAGTAAGGCCAATAGACGGTGAAATGGGCCAAGTCGTTTTCTGTCAAAAGCGTATTACTTTCCGAATTTGTTTTGGAAATAGTGTAATTTGATAAATAAGTCTGTTTTGAAAGTTCTGTTGGTCTTCGTCCAGGTCTTCATCGCTGAAATCAAATGCGACGTCCACGTTTGTGCGAAACGGAACACGCACGGGCGATCGCTGGCCGAGATCCAGAAGATCGCGGCAACGTGGGAGTCCACACCCCCGCACATGAACAAGCTCGACCTCAGGCTGCTCATGCAGGACTCTGAGATCCAAGAGGTCGGTTTCACAACGGTTCGGTTCAGTGGAGTCAAGCGTTTCAGTTTGACGCAAGTGTCTTTCGACGGGGCCCTTCATTGGATTGTCGGCAGTAGAAAAGTTTATTGGTGGGGTTGATATTTGCGGGCAACTGCCCTCGAAGTTGGCTGTGGATACAGTGATTTAGTCGACACCGTAACCTTTGAGACCGAGACCGAAAAGATTTAAATCTTGTTTGCACATTCTTTGTACAAAAACGACGCAAGATTCACATACAAGGCCTACTCAAGACACCAAGAATGGCCGCAACGCCCTTGTACCCTCTTACTTCCTGGCAAAAAAGTATGACACATCTGACGTATTTGATTGTTGTAAGGTTGAAATGGACGACATATCGGACGAGGACCAAAAGGAAGAACTGGAAGCTGGCAAGCCTGAAGATAAAGCTCCGGAAGATGCTGTAGTAAGTAGTTACATGGAACAGGTTTGTTTTGTGATGGGTTACTGTGTTTGCTGCAGTGTTCCTGCTTGTGGCATTTGTCCGTCTGGTGCTTTAACATGATTGTGGAAATTGCTGTTACAAAAGTTTTTAACAAGCCGTTCGATTTACATTGACTTTTTCTTGCAAAATACTATTTGCCTTTCCTTGTCAGTTTTTCATTTTCAAAAATTTTTGTGCTGGTTAAAATCTCCAAAAAATTGCATTTACTGGTAAAAGGTCCGCTTGGACTGTGTATGGAAATAGGAAAAAAATTAAGGTCACTAACAAACACACATCCGATATATTATTTTTCACAATATCCAGAAAAATCAACCCTAGGCACAAAAAATTCATAGGTTGATAACTGGCAACCAACAATGATTTAGGCGGA
>JGI24159J19872_10011892_pt1 | contig 11384 bp, 7 predicted proteins | sample Ectturendosymbi4_FD_19872 | JGI IMG/M metagenome (IMG submission 19872) | reverse complement strand
GAAATACTACCACCTAACGGTTGGCGCCTAGGGCCAGGCAAAGTGGGCCAAGGTGGCCTAAAAGTCCTCCATTTATGACGTCACTCACAAAAAACCGCACCCCTCAAGCAAAAAAATTTTTTTCAAGTGCAGACTAGAAGACTTTCCGCGTCTTTTGAGACTTTTACCGGGTCTGTGGAGCATACCGGACCAGAGAAATCCCGCGCAAAGCCACGTGCATTTAGGCGTTTTTTTCTCCGAAAATCCTCACAAGCAGCCGTACGCCAAAGAGTTAAGCAAACCAGGGATGTGTAAGTTTATATATTCGTAAAAACAGTATTTAAAGTTATCTGAGATTACAAAGTTTCTAAATGTTATAAACAAAAGTCACAAATTCCAGTAATCACTGTAAACAATGCACTATCTATTAATACTTGCTAATGTTCCACAATTGCTAGCACCTTATCATACAAAAATAACCTCACCTTCAATGAATTAGTACAACGGAAAAGACCTTTTGCAGGAATTTTTTTTGATAACTTCCCTTTACCTCTTCCTTTTTTCTGTTTCACTTGTAAACAATTGTTTGGGTCTTCTTTGTCTGACTTTTCATCAGCGTCAGGTTGTAGTAGAGCTTTGTTGGAGTTTTCAGTACCATTGTTTTTTCCAACCAAAATTTGTTCATCCATGCTATAAATCTAAGCCTACAGTAGTAAAACCTTTTCAGGGTTTGTATCAAACCTAGATAAGATGCAAATCACATTAAAAAGGCTTAGGTAGTCAAAGTAGGGTCTTAGTTGTGGGTAACTCAAGGAATTGTGTATAATCAACTGCTAGTAATATGGAAACAAAACATCATATTCTGCATACATACTGTGCAAAAAGCTAATTTGTGTTGCATGAAACTCCTTGTTGGTGCTCAACTTTCAATGTGGTTATGCTTGGCTTGTAGTTATGGTAAACAGCAAAAATTAATACTGTATGGTCTAGTCATCGCAAGTAGCAAATTGTTTAACTATTATTTTACAAGATAGATTGTAGCATAGGTTAAACCTATGATCTATTGCTGAGGCAGAACATGCAGAAAAAAAGTCATCTGGAGATTGACCAAACAGTTGTATTACGCATTTTTTCCTATTGAACAATGTCCAATAGTCCAAACAAAAATAGATTCATTGTTTTTCATGGCACAGTTTTATAAAGATATTGTCTCATGAAAAGAACTATTTATTTTTGAAATGGCACATTGTTAGTCAAGCAGTTTTTACAGTTGGTTGAATATCATATCAACAATAACACCAAACTTAGGCATCTACAATGCAATGTAGAAATGCTATTTGCACAAAGAATAAAAAGCTATTAAATTTTCTTTCCGCCTACAAATAATCGTTTCAAAAATATTGAAAGTTTATTGTAATTCATCAAAAACCTTCTTATTCTAAAAAGTCAAGAATTGGTTTATTTTGCAACAAAAATTTTAAAAATACTTTCTTTTTTATGTCAAGTAGTTGTAAAATATAAATGAAATTCTTTTATAAATACATAATGCTTGAAAAAACACTTGTTCAAAGAACTGTAAGTTTATAACAAATGCCATGGACTAATTGGTAACATTATCAAAACAAATCATGAAACATAGTAATATCAGTCTGGAAACTGTGGTGATGGTCAATGACAAATTCAGCATGATATGGGAATTTTTAGGTGTGAACTGTGTGACAAGGAAGCCAGGCATGATAACCCTGTCATGATTGCTGCTCAGCAGAAAATGTGATGGGTGATGTGTTAAAGTAAGTAACTACCATGTTGTTGTGGGCTAACAATAGCATAGAATGTTGCCATTAACAATTTCCCGAAACAGGAGCAAGGTGGAGACAAATATTTGTGACTTTATGGTCTACCATGGTGAATGTAGAAGTAACAACCAACAACCTTTACTTCTAATCACCACTTCTGCTTTCCGGAAAATTTTTTTTTTTTCATCTAAACCTATAGTATTAAACATTTTTAAAGATAAGTCACAATTTGTCTGCAAGCATGGAAATGACCTGAACACATATTCATATAGCATGACACATAAGTTTTGAGGAAAATGTCATGCATGACACAGAATTTAGTAAAGGATTTATACATGTTAAGCCAATGGATAATAGTTACCTATTTTGTTTTTGATTGTGCACATTTTATAATTTCAGGAACAATACAATTTTCCATTTATTGTACAGTAATTATGACCTGGGCAAGTTTTTTCATAATTTTAAGGTTATAAATACACTAGCAAGTACCTAATCTCACTTAACAGACAATGTCACTTCCTACCAAATAACTCACTGACATTCTTATGGCATAACCATCCATATACTGCAGTGCCAAAGGAATGATTCCCTTTCAAAACAGACCTATTCCTAATAGACCATTCGAAACAGACCTGTTCATAACAGACCATTGAAAACAGACATGTTCACATAACAGACCACTTCATAACAGATCATGTTCCTAACAGACCATGTTCATAACACTAACAGACCTGTTCATAACACTAACAGACAACCTTTATGATAGGTCTGTTATAAATGTGGTATATATTCTGAACATGGTATGTTATGAATAGGTCTGTTCTGAACATGGTCTGTTTCAAGTTTATGAGTGGCCTGTTATGAACAGTCAACACTCCACAGGTCTGTTTTGATTCATTTTGAAACCTGCTTTTCCTTTAGGGAGGGTCACGGGGCAGCAGCCACAGGATAAATCGGAGTACCTCACAGTCAACAGCAATTTTGCTAAATCTGCTAGCTCCACACCAAGATGGGACCAAGCAAAGTCGGTGATGTACGTAGCAAAGATGATCGAATAGTGTTTTGTTGCTATCCGATCCTATCCTGTTTTTGAATAATCATATCTGTATCCGATCCGCATCCTGGTTTGGTCAAAACTATGCAATCCGTATCTGAAAAATATCAGAAAGTGTATTATGATGCATAACATACATTTTTGTATAGTGTCTATTTTGCCTTGTGAGGCAAAATAACTGCTGAAGTTATTTTACCATTACAGTAGCTCAGGGTTTTTTTTAAGGAAAATGTTAGGAACCCGGTTTGGATCTGTAGGGACCAATTTCTCTGATTCTCGGGACCCGAATCGGGTCCCTAAAACGCCTTAAAAAAAAACCTGCAGAAGCTAAACATGAATTTAACCAAACCAGGATTTTGGCTGAAGTAGTCACATGACAAGTATGTAACACATGTCCTTAGTTGACCGTGACATCTGTAACAGCTCAGTTCCACCTGCATGGACAAGTGTTGTAATGGTAATGGTTTCAGGGCTGGCAAGCAGTAAGCGGCTTCTTGTTTGCATTACATGAACTGTAGGCTGAACCCTGAACCCCAAGCCTATAGTCTGACCATAAACCTTGACCATGCTCTGACACTAAGCCCTAACATTAACAATAAACTCTTGGACCTCAACCAATTGTATCTTTGCATGTCCTACTTCTTAAGACAACTTCAATCAACCAATTGTGTTGAACTGAAGGGAAAATAGTACCAACACAGTCTTTGCTTTATGAAGCACAATAGACACTACCCAAATGCGTTGCCCAATATTGAGCCCTGTCATGCCTGCCCAGTATAAACAGCAAGCTTGACATATCGCATAACCTAAGCAGTTTTCAAAGTCAATTGCATCAAAAAGCAATCTGAAGTTTGTGACACCAAGCTTTTTATTAGTCATTTGTTTAGTAACAATGGTTCCATTTTAACACGATCCATGATGTCACATTCATAATTTCATTTAATAAACAATAAATGATTTATTAATCCTACCCATTGTTTTGCTTTTAACTATGCACCTAACTACTTAGCAATGCTGGTCTACAAACCAAAAAAGCATTGATTTAAAACAACACGATATAAACAGTCTGGAATGAACCGTAAAGCTACTGAAGTGTATGTATGGTGAGTTCATGGCAATGATGATTCATGGCTTTGAAGTTGTTCACAAAATCGTGAGAGTTTTATTCAAGTGAAAATAAAATATTTTCTTATGCTTATCTTAATGTAACCGTTTGCTGGAATTATGAATAATAATGATGGGAGGCTCTTGCCTGCTAGAAAAGCAAGTGCTATAATGAACTTACGTATATTCTTTTAGGAGCTTCTGTACACCTTAAAGATGAAAGTTCGAACTTTCGGGAATTTTTCCAGGACCATTGACTGAGGCAAAGATTTGATGTTTACTCTGAATTAATATTTGTTAATGCTACTTACAGCACAAAATTCTTGAACTTCGTTTGCCAATGTACCTCACCGTTTCTCAGAGGTCTCAAATACGTAGACCGAATTAGGCCTACAAGGGCATTTTGTGCAGCCCACGATGCTTTTGGTAATTTTCACATAATAAACATTTTTGTTATTTAGTTTATTCACCAGTGCTTAAAAGTGCTCAGCTAATGAGTAAAGAAGTTCCTTTTAAACGAACATAGAGACAGCTAAAAATGATTTGTCTATAAGTCATGCTACCTTTCACAGGAAATAAGATCTACAACTTGTTTCTAGTAAGGTTTAGTTACCGCCATTGCTGCATAAGCATTGTAATGCGGCCCTTGGTTAGATATAATGCGGCCCTCGAGTTACTTTACAAGTCCTCTTTTGGCCCTCGGAGCGATTTGAGTTTGAGACCCCTGCTTCTCTAAAGATTCAAACAGTCAATGTGAAATTTCAGCTTTTTATGTTGGAAACTCTTAGTCGTCGTGAACGGGATGTGCGCAAAGAACAATCCCCAAATGTATATGTGTCGCGAACAAGAAATAAGAGTGATCTCGTGCGCTGATTTCTATTGTTGCTTGCTGCCACAGTGTTAAGCTTGGTGTACTTGCCACTCAGGCTTTCCGATCGCAACTTACTTGTTACAAAAGAAACTAATTCTCTTATTTGGATGATTGATATGTTTAAAAGACAGCAAAAACTTCGCAAGGTTTGCCATCATGATACCATGCAGCGCCAGAACATCGGTTGTGTGTGATGCTTGCTTAGAATGGTAGAATTTCAACTGCATCTTGAAATGAAGTCTTACTTGGTTTTGCCCCTATGTCACCAAAGCATACACGCTGTGTAAATCATGGAGCAGGTTTACTTGATCCTTCTTTTAGGTAAACTTTTGCAATTTGTTCCAGCGAGTTGTTTGTTTCCGGTTATACCTGGCGATTGTTGCTTTCTTGAGATTCATGCAGATTGTAGCTGGTCGCAAAGTCTTCCATGTTGCAAGTTACTGTGTTTGGGTTTGCTGTACATAACGATTATTCAGTATAAGCGTTCTGTGGTGTCATGTCATGCCTTGTTTAAGGAATAAAGTGCTGGCTTAAATTAAATGTACAAGGTCCCATAAATTTTAAGTGGACCAATAGCACTGCACACAGTTGCCAAAATGTTCTCGAAAAATAAAACAAATTATTGATTACGATGGTTTATCATTTTCAATTGCAAGAAAACATCCCATGTTTAAACTAGAATAAATGAAAACAGAATTGCAAATAAATGCATTTAAAAGCTCTAGGTTTGCTGTCGACCAAGAATTATTTTAGCTGATGTGAGGCCTCAGCAAGTTCGCTGGGACGGGGATGCATGACGAGGACACTTGCCCCTGCCTTTTAAAGGGGTGGCAACGGGTGCACAGGTGCCCTTACATAACAGTATCATAAGTGATTTCATGATTTATCACTATCAAGATCAAATTGAAACAAATTTTATATGGTTTCTTTTACAATTTTTGGGGTCAACATCGTTCTTTGACAAAAGCAAGCATAATTGGTAACAATTTTTTTGTTTTTTTGTAAGTTTCCATTGCCCTGAATTCTTTTACTGCCCCCTTGCCGCACCGCTGTTCCGGCATCCTTGGGCCCCAGGCTAATCCACTTGTGAGGCTTCCTTTACTATTGTTACAACTTACGAGTTGGAGGAAATGGTAAAAGGCCAATAAATTTACCCAAAGTCGAAAATGACGATCTAGACTTAGAGTATACACGTTCTCCAAATGTGCTCAATAAAAATTTATAAATCCTTACTACAGTAACAGCACCCCACGATCATTGTTTTTATTGCTGCCTGCAAAAAGCGTTCAATGACACAGTATGTGTACATGCAACTCTTAGATTCCAGACGCTTGCACTGCGATTTCTCTTGAAAACATGCCACAACATCAAGCCACGAAGTGCAGAACTTAGAACAAAAAATATTGTATCGTGTTATAACTACGCTTGTTACATAAAAATTGGGTCGTAGGGGTGCTGACTTCCCCATATTAAGACATATAAACTTCTTTTTTTTCGCACTTAGAAAAAGTAGATACGATGTTTTTCTCACCTTTCCAGTTGTTTGTAGTTTCTTCCACCATGAATACAAGAGAACTTCACTGCATAGAACTTACGTAGAGGGTTAATACTTCGTCTAGTGATGGTTTTCAACCTTACCTAGAGTTGCAACCCTCTGAGGGTCGTGAACCAATGAAACATTTTTAGGAGGGGTTGTGAGTAGATATTTTATGTACACAGCTGCATTACATTTGCTTTACTGGAGTTTTAGATGAGGTTTATTTATTAGGTTGTAGCGGGTTGCCATAATGGGTCGCGGTACAAAAAAAGGTTGAAAACCACTGATTGAGTACATCCACCATCTACTTTTCTGTTCAAATTAACTTTTCATTTTCAAAAGACTGTTGTAACCATGTAAAAGTATGTCTTAGTGCAAACTTATCGATTGCAATAGTCATAGTCAAGCCTATGCTTTCTCCTTACTCTCTGTAAAAACAATAAAAACAATGTGTACATCTTGCTTTACACATAGTACCCCAACAACACTTACTTGCACAACTTACATAGGAACATATATTTTAGATGCCCTATATAGCACACCTATAAAGAGTATGCATAGATATCGCATGCATTGATTATATGCTGCAGATTTTGCAGACACTGCAAGGCCACCAACAGCGTACAGTCGCACGGATTCTGCGTGTCATACAAACACAACGGTGCATATTTCACTCAAAGCGTGACTTTTAAACCTTCTTATGATTCTTATGCCTGCATCCATGCCTTGGACATCTTAAACCTACTTTGGCCATTATACTTTTATGTGCAATGTGTACTTTGGGTTTCTGCTCAGCGCTGCACTCCACTTTACATCCATAAGTGAGTCTACGCTATTCCGTAACGATGTGCGTCACGGCCAGGGTTGCCAGATTATTTTCACCCGAAGTAGCCAAACTAGAGATGGCACGGGCCAGCACTTTTGCAGCCCGGCCTGCCCGGAGCTAACAAGAAACCGCCTGGCCCGGCCCACATATGTTAAACCACAACTTATTTTCTGGCCAGGACCGGCCCGTGGGCCATAGTATACCGTAACCTCAGAAGAAAAGTAACAACACTGAAGCTTTCAGTTCACTATCCTTTGGACAATAAAACCATGTAGTGTTACCTTATAGTCTTAATGGTTATAAGTCCACCAGAGCACTTTTGAAAACTTATGCGACTCGTCCGCCACCTGTAACGTGACACTAAGGCAGGACAAGTGTGTGCTAGGCTGCACTACACTTGCTAGTAACACATACTGAGCCTAGTAAACCTTAAACCCTAACCTAACACCTAATCCTAAACCAGGGGCTCCCAAACGTAAAACTGGGGTACATGTACCCCTAGGCTAGTAGGGTTGCATTTGCCTATCTGAAGGGGTACATTTGAGGTTAGCAATAGAAGGGAAAAGTATGTTTACATATTATTATTCATTTTATTTTGAAATATTTATACATACATCAGTGAAAATTATTTTCAATATCATTATATACTTATTGTTAAATACATTCTTGTTATTTTCCACAGCCTTTTTGTCATAAGGAATTTTAGGGGTACATGCTCATCTACCGAAATGCTGAATAAGTACATGGCCAGATAAAGTTTTATAAACAATAAACCTAAACCCAGTCCCGTCGCCACCGGACAGCTTTGGTGGGCTTAGTCCCCCAAACAAAGCTCCAAGCCCCGCCAAATTGAAACGTGAAACACTATAAAGCAGTTGAGTTTTTGTCAGTTTTTAGGATGTCAAGGTACCCTGAAGAAACACAAAGCCCCCCTACTGAAAACTTTCTGGCGACAGTTCTGCCTAAACCTCGGCGACAGCGACAGACTATAAATGAGTGTTTGTTGCTTTGATTTTTGCTTTGAAAGTGTTTGTTGCTTTGATTGATTCATAACATGGTTCACTGGTTTGCGTGGAAACAAATGAAACAGAACATCAGCAGAACGGAGAGAACAGCAGCAAAACATTTCCTTGTTAGATTTTGAAACTTTGCAAAAACAAAAATTTTCGCCAATTGTCAAGCAGACCGCAGCGGCCCGGAATGACGTCACCGCTAAAAAAATTGCTAGCGGACTGTTTCAAAACCTTTAGCGGACTGCCGAAGACTGGACTGTTAGCGGCCCATACCATTTCTAAGCCAAACACTGTTCCAAAAGGAGCTAAAATGACAGCTAAGTAGCCAAACAGTTTTCGTTTTGATGATGACGTCACCATGTTCACTCAACCGTAGTATGATCTTTTTGGCAAAATGGCTGGTGGCAAAGTATGAAAATGAGCTATGGTGACCATGGCCCACAAGCAGTCCTGTTGCTTTATCCCCCCAAACATCCGGTGGGCTTAGTCCCAAAAACAAAGCTCCAAGCCCCCCCAAATTGATAGCCTCCCCTCCACGAACGTAAAGCCCCCCGCACAAGCATAAAGCCCCCCTACTGACCACTTTCTGGCGACGGTTTTGGGCGTGCCCCTTGGCTACGCCCATGATGGTGTAATCACTACACGGCGTGTAGGCCTACAGGTGATAATGTCCATTTGTCTTATTCATTCCCTGGCTTTCTGCTGGGGGGGTTATAGCAGTAATGTAACCAGAAAATTTTTACAACTACATTATTTTTCGTAACTTTTTCAAAATGAAAAAACTTTTACACTGGATTAGCTAGTACAAGCAATACATGAGAAAAACATAGCAAATCTCAATCTTTACAACCTAAACAGAAAAAACATACAACATTGATTCCCAAACTTTTGCTAATGGCACACCATTTGTGGGTCCGTGCTGTCACCGACCAAATCGCATTCGGATTCAATCATAAGTTTGGCAAACCAGACCTGACACGATGCGGCATGAACGAAATGGCTGTTCCCTGTTTTGGTGTTTGTATAAAATTGAATTAAGTTTCAGACAGGAATTTGGAACCAAAGTCTTCACGGGCGGGTGGAAGTTCGTAACCTTAATGGTTACAGACCCTCGTCAGAAGAGCAAAGAGTTGTAATGAATGTCAATATGCGGCTCATGTGCATTTTCTGGGTCAAGCTTTTCCGACAGAAAAAATCCAAATTTTGTCTGTTTTTTCGATTATAAAAAAGCCCAGTGCGTTGAAAAACTTCCAGAATTTCAAAATCTGTAAAAAATCCCAGTGCGAAAGCAGCCAAATTTCAAAATCTTCAAAAAAGCAAAATTCGTAACCTTGCTCTTGGAGTACACTACTCTGAATGTAGTGTTGTACCAAGTGTTACGAGTTAGCGAACAACTGTGATTACAGAAAGTGTCTGTAATCTTGTGGTCCTACCCCAACGCCATTACAAAACCCTCTGTATCTGTTTTTATCAATCTGCGTTGTGGAGACAGTGTGTGCTTGTGCTCTATGAACTTCGTGTCTGGTTCAAACATTGAAATTTAAAACAATGCAGTGTACAGCAGGAACAGATTCAATGGGCACTGTATGAGACAAATTGCGCGTTCCACTTGCACATCTTCTCTATATCTTTTTAGGTGTATTTGGGTGCTCATTAAGCTTTACACAACTGCATGGTGGCCCACTTCTCATTTTATGGTGGCGGGGACAAGCTACACGCACTACTCGCAACTCTTCTCCAAGAAAAATTTGTGGAAATAGAGCCAAAAAGTAGCCAAATAGCCAAATAAAAATTTTGGAGCCAACTGCTTCTCAAAAGCGCCAAATTTCTGGTATTGGGCTCCAAAAGAGCCAATTTGGCAACCCTGATCACGGCAAAGATGCTCTTCAGTCTTCACCCCTCTCACCGCTCTGCACGACGTTAACCACGTCGCACCGCTTCCACCAATCACAGGGCGCCCTGATGAGAGTGGCGTACGGCTTGGTAGGTGACAGAGGTGTGCAGGATCCGGATTTTAGGACTCGAGTCCGGCAGGATTCAGCACATTTTGAACAAACCGGATTGGATCCGGACTACGGTTTCATTCAAGTTTCAGGATCAGGATTTTCAAATTTCATTTTTTTGGAATTTGACGCCAACACAATTATAAAAAGAATTTTTCCAAAGATTTAAAGGTTGTGATGTAGTTCACATCAACTGCAAATGTGTGAAAATGGTGCTGTTACTCCGGACGTGTAGTGTCCTGTAGAGCACCAGTCCACCACCGAAGCATCCCATCAGTCCACTATCAGGCTCAATACAAAGTGATGTCAGTTTACAATTGTAAATTGTGAGTTGTCGAGGTTAGAGATGTGGTGCAGCTGTGCCTATTTTGCTGTAATATCTATTTTAGTGTGCATCACCCAAATACTTAATGTAGACAGAATATTTAAACTAGAAATCAGTAAATTAATGTATAAAATTAAATTTAGGTTAGTTCCCAAACAATATATAAAAATTTTTGCAAAAATTGAAAACATTCATTCTTATCATGTAAAACAACGGTCAAGTATTGAATATGTCATTCCTCGGACTATATTAAAAGTAGCTGAAAAGTCATTTACATATGCAGGAATAGGAAGATGGTCTTCCATAGAACCAATAATTCGTTCAATACCAAATTATCACCTATTTGTTACTAAATTAAAACATAAACTCCACGAAGAGCAATGATATCATCAATGAAAATCCGCAAAACAAATATATGATTAGGCTTACTTCCAAAACACTACCAATAAATTAATTTGTATTTGGAAAGGACAGATGTTGTTTTCCAGACATTCTCTGGCAATGCGTGACGTGCTACACTTAGTAATAAAATAACATTACTTAGCTTGGACCGTCCTTGTTGAAATGCACTATTCAGTCTGGTCTCGTTTCTTTTTTTCTCTGTTATTCATCAGGGCATCTGACTGGAAAACCGTATGGTTGTTTCAGATGTCCTGGGAACAAAATAAACCCTGTTGTTTTTTGTTTTTTTTGTGGCATGATTTGTGGGTTTTTTTTTGTGTGTTTTTTGTGTTTGTGTTTTTTTGTGTGTTTTTTGTGTTTTGTGTTTTTTTTGTGGCATGATTTGATGATTGTTTATAGCTGTTCCCAAATAAACGGATGCTGATCAATGTCAGTTAGTGCCTATTTACTTATCGGTTAGGGCTTTAATCATTA
>JGI24159J19872_10011884_pt1 | contig 11388 bp, 7 predicted proteins | sample Ectturendosymbi4_FD_19872 | JGI IMG/M metagenome (IMG submission 19872) | reverse complement strand
TTTTTTTTTTTTTTTTTTTTTTGGTGACGACAACTGGCGGCAGGCCGAAGTCTGAAAGCTGCCAGGGCGGTTGAGGTTAACGCTCTTGCCCAGAGAGCGCTACGGCGAATCACTTATTGACCGTGAATGGAACACCCGACCTTCCAATCGAGAGGCGGACACTCTACAACTGAACTATGCACTAGTTGTGTCTGGCAGAAACAGCGCACACATTACCTCACACGGAAAGCAAACCACTTTCAAAGCGATTATGAAGAGACTGATGTTTGTCACGATATAGTGAACTTGAAAGAGACGCGGCATGCGATTTTTCGCCAGCCAGCACGTCCTGAAACCCAAGCTTAGAGAACACGAGTACCACGGTCGAGAACCGCCAGGTAAGGCGATCCGTGGTGTTTGCGTTCAACGCGACCACGATCTCACCTGAAGATAATCATCGGCAGCTCGCCTGTCTTCGTCCTTGTCAGGATGTTTGGGCTCAGCCCAGTCGCTGTTGAGCGTGATCGACACCATGCCGCACTGCTTCGCTCGATATTTCGAATCGTACAGACGCCATGCGGTGGCGTGGGAGAGCAGCATGGTTCTCGAAGCTTGGTACATGCCCTTTAGCGGGTCTGGAAGTGACGGCGTACCGTAGTGAAGGAATGGACGTTGTATCGAACATTTGGCACTTTTCGCACAAAATCAACAACACCACCACCCGTATGCCGGCTCGTCTGGCCTAAGCAATCAGAGGTAGTCACGGATCCGAAGTGCCGGAGTCGACTCCGACAGAATTCTGCATTTTTCTTTCGGACCCGGAGTCAAAAATTTATGAAAAACCGGACCCGGATTCAGAGCCATTTTTCAAATTCGGCTTGAGACTCCTGCTGCTGCCGAAATTTGAAAAAATGACTTTCAAAGTCATTTTTTCAAAATTTCGGCAGCAGCAGGAGTCTGCGTGGTTATTTCTTAAATAAAAACATGGGTAAATATCGGTTGGATCGATTGTAGCCGGAGTCTGAACAGGAGTCGGATTCTCAAAATTGAAAAATTTCCGGACACGGATTAAAAAAATTTGGAACAGGAGCGGAGTCGGATTCTGAAACAACGACTCCGGCCACCTTCATACGAAACGTGCGGAACAGCATCAACAGCCTTTGGCAAAATTCGCAACGGCCTAAGGACGCCGCCCAAGCCGGTGACTTAAACCTGGCCTTCGCAAAGCAATGGAACTCACAGCAGCCAATGACCGGCGTAGAGGACAAGGTAATGCGAACCACAATTTACACCGTTAGCGATTATCAGCGGCGTTTTACCTTTTGGTGAATGCTGCAGGCATTCGATTGTGTACATACAGCTTGACAATTGTGTGTGTACAGCTTGACGCTATTCATTGACGACTGCGTGCAAACAGCTCGGTGCTTTCAAGCGCGCACGGGTTGCATAAAAAGAATTGCAGGCAACCTTACAGCAACGCATTCGTGCATGATGCATTCCGCAGAGCAACACTTCAACCAATAGGATTGCTCGCGGGAATCAAAATGCTGAGCGTTTATATCGCGGTGACGATGAGTCTGTGCCCCCAAACTTTTTGAATTATTTGAAAGATCATAGCGATGATGAACAGACACCTATGGCAGTTTTCAACAACATAAATGTTTTTTTTAAAGAAGATATGAAGTTAGCAGGCGGCAAACGTTAAATTCCTCCGCGTCTGATACTTCGCCACTGTAATGTTGGGCGATATTATTTCGAGTCGTATTAGGAAATGANGCAAGAATTACAAAAAATAAACAATGTTATCAAAAATAAACACAGTAGGGCANAAAATTTTGACAGCCAGAGAAGACTGCAATGCAATTTTAGAAGCTATTCCCATTCCGGTTAAAACGCTTTTCTATAAAATTGGGAATTTTGTCAAAGAAACCCTCGCGAAGCTAACGACGCCGTCATGGAGCACAGCAACTCATTCACTGCATGAAACCGTTCTGTGTCAGCAACACCCGCCCCCTCAACGCAGCAAGTTGACTTCGTACATCACTTAGCGAGAAAAACCGGGCATCCATGAAACAGAATATTTCTAGAAGCTGCAAAAAACACGAAAACGCTGACCTGCGATCCCCGGGGCATGGTCCCCTTTGCCGTATCCCAAACCACAGTTGACGTGGGGCTCGTTAATCGTGATCCACAACTTCACCCGATCGCCGAACTGCTCGAAGCAGAAGTCCGCGTAATTTCCGAACTTTGCGACAATGTCATCCGACAGCCAACCGCCTTGGTCTTGCAAACTGCACCAATCAAATTTTTACAAGCTTCAAGGTAAAAATAGTCGTAGTATTGCAGTTAACGATAAATGCAAGGGGTTTTAAGCAAACTGCAACCGAAAACCAGTACACTGCATTGTTGTGGATAAGCGACATTTTCGTAGAGGCATACATACCAACAGAGCAACAAAAGTACAGCATATGTGGATGTTAAAAAAAAAACAACGAACAAGTTGATCGGAAACCACGAAATGCTCACCACTGAGGCAAATCCCAATGATAAAGAGTGACGCATGGCTTTATACCGTTCTTGAGCAATTCATCAATAAGCTTGTTGTAATAGGCGACACCGTCTGGGTTAGGCGAGGAACTGTCACCGGTAGGCAGAAGTCGGCTCCAAGACAAGGAGAAGCGGTAGTGATTGCAATTCAGCTTCTGCACAAAGAAAAAACGTGCTGCACGGAAAGCAACTTGACCTTTCGGGTGCTTTTATAGGGGGAATGACGACGCAGCAGTCATTCGAACATACTCCGTTACCCATTCAAGGACAAACGTAGCACTTTAATTGGAGAATCGCAACGCTGAAGCATTGCGGTTGTCACTGACGATAAATCAACATGTCAGACCCAGAACACCGCTTTTGAAAAAAGTAAAATGGCAAGCACATGAAACGAAAACCTTCCAATGCTGCACCAGCTCTTGGACATAGCACCACCTTTGCTAGAAATGTTGGTAAAGAAATCGATGTGTTTCACAAAATATGAGAGGAAAAGCGAAATTCAGAGACTGAGTCACGGCACAGTTTTCAAAGAGGTGACTTTAAAATCTCAACTTCCTTGCGGTAAGTTATACATTCAATCCAATAAAAAACGGAAAATACATGTAACGAAAATCAGAAATGTGACTTCCGAACTGTTCAGAAGCAACCCAAATAACAGCTTCACTGAACATTAGCAATAGCTTGTTACTGCCAAAATGCCACTAAAAAGGTTATCCAACTCCCAGGGCATCGCATGTTAAGGCTCAAAGAATTACCTTGATCATTTCAACGTCAACTGCAAATTTGTGATAGGAGTTACAAGCCACGTCGCCAGTGCTGCCATCATCGATCTTTCCCTCAGTGTGCGAAAATCTGTCCCACACGTTCTCACCTTTGCCGTCGGCGTTCCAGCCACCTGGAAAAACAAACCTGTTGACCACTGACGTTTGGCATGTCGTTCAGCCGCGGCCAAAACATATATTCGCGGACAGCGCGCTGGTATACTATCTGGCCATGATCAGATTATTAATCGATATTAAGCTTTCGCATGATTCCTCGTACAGATATTCGCTTCTTTGCATGCGTACGCACAAACCTTCGATCTGATAAGACGCCGTTGCTACTCCCCATATAAAATTGTCGGCAAACTGGCCCTGAACGAAGTCACCTCCATTTGCCATTGCACGTATACTATGTTCACAATTATATCTGTAAATAAATCTGAAACAATGTAATATGCTATTGTCATCAAAGTTGTCTGCAGATCGCACGTGCTGATACTTCATGTTTATGGTACAAAACAACACATTTGCTCTACTTCGGGACCGACAGCAGACACTAGACAGTACCAAAACCATGAACTGAGGATTAAATACAAACGTTTTAAATCGGCTGGTGCAGCAATGATGCCAATGTATCACAGTGGCAAATTTTCGCCAGTGCATATCAGCAATACTTGCTCATGGAAGCCACTGCGTTATTCTTTTCGAAGGAGTGATGAGAAGCACAAATTTCGATTATTAAATGATTGTTTTACACAGGTGCAAACATTTCCGCATATTCTTTTAGCTGTGAGCTATTCCCGCTTTCTTGTGAGTCAGTTCAGTACGCATTGTACTGTCTTTTAAACTGTAGTTTGAGTAATGAAAAAATATCAGGAATGAAAAATAATGACGTTGGCCCAATAAACTCTTATCAGTCGGGCTCTAGATTTACCAATAAACCATAAATGTCTCAACCAGCACTAAAGCCAACAACTTTTACACATAATGGAAACAAGTTTTGAACGTCATACGATTTTCTGTTTGTAGAACAAGTGTAGTGTTACTCCAGAAAAACGCAGTGGCTTTACTTTTCAAACGAAACAGCGTTTTAGACATTTGACCTACAATAATGAAACAAGCCAAGCAGATTCCAATCAAAGCAGTTCAGAAAATGCTTCCATTTCAGCACAAAAGTTTCAACAATACATGAAATGTGTGTATACATCTGTGATGTCCATGCATGACAAAATTATGTCTGTAACGGAAGGATAAGCTGTTATAAAACTTTGGTCAATAATCTTTTTCAATTCAGAGCAGGACAGAACTGGTGATGGACCAATACTTACTACAACCAACACTAAAAGATAAGGTTTTGCTAGATCACTCTGCTAACAGTAGCCTAATGAGGAATATACTGGCATTTTAAAGTTCAGTTACAACATGAAATTCAGTTGCAGCTACACCTGGATATGCTGTTGCAATCGAAAAGCCTGAGTGGCAAGTGCACAAATCTTCATACTGTGGCAGCAAGCATCAATAGAGATCTCATGCTGTGATCACTCTATCATTCCTTGTTCGTGCTACACACATCTGAGTGCTATCCTTCACACACATCCCAATCACGGTGAATTTCACATTCAATGTCGTGCTAACCAAGAGGTGGAAACAATACAAATACTGATGCTCTACTTCTTTGACCATGTTTTGAAAATTTGGCAGTTAGTTGAGAATGGTTTTCTCAGAAGTTCGTGAAAGTGAAACACTACAAGATGCAAATCCATAACATATTTGCTCTTCAAGCATGTTATTCATTAAGGTCATGTAGAGAATCCAACAGATGATTGCATTTCGGTTGCAAAAATTCGATAATAAAAATGTGGAACTTTAGCAAGTTTGCTAAGACAAAATGCAATATACAGTAACTGAAACCATTTAGGTATGCATACACCCAGGGTTTTTTTAAGGTTTGACTTTGGTGACTGCTAAGGCAGTTTAGAAAACAAGTATTTTATCTAAATGCTGAGATTGTCTTAAAGCAAGATTTTAGTGTATTTCAGTAATGACGACAAAGCAAGTTCAACTATATTTTGGACACTGTTGCAAAAATTTGAGAGACTGATTCAGTCTCTCAAAACGCTTTAAAAAACACTGTATGCACCCATACAAATGTTCAGAAAAGGAATTGCAAAATAAACTTTACCATTAGTGTTTACATCTTTGCAACAGTAGCTTCCAGACAGACAAAAAATGTACTTCCATGACATAAACATGAAGCTCAGTCACACACAGTGTTTTACTTGAGACTGTATTGTGCAAAGCCAGGACCAGACCATTTTTTCCAAAATTGACACCACACAGTAATTTTGTGAGAACACGTTTTAAATTACCCGCATCTCTAAAACAAGGCCAGAAGCATAAGTTCTGTTGTGACAATTTATGACTGTACATCATAGGCTATATCCCAAAACATTTCTGCTTTTGTAACATAACTAACAGAAAAGCATGAAATACTGTACTGAAACGGTTTGAATCCAATACAACATCATTTACTGCAGTCACAAACCCCAGTGGACATCATTCATATTGTAGAAGGTTGTTTCACAGTGCAAATACTTTGAGCTTAGTTGATATTAAAAAATTTTAAAGATAGCATTATAGCAGGATTTTTTTTAAGGAAAATGTTAGGTACCCCGTATGGACCTGTTGGGACAAGATTTCTCTGATTCTAGAGACTCAATAATAATTTTCTCTGATTCTAGGAACCCAATTTTCAATTCTAGGGACCAAATCGGGTTCCTAAATTGTCTTTAAAAAAATCTGCATTATACTGAAGTTTTTCAACATTCTTGATCAATTTCAATAATAAATTCAACTTTAGAGAATATACAATACCCGTTATTGTAAATAATACTAATAAGACTTGTTTATATTACAAACATGTTTAAAAGCAACCTCACATGCTTGTTCTTAATTTTCTTAAATATGGCAAGTATCAGCACAATTTGAACATACAAACATTTGCATAGGAAATGCAGAAATTCAACAAGAGTCAACTGCCACATATGCAAAAGCAGTCTAGTAAAGCTTACAGTGCAACAAAAATTTGAACATGCAATAGAGAAGTTATATATTAAAGGGTTTCTCCAATGTGCAATATAGCATTAATGACATTTCCATCACAATGTCGTAAGCCACGTATGGCTGAATTACGATCAATGTTCAGTTGCTCCATCAATGTTTGGATGTCACCTTGATGCAAACCTTCTTCTTTTTCATCTTTCTCACCAATAGCCTTAAAACAAAAATATCACAAGCTTACACTGTTTTCAAACCATTAAAAGTCAAAACACACTTTCAAGACAAAATTAAATCATCTTTCATACCCTACACCAATTTCTCTCAACACGAAATTAAAAAACAGTAGTATTTTCATTATTCTCAACTGTCCACAACACATTTTTATCCATTCAACATTCACAAAATTTTGGATCTTACCAAAAACTTTTTTTGTGCTTGATCAAAAACAGTTGAAAGCAAATTATCCTCAGTAACCACTTTTCCTTTACATATCAACTTCAATTTGTTTAATGGAATACACAAAGTTTTCGATACCAATTCCATAGCATCACGAGGATTATCCTTGCAGTTTGGAATAACAACTTGATGTGTTTCACGACCCCATTTTACATACATAGTTCTTTTTTCCAAGTTTTCACCAACATTATTAGCTATACTAATATTTGGGGCTTGGGCTTTTTGTTTCAATGAAGTCTTTGGCAGAGTATATGAAATGGATGTACATTTCTTCTTATGTTCAGGCCAATCTTTTATTTGACATTCCTTTGAGCTAGTAATGAAACAAAATACAAATTAACACATTTGATTGCAACATAATTCTAATAATAATAATGAAAATTGAGAAGGAACAAATTTAGAAACACAAGTTTAATTTTTAATTACAAAAATCAGTGGTTTACAAAGTTTAATGCATATCAGGCTGAAGTTGTCACTTTAGTTTTTGCAATCCATCAGACATTCAACTGACAGAAATCAGAATGTGAACTGTGTAGTTCAATACATAACGTACACGCCATAGTGAAATACTGTACAGTACTGCATTCACATTGAATTTAGTGTTAATGCACAAGATAATTAACAACTTCGATTATAATTTTTCTCCCAACTTTAGTAATACAAAATACAAGCACCTAATGTTTTTCCTTAAACCAATTTCAGAAATATTGTTCAACAAATAAAAGTGACCATGAAGTAAACATAAACAGTGTCCAAAACAGGTTGCCTGTAAAAGGCGGAGCTCCGTAAATAGCGGAGCTTGGTTGCGGAGGTTTCATGACGTAACTGGAGTGGAAAAAAGTTGCATTGCATAATCAAAAAAAGGAAAAAAAGTGCAGGAAAAATGCTGTATCATTGCAACTTAATATGCATTTTCCCAAACATGGAATACATGGAAGTTTGCGATGTTTAAAAATTTTATATATTCACAACTGTTGAAACCTATTTTTTGTCACCAAACCGTTGTGAAGCTCAGATAACCAAAAATTATAGAACTTCAAAATAGACTTTTTTTACCGTAGTGTAACATCACCTTTCGCAGTAAAATTATTTTTGCTACCGTTTACTTTTTATTGCTCAACGAAAAATATCGGTTTTAACGACTCCGGTTACATCATCAAACCTCCGCAACCAAGCTCCGCTACTTACGGAGCTCCGCCTTTTACAGGCAACCTCCAAAACATTTTTTACTGATCTAATTTAAGCCTAATCTATAATGCTGACATTCTTTGCAGATATTTTTGTCAGTCAGCTTAGATAGTTTTGTTAGATTCTGATTGAAAATGAATAAAAACATTGGAAACATTTTAAATATACGATGAATGTTAATTTTAGAAATTCCAAAAGAACTTACCAATATATCACGTGGTGGCATCTAACACACCGTTTCATTTTACTTTGTTTACAACCACATACTGCACAACATACCATGGTTCTAACTTCAAACAAACAGGTTTAAAATGGAAAAAAAATACCAAACTTATGGGTGTAGCCAAAAATTCCGAAGTACAAAACACTATATGCCTTGCAAAACTATAACATCATGCAGCACATGCCAGTCTGGAATCCGTGGCAAGCGCACGCACGTTTTTTTTTCTTGACCTTTGGTGTCACGCGGCAAGAAACAATTCAATTGAGTTGCACGCTTCTGCAGAAACCGTCACGCTCCACAAATTTTATCACCCAGAAAACCATAATTCTATGTGACATTTTTTAGAAAGCTGATAGAGCCAGACTAACTGGGCAGAATTCTAATTTTGGCAATAAGTTGACAATCCCGCACCTGAGTTTTGTAAAAGCCATCACAAAAACATTTTTGTTGAATTTTGACCAAATTATAAAAGTTTTATTTTGGCAATAAGTTGACAATCCCGCACCTGAGTTTTGTAAAAGCCATCACAAAAACATTTTTGTTGAATTTTGACCAAATTATAAAAGTTTTACCATAAAGCTATGTTTCACAGTTAGAGTTTCATTAGATGTATTTTTCAAAGTCCAACAAGATTTTGAAATGTATAAATTTAGCATGTCTGGTACAAATCGGACCACAAAGAACGAAGCACACAATTCTGTTCCATTCATTACAAAGGTTCATGCCAATTCATAGTACTCGATAACATCGACTATAATTTGGACATGGGCAAGTAAAACAATTATTAGATTTCCCTATTTGTGATTGTTTTGATTTTTGGGTACTCGGAACATTATGAAAAAGTTCTGAGCACACCGAAGTTTAGCTCCTATTCCTGCATTTTCGAAGCGACTGGACACAAGAATTTGTCCTAGCCATAACGGTACATCAAAAGACTTATCTGACAAATACAACAGCAAACATTTGTTGTTATTCAAACGATAAAATTTGAAAGTTTCAAAATATTTTTGAATGTGTTTTTTTTACATCGTTTAGTTTTTTGGCAATAAATGCGTTGCTGGGCTAGGATTATGCAATTTTTATAAAAATGCATGCAAACGTTTTATCCGGTTCATAAACAGTTACCTAAAGTAGCCACTAAAAGACTACATTGTCTAAGAAATCTCATACGTTACAGATTGTAGTCATTCTTATATATTTAGTATATCCTATATAGATGTTTGATTTTTTAATTAGGCCTACTTGTAGAATATACGGCAATTTAAAACTGTTTTCCGTGTGGATATTGAGGTTGTATTTCGTTGAAAAGATACCAGCACTCGCCACTCGAAAGCGTGTTAACAAAGCCATTCATCCACAATTTCCAATCAAATGTCCAAGAGAAGTCAAACTGTTTTTACCAATGGTTTTTCAAATGATTCCTCCAGTGCGAGTCAAAACACTCGCTTGAAATATTTTGTTTGCTGGGAAATTTATTTTATTGATCCCTTCAATAACAGTTTCTCATTTTGCCGCAACCCACATGTGTATTTTGAAAAGTTTTACACTATACAGCAATAGCCTACTGTGGGGAGTGTGTCCAAACGTCAATCGTTATTTTGACTGAAGCATCTGGACCGGTGGTTTTCAACCCATTTTGTACCGCGACCCATTGTAGCAACTCACTATAACCCAACGACCCCTATCTAAACTCAGATAAAGCAAATGTAATTCAGCTGTGTACATAAAATATCTTCTGGCGGCCCTTCCACAAATGCTTCACAACCTGTGTGGGGCCTGCCACCTCCAGGTTGAAACCACTGGTCTAAGCTATATCAAGAAAACAAATATTTTTTCCATAACTGAGCGAAAATCTTGCATCAAAATTGCGCCTGGGACCCTGTCCTTCTTTATTATCTATCCAGCAATTCACATATAATGTATAACAATATACATACCTTGGTTGCAAACCAAACTTCCATCTACCATTGGTACCATTCTTCAGAAGGTCAATGCATGGTCGCAATAAATTTTTATTGCATAGATGAGTGGTTCTTAAATGGAGTAAGCGTACCCTTTAGGACAGTAGTTTTCAACCTTTTTCATACAGCGACCCATTTTGCAACCCAATTTAACCTAACGACCCTCTTCAAAAAATTTCCAGTCATGTATATGAAAAGCAGTTGTGTTTGCACAATAGAAAATCACAATGACTTAAAAATAACGTAGGATATCACTATGTTTAACAAAGACTAATTTTTAACTAATGCATATGGCAGCATCAGCAACAGAGACCCGTGCCGTATACAAATCAGTCCACAGCACAACCCATTGTAAACTAGATTACTCCCAAGTTAGCTACCGCAATCAGATATCTAATTACAAACACAGCACGTTCTTACGTCACAAAGTTATTTGTGCATTACCAAACGCAACAGCACTGTAGTGGTCATAATCACACCTAAAAAATGTTGAATGAAAAGTAGGCCATCGTTTTTGCCAGGGAATCAGAGGTGTAGTGCTGCAAAAATAGGTGTGGGAACGCCGTTCCCACCCTACCACACCCCTGATTTAGGTTAAAGGCCGAACTCTAACACCAACTATTGCTCAGGTGCCCTCACCTAGGAAAACTGCCAAAACACATGAAATTGCTGTTTTTAAGTAGACTAAAATGGCCAGCCGGTTATTTTAACAATGGTTATGCCAGGGTTCTTTAAAGCGTTTTAGATACCCGATTCGGATCCCTGGAATTTCAAATCGATTCCCTAGAATCAGAAAAAATTATCATCGGGTCCCTAAAATCAGAGAAAATCGGGTCCCTAGAATCAGAGCAATCGGGTCCCTACAGATCCATACCGGGTACCTAACATTTTCCTTTCAAAACACAGGGTTATAATAATAATAATAATAATAATAATATTTTATTGCGGACTCACGGTCCATATCACAGACACAAGAGCACAAAAGGTGGTTTGCTATACATCATCGCACATTACAGAAACCGTGTTTGCACACGACCAACTTTGCGAGAGGCAGAGAACTTTATCCTCACCACAGCTGTTAGAAACACTTGTAATGGTGAATAATACAGTAGATCGCATCTAACTAATTCACTGTGACAAGAAAGAAATTATAGGAAGTTGTTGTTTCAAAGGTGGATGGTGGATGGCAACTATCTTTTCCACATTGACGGGG
>JGI24159J19872_10011883_pt1 | contig 11389 bp, 5 predicted proteins | sample Ectturendosymbi4_FD_19872 | JGI IMG/M metagenome (IMG submission 19872) | reverse complement strand
AATTCGCAACAAACCCAATTGTTACAGCAAGTAACAAAGTAGGCAAAAAAGGTTTTAACGCTATTTAATAACAAGAAAACAACTGAATGCACTACCGCGCATTCTCGCACAAATTTGTCAAATAAGCTTACTCGAGCAACTTCGCGCTCGCACACGAAAAACGATCACTGTCAAATAAACTCACTCAGGACACGACTAATATCGTCTGAAATCTACAGGTCGGATCGCTCTACGTTAAACAGAAGGAATCGGTTAAAAACNGATTTCGCCACCACCAAGCTGCCGCAACAATCAACGTTTGCACAAAACACACGCTACGATTACTTCAACTGGTCCACCACCAGCAAATTCCAAAACTTTATGACATGCAGGCGCACCTTGATTACACGACTTGAGAGCAGGGATTGATCGCCACTGCGGTGCTAGTGACGTGGTCTATGAAGCATCACGAAAATACAATCTTGCCGTAACAGCAATATTATTACAGAATCGCAACTGAACTTGCAAAAGCATACCAATATCTGTTGCAGATTCAACAAAATATCGATAAAGAGAAAAAAACTACTGCCTAACGACAAATTTTGACCTAATAAATTTTGACTTTCTTTGACCTATAACTTGGGATTCCCTCATGAGAGTGAAATTTGGTTTGTGGACGTTTCATAAACTTTGAAAAAGGCAGAAAAATGTTGACTTTATTGACATTTGGTTGCCCTAGTTATCATCATGCTTACCATAAACTGGTTGTTGCAACCCTTTTGCATCTAAACAAACTACAGGTACTATGCAGAGCGGCTGGTGGGAAAGCTCNGGCTATCTGCGCCAAACAGCTGAGAGCTAGAAAAGTCGCTAGAACTTTATTCGCATTGACANCAGGTCCCAAGCCTCGTTAAGCGTGAGCTTCGTGTCATACATTNCTGATGTTGGATTCCTCGGAANAGATCAACACAGAGTCGCACCACTAGCGGCGCTCGCGNGCTGAGTTTATATTCCATCTGAAGGTCAAATCGAATGTAGATGCCCTTGTCTCAGACTCGCACACACCAGTCATTGGATTAAAGTGCATTCTTTATTGTTCGTTCATTTGTGTTCAGCTATTGCAGTATTGGAAAGCTGGCACCTGTGGACCAAACACGACTAAAGTTTGGCATTGAGGCGCATCAGAAAGCAGTGCGAATTGTTCAGTTGTTGTAAGCTGCATCTCCAGTCATAGCTGGTTTATAACAACAGCGTTTGTAGTAACCCCAGTTTCACGACATTATCACAGGGGTGGGAGGTTTGATGCCAGGAGCCATCGTGGGTCTAAAGCAGCTATGTCCAACCCAAATGACGTACTGAGCCAAAAATTATGTCACTGTCTTGCCAAGGGCCGCACATTGAACGGCTTACCTTGATCTTAGTAAACTAAATTTAGCTTTTAAACTAATGTACTGAAAGCGTTCGAATGGTAACAGACGTTATATAGCGGCACTGAAGGCCACCTGCATAAAAAATATCAAATTCAAGATTACCAAAGTAAGGACAGGTTGTCAGTACATGGGATATTTTACTACAGCGAAATCCCACGCACACACCTTCGACTGGGCCGGTCGCGGTTTGGACATAGCTGGTCTAAAGCAATTCCGAGATTCTATGGATTACTTGACCAAAAGCTGTAAAACGTTTTAGCAATTCTGTACAAGGATTGCGAGACAACGATCGAAACTTCTAATGTCGCAGGTAATTGTGCAGGACACACGCTTTTTTTAGCAAAAATAATTCAAGATTCGCTGACATTTTTTCAACGTCTCCAATTTAAAGCAGTGGCATCTTTGCTGCGGAACCTTCAAATTGAGTTTTTTACGTCACGTCATTGTCTTTTGTAAGTTTCTTGTCAAGGCTGGGTGTTAAGCGGAAAGGTGGGACTAGTTGCAACGACTAGTGCTGAGATGGTGGGACAGCTTCGTGGCTCTGCTTATTTTATAAACTTTTTCTCGACAGAAGCTCTATATGTTGCCAAACAGAGATCTAGTAGGTTACATCGGAAAGATATCTACCTCTGCCAATTTACAAAAAGCTAATGACCGGCATTTGTGAAGGTTTCCCACTCCTTGGGTCGAAATCAGACCCGTATCCAGGTTTAAGGTTTGGGGGACACGATTTGTTTTTATTATATGTTTGAAACAAATTTTTCTGTGCGCAGCACAACTTGAGGGGACTGCTCCGGAATGTCCCCCGTGGCTTCGGGCCTGATTGAAATGTGACCGAATTTAGCTCTTTTGGAACGTCCACTGCATGATATCCAATTGCCACACGAATTAAATCTTGGGCATTATGGACCATACTCATGGTCACGGCCGTCGGAAGGATTTTTTCCAGGAGGGGAAAATAGTACATTTGTCCAGGGTGTCCAACAGTGGTGAAATTTCATTTTACCAACTTCAAACTTATAAGAAAACATTTTTCTGCTAAAGTTTAATAAGAAAATATCAAATTCAAAATCCTGATGGGGCAAGTTCCCCTTCCGATACCCATGCTCGTGATAACGAACAAGGTCTCGAGGAACCTTCCATAAAAACATGCGCTTATGGTCAACAGTGGTCAAGCTTTTTACGCTAGCACCGAGTGTTCAGGTACAAGACTCATCAGCCTTCAAAGTTCAGGCTGGAAAAGCAAAGCACTCATCAAAGAGACGGAAGCGTTGGATCGATTCGCAATATCAGTTTGAAACACGACTTGCTAGAGTGTCATTATTGATTTGCACATAAAAAGCGTGTTCAGTACATTTGAACTCAGCTAAACTAAGAATGCCTTACCAAGCTATGCCTGGTGCGATGAGAAGGCTATGGGGTCGTGACTTCGTAACGATTGAGATGGTTCGGCAGATACTTGTACTGTATGTACCTTGGGCTTCACAGGCATTTCTAGTTTGGATCAGCTCCAGCACAGTGACCATCTAGTGTTTAGTTTTACCGTTTGATGCGTGATTTGTGCACATTGGTCCTACACAATATGCTTTTCAGAACACCACACGACGTTCACCACGAAACAGCAACCAAATTCACGAAAACTTGAAAGTCCACTGCCGGTGGCAACGATAAATTCTCCACAAAATAACTTTGATATGATAGACGTTTGGTCTTTCTATGCTTGCAAGAGATAGGAGAGTGACTGTTGATCACATATAAACCGTGCATACTCTCCATAATCTGCAAAAAGATGAACANTGGCAGGTCAGCAGGCTACTGGTTAGTTTTAGCCTGTGCTTTATAAGATGCAAGCCAGGCACACAAACTATTNCATGAACATAGCGACAAAGTTCAAATGCGGACGAGCTGGTTCATTGTTTCCAGCGTTCCATAAAACTAAATTTAAAAATGTCAGTTTCATGCAGACTGTGGTTTGTTCCATTCTCTGGCAAAAAAGCGGTGAATATTTTTGTTGTGTGTCAATTTTTAAAGTCAGCAAATAAGGTAGAGGCCATTGTCGCAACCATCGCTACCTTCTCCAATAGCTGAAAGTTTCGTAATGTTTTTTGTTTCAGTAAATATTTNTGTCAAAGCTTTCTACTGTTATCNAAAAAATGTCCGTTCAGTAGGCAAAACATGTGGTTTTCTACAGCGGGCTGNAACATCTATTTTAACCAAAAAATGGTTTCTCTTCAACTGTTGTGATTTCGTGGCTAGCTTGAATGAAAGCAACTTTTTGAACGATCTACACTGGGTAGAGACGGCTTTCTACAAACTACAACCAACTGCAAAAGTTCATTTGAAAAACATGGAAATCTGCACCCTCAAGGATTTCACAAAAGCGGGCTGCATATGTAAGAATATGAAAAGAAACAAACCACTGTGAGTTTTTCTCTTTTCGGTTTGCAGTTAAGCTGCTGTTACGTTTTTTCGATTTTAAATTGTCAAGGCATGCGGGTTATATTTCACTCATAAAATTCCAAATTTTTATTTTGCTACAAAAACGAAACCGTGATAAGAAAAGCATATAAAGCTAGCAGCAATACATACGCAAACGTTTGTCAAGCAGTTATAAAGTCATATTTAAACGCCTGTTCGATATCTGTTCCGGGGAAGGAGTGTAGTTTCGATAAATGCTTAACAATGCAAGCCCGTTCATTCCGGTATCACTGGTCGTGCTTCGCAAATAAGTTTTTAGTCTGCGTAAGTTAGAAAAGATCGTTCACTGGCACAAGTTGTCACCGGAAGAGTTACAAATAAATGGAGCAACGCAAAAATGGGAAAGCGTCAAAGCAACATGATTTGACACTACCCAGTAGATCGATTTGTCTCTAGGTTACGTTCAGACGAGACGGCTTGCTGTACCATAATCTCAATTCAAGTACTAATTCTTCTAGAGGTTTCGTTAAATTCTCTTTATAAAACCCTCCCAGCAACAAGGACATAGTCACAACAACTGGGAGACACAACAACCGGGACACAGTCACAACCAGACTTGGACAACTAAATAATTCTAGTTTTCTAATTCGATGAATTAGAGCGAAATAATGGTAATTCTAATTTACTATAGCCTAAGCTTAATTGCTCTAATTTTAGTTCTAATCAAATTTCCGGTTTTGCCAAAAATGCTAATTTGTTCAACGGTATTTTTAAAGATGAAACGAGAATGCACCGTTCGTGCGAGGAAAGTGCAACAAAATGGTCACAAAGGCCATCCCATCACCTGAAAAGCAAAAGCAGCAAAAACTCGATCAATTTCTTTTCTCATTCACATCTGCAGTGCAAGGTATGTGACCTTATCAATTTATTATTATTATGTCACATTCACAGGCGTAGCCAGGGGTGGCCTAGGGGGCCATGACCCCCCAAATGTTCAGAACATATGGTAATTTTGTGCCTTGAGAGGCGGTATCCCAAACAAAATAGTGTTATTCGCCGAAAATCAAACATTTTGGCCCCACCAAATTTTTGGGCTGGCTGCGCTGGTGATCACATTGCCTATCCACTCACACCAGAAGTCACAATAGTCACTAGGTACTTGTGACAGTCAGTCAGCTGTGATATTTTATGGCAGTGGTGGGCAATTTGCGGCCAGCGGGACACACGTGGCCCGCCACAGCTTTTTCAGTGGCCTGCGTATCATTCAAGAAAGTCTGAAATTTCCTCCAACTTATAACATGTTAGTGTTGAGGTTAACTTGAACCGAGAGTTGGCTTCTATTTCCATTAAAAGGTACGGCCCTCCGATAAACGCGGCCTTCTCAAAGTGACCCCTTAGCCAAATTAATTTCCCACCCCTGTTTTAGGCAATGGTGGGTAAAATCAAAGTTACTATAAAGTCTTTGTATTAACTTTGGGCAAACTGGCAACTGCAGATGGCGTGTCGCATGCGGCTCGTCGACATATTTCGTGTGGCTCTTCCACCTGAATGGCGATACCTCAAACTGATATAGAGTTGTTGCCTTATATTTAATGTTTGTTTCATTTATCAATGTGTTCATACGAGTTCATAAGATTGGTTACCAGGGATTCCACGCGATTTGATAACAAAGACAGTGAAGCTAAAGCTCAAAATTAAAATTTTTGTGAGAGACAAATTGTCAAACACATTCTGTAATTTTCCCAATGTGAGAATGAGAACGAATGCTTTTCGCAAAAAGTCAGTTGCAGACCAAAAAATGGCAGAATACAAAAGTACAGTGCAAGACAAGGACAACTGGAGGCGTCAGACTTGATGAACTGCATGAGTTAAAATCATGTTTGCATTCTCTGTAAATCCATTCAACGTTAAATGTAGTCGGTGACGGCGGTCTAGTTTGCCAACCTGTTTTCACGAACTAGTTTGNTGCAGAATTGAAATTGACCGAAATGCAAGAAGACCTGGTTCTAAAAAATTTCGTTCTANTTTCCGGTTTTGCCAAAAAGTAAAAATCCAGAAAGTAAATACCCAGAATTTAATGCGACTCATTTCTATGTTCAACAAGACATATTGCTGAGAATTTTTATTCTCTATAACGAAGCTCGTGTAAACAAACCATCGTGCAACCCTAACAAATGAACATTTGGGAGAATTAATTCGCACATTTTGACAACCTATTGTCCCGATTTTTGGAGACTATAAACAAAAAAACTAACATTGATACATGATGCGTTTTGTTGCGTTTCAATTACTGTAGATCATCTTATGGAAAACTTGCATTCTTTACCGTATTTGTATTGAAACTACAAACAAACTGATTTTGCGGCTCGCTGGTGTTTATGTTTTTCTGCAAATGACTCTTCCATTGAACAAGTTTTCGACCCCTGGTTTTAGGGTATTCGAAAGACGAACAGTGTTTCCCTTATCTGAAGGCTGCTGCTCGAGAACTCCTGGGTATGATTGCGACATCGTCTCCGTCGGAACGAGTCTTTAGCCATACAGGCCAATTGTACAGCGAGAAACGCGCCAATCGTGGCGTACGAATCTTTGCTATTCTCATGCTTATGAGAATGAATCCCAGGGCCCGAGTTTCAGGGGGAACATAATATCTATTGTTCCCCAATAGTGCTTGAACAAAAATGAAAAAATGGTGTAGTTGTACAAATTTCATGGTTACATTCATGGGCGTCGGAAGAATTCTTTCCAGGGGTGGCCACTAGGGGATTTTTCCACTAGGGTTTTTTTGTGTACGTAGTAAAGGAGAAACATATTTCATCTTCATAATTTACCTCCCATTTTGCCAATTTTACAAAAGGTCGGCTGAGTGAACATGGTGATGTCATCCAAATGCAAACAATAATATTACATTTATGTAATACGCACAATAAATACACAACGTTTGTTTCCTCAAAGTTTCGAAGTTTTACAAGAAAAATCCTCATTTGGGCATGAATTTAACTTGGACTAAAGTTGCTTTGATTTGTGTAAATGCAATTCTAATTTTAGCTCAATTTCTGTTTTTGAAATTCCGCAAAGTTTAATTCTAATCTAATTTATGACAGCTGAGTTAACTCTGATTTTAATTCTAATCTAATTTAGAAAAGCTAAAAAATTTTAGTTAAAAATTCAAGTCGTTTCACAACAACCGGGACACAGTCAGAACAACCGGGACACAGTCAGAACAACCGGGACACAGTCAGAACAACCGGGACACAGTCAGAACAACCGGGACACAGTCAGAACAACAGGAAATGTCGTAATCTAAACGCGGCGTATGGTCATCCCAGTCATAGAACTTAAAGCCTTGCCGATGTTGTAATGTTTCAGAGCCATAAACTGATCATATTGGTTCGCAACGNTCTGGTTTGAATTGACAGTATCAACATTACAAGCAAATAACGTCACACTGTCGGGGACGGATTGANGGCTGCAAACAGCTCATTTGAGCTGATGTTTGTTNTAACAGTGCAGCTGGTCAATCCAAGACGGAGAATAATGCATTCTGCAATAATGTTGGGCATACCGTAGCAAGTGNAGCCACAAAGAAAACCCTCAAAAATTTTCGAAAATATTTCATTGTGATTGTGCCTAAAGCACTCTGGGAAAAGTGTAAAACGAGATTTGGTTCATGTAAGACAGTAGCTAAGCAGGAGCTGGAGTCACTTTTTATGAACAGGAGCAGGGGTCAAAAAAGTAACACCGATCACTTCTTCTGGCTACAAAGCAAGCCAGTCACTCAGAAGAACCTCGACCAGCATCTGCAATGCACTATTTTCAGACATTTTCAGCAGAAGCTTCGAATCGTTAAAGACTTTTCAACCTATTCAACTTAATTTGAAATTATTTTGCTCGAAGTGAACCCATTCTGACGTTTGAAGCGTAACTGTTTGGAGCCAAAACCGGTTCAGTGTAAAACGTGGCATAAAACACCAAACAAATTGAGCATCGAACATGTTTACTGAATCAAACTGAAGCAAACCCCATAGCAAAAGCCATCCTTGAGTTTATAACAAACTTCAACCTGAAACTTTTCTGCGAATCCACTGTTAATGTAAAGTAGCGGTTCAAATCAGTGCGTGCGTGAATTAGAAAAATGCATGAATAAACATTGCCTGTTTATAATAGGTGGGCGAAGCCGGTGTCAAGCGAAATTTCTGACCTCTGCGAAATTTCTGACCCATTGTTGTATGCAAATTATTTTGTTCCTCAGAGCACAGGAATCAAGTTTAGCGATTACTTCTTTGATGTATGTTGCATATATAAAAACTTTTAGTTAGATGTCAGATAGTCCACAACAAGCTACAATAGCCTGCCGCCCTACGGGAATATCTAACCACTGCAAAATATTGCACTTAGTCTTACACTCCCAATCTAAACCCTAACCCGACACGCTTACCAAACCCTAATCATCAGTTCTCAGCATAGTTCATATCTCAGTGAACAGCCACCGCTTGCGAAATGCATCACCTGGAATATCACCCTGCGCATGCGCAGATGGCGTGAAGTCAGAAATTTCGCAAATTAGAAATTTTGCTTGACACCGGTAACATAAAGCGGAAGGTGTCTCAGAAGTTCCAGCTTAAGGTTTAACTAAGCACTTGCTTAATGTTAAAGCTATTAGGCTATTTTTTAGCAGGGTAGGCAAAAGTAACATCATGTCATGTATGGTAAGTGGAAGTGCTCGCACATGTCATTACAGAGCTACCAACTGTACGTTGTCTCTTGGGATGCGCAGCATCATCATACGGCAGGAGCTTCGTGGTACGCTTGCCAAACGTCAAGGCCGTTTATAGATTTTAATTACCAGTGGTTTAGCGGCAACACTGCGGTGCTAAGTATACTTCCGATGAATGATGCTTACCTTTCTTGCTCTTTGCTGCTTTGTTTTTTCATAACGGCAACAGATCTTCTTTGAGAATGTGGCCTTCTCCGCCGGAGCACCTGATGCGGATAAGTGCTGAGTCACAAGCTGCCCAGTCTTGCGGCAGAAGTAAGACCTGAGCATATCGGAATTTGAAAGCTACGTTTCGTACAGACAAAACTAGTTTCACCAGCAACATGATTTCATTTAAGTAAATTTTAAAGGCCAGTGCGAGTACATAAGCGAAGCAGCTATGAGCTCGGGGCATGCACAAGACCGGCAGGTGTTGTTTTGAACATTTCGTACTCGTATGTCATAAAACGCCATATCTTCTGCATGAGCGAGACCGGTTATTCAGTTCCTCGTCCCTGACATGGAACAATGTTGAGGTTTGAAGAAGAATAACTTTCTATTAGAATAAGATACAACTGGTCATAGGTTTGAGCGAAACCGATTTTACGATTAATTACATCTTCAAATGACTGATGCTGGTTGTCTATCCACAGAAACTTTATGATTATCACTGAATATTTTCAGCTTCAACGTTTCTCTTTTTTCAATATATTCATGATTCTTGTTTGTTTAACTTATCGCAATGACTTCTACTGGCTGAAAAGCAGTGTAGATTGCTTGTAAAGAAAGTTTAATTTCGGTTTTATCCCAATCAAGTTAATGACATTGAGCACCTGGGCGCGATTGTCCATAGTGTAAAAGTTAATCCATACGCAGATATTCAAAGTTGCTTGCTTAAAAATCAGTTTAATATACACTTGCATATAGAAAAAATTGCAGGCCTACACTTGCTGAGTCACCTTCTCAAAAACACAGAAGATGGGTTCTTTCAACATTCAGTTGCACAAAGAATAAGACTAATATTTTTTCAGTAATGTTTTCGAACACATTCCCTAACAACTTCTTTGACTGCAATAATTTGTTTAAGGAAGTTCGCTAAAACAAAGATCGCTTTGGCGAAAACATGAAAAATGAGCTTTGATCACCTATAAATTTCGGTTAAGTAAACATGTGAGCTTTTGCAAATGCCTTTAACAGATTTCAAAGCTTTGTAGACCTAAGCTCAGTGTCAGTCACTGGGTGGACGATTTCGAAACATACCATGTGTAAGTCTTTCGCATGCGCGTTTGTTGAAACTACACCTCACTGTACCATTATGAATGATCAAGACGGCCATCAGTGGCAGAAGGAGCCGATTCAAACAAACAACCCTCCCTATTTTGCTGAGTTTCATCAATAACCTGATTCGCTTTTATCTGAACTTCTCCTTTTGCAGAATCTCTCAAGGTTGTCACATGGGGGCAGAAATAAACCTCTTCATTTGGTCTCAAAGCCATAACATAGTTTGCAGGGATAAATCCTGTTTTGCTCTGTAGTTCAGCCTGGAAAAATAAGAAACATCATTATAATTTCAAGTTACCTTCTAACAAGAATTCATGGCAGATTCATCGTAAAGTTACTACAGCAAAGCAACCCAAAATCGTTGGAACATTAGTTTGAGCTTTATATTGCANAGTAAAGGCTGGTGCAGCTGTTGCTACCGGAAAGGGCAAATACTTATGTTCTGGTCAAGCTGGTGGTTATTGAGTGTGGCGTCCTNCTGTCCCGTCCCTTGTTTATCATGTAGAGGTGAGATGCAAAAAAGTCACTTGGGGCGGCATTGACGCATCTACTTCGAACTACGTCACTGTGGTTCTAGATTTGGCAGCTGCAAAAAGCACCTTTCAGCTCTTCTGCAAACTCACACAGAGGATGAAACACTAGAAACTTTGAAGGCCAATTAGCAAAGCAAGACGTTTACATGAGAGACCTGAGTAGACACAGTAGATAAATTGCATCTCGATTATCCCCATTGCAGCAAAGTTTCAATTTGAACACTTGTTTGCCTGACTTGGATTTTTTTTTTTTTCTGGCGTCACAAATGTACGAATCTTTCATGATTGAAATTTTGTTTGACCATATCCAATCAACTGAAGGAAAGTAATCATAACCTTACTTTTCGTTTTCAAAACTTTAACTGAATTGAAAGACAAACTATGGAACAACACATGACGTAATAAGAAAGTAAAAACACGAACTGAGAAAAAATTTTTCAAATAAGAAACGTGTCATTTTAAAATCATAAAAATTTTTTACTTTCTACTTTTTCAGTGCAGTTATTAGTTATAAATGTTCACATAACGGTGGTTCGTTTTTCTTTGAGTTCTAAGAAAGAACTAATACACCGAACTTACTATCCACCAGTGGCTGTCTTTGTCATTGACAACATGCAGTCGATCTCCAGGTCTGTGCAAACAGTTTGTAATTCACGCATTGACGCCAAAATAAGGTTGTTACAAGCAGTGGCGGATCCGGCCAGTAAGGTTAGAGGGGGGCGATTTTGGTAAAACATGGTGAATAAAGTTACTTTCGTAGGTTTCACGGGGGGCATCCCCAATCGCCCCCTCCTGGATCCGACCCTGGCCACAAGGCTTTTTGTGCATATACGTATCGTTCACTTACATTGTTACGTATCGTACACTTACATTGTTACGTATCGTACACTTACATTGTTCAAACATTAGTATAGCGTATTGTAAATGAAGAAAATATCTGATCATTCATTAAAAATTTATTGTACGTCTTAACCCAGGGTTTCTCAAGCGGGGCT
>JGI24159J19872_10011881_pt1 | contig 11390 bp, 7 predicted proteins | sample Ectturendosymbi4_FD_19872 | JGI IMG/M metagenome (IMG submission 19872) | reverse complement strand
GTTACTTCGCAATTACATTTTGAAATGTGTGCAGGACTTTATGGACACCCTGTACTTTAAAATGTCACCTTGTTATCAAAATGTCACCTTGTTATCGCGCCAAATCGTCACCGACTAGAATTTCTACTACAACTAATTATTTTTCACTGCAAGAAGCTCAAAAGTGGGAACATCACTGCATCGATCCGGTTGAAAAGGTCGACTGGTAAGGTCACATTGCGAAAGGTATTTATCTGAAACCCATTCGCAGCATAATCTAACAGCCAACATTTTTCAGTTTAATTCGGGCGTCAAGGACTGTTGCTAAAATGAAACCTTTTTAAACTTCTTTTTGCCGTTTGAAATGTCGAAAAAAAATTTTATTCGAGCTCAACGGCTGTGTTTTCTGTCCCTAATTGTAACTTGTTGATCAACGTCTTCTAACTCGTTTATCATATGCGTGACAAGCGCTTTCAGTTGATATCGCTAAACTTCAATTCAGTTTGCAATCTGAATTTCTTTGTTCGTCGCTGGCCAAGCGATTTGGATCAAGATTTTTATCACATTATAGTCCAATTGATCCGTTTCTTGAGCGTGCTCCACTGTAGCATATATTTTGATCAGCGCAATTTTTGGATGAGGAAACCAATATACCGACCCTTATCTCGATTCTATGAATTGCTCGAAAACAGGATTGATATCAATCAAAATCAACTGAATTTCGGAGGTTTAGTACAGGTTTTCATGCGGTTCAGCAAGAGCTGACCTGTTTCGTTTGGAGTTGATTTTGCGTACTTATTGCTTTCCACATTATTTCTTAAAACTCGCTATTGATACATTAATGTCGTTGTGACGCTGCTCATTCTAAGGCTCTGGAACTGTAGACAATAGCAAATTTTTCCGAAAAACAATTTACAGTAGGCCTGCACTTGGAGTGTTCTTTCTCTGATGCCCATTGGACTTAACTCAGGATGCACTCCTCATTCCATTGACGATTGGTTAATGCCTTTAATGTAACTCGTCTTAACTTCAGGTTATTAAGCCACGATGTTCTGATCGAATTTTATAGTGGGTAGCTCTGCGGGTCCTGATGCTCTTTATAAACAAAAACTAAAAATGCAATAAAATAGTGGGTCGTCGTGTATCTCGAACCCCTTAAAATTAGTGGAGCGTCCGGCCTCCTTGTTCTTCCGACTAAACAACGTCCGATACTGTGAGCGAGAAAAACGTTGTGCTTCAAAGATATTCACAAATTAAAAATTCTTGAAATGTTGCATATATCCAAAAATAACTCCCATCCGCTTTCAAACATTATTTATTAAGTTGGGGGATATTTTCCATATTGCGTTCATATAACACTAGAGAAGGCCGTCTCAGAGAAATATGCTTCCCAGGAAATAAATTTTCAATTACGGTTCAAAAATATTTTGTTTCTATGGAGGTATCACTATGAGAAGTACTAGAGAAGATTAAAAGTACAGCTGTTTCATTTTCTCAAAAACGACTACAAATGAATACGAATTATATCTTCCAAACCATTACCATGCTTTCCAAATTCTCCAGTGAAAGTAACATTCAGTAATTCAACATACACCACACGGGATTTGCCTATCTGCTTTAGTTCAGTGTGCGTTTGCAACATGTGTCTTTCATTGTCTTTTTCCCATTTTTGGAGAAAAGAGCAAAAACATTAAACCAACAAGAAGTCTTTTCGATAGGAAAATGAGCAATATATCTGTCATCAATTTGACAGGTTTCTGACTGTTACCTTATTCTTCAATCACGATGTAAGAGCACCTAATCGAAAAGCAACGTGCTGTTCTGGATGTCCTGGAATGATTAGATAAGTCTTGCTTTCGCAAAAACAGCTTTCTACACTAGGCTGTAAGACTAAGATACAAATATTGTCTGCGCCTATAAATACAACCTAACCAGTAGCGTAACTAAGCGGGGGCTAGGGGGACATCTGTCCCCGGGCATATCATTTTGGGGACGCCAAAACAAGTTATGACTTATTTGTATAAAGTGCTCTCAAAAATGGATATTAGGAAGTTTATCAAAAGAAAAAGCATTTCTGCTGGCCTAGTGGCGTATCTAGGGTATGGCAGGCATGGCTCGTGCCATGAGCGCCAGTTTGATGGGAGCGCAAAAATTACTTGGCAAAAATCAAAATCTGCGACTTGCAGTTTCTTCAACCTCCATTTCGCGCCCGTACAACGATTGACTGCACAGCTGCACAGTGGCGTAACGAGGGGGAACAATTCCCGTGCGCCGAACCACTGCAGAGCGCGCCGAAAAAACTCAACAATGTCACAAGTACTTTCTTCAACACAGTGCATTTTCTTCCGAAAGACGTCAAGTTCGAACATGGGGGCGTCAAACTTGCTTCTTTTCCCTGGCGCCCAGAACAGTAGCTCTATTTTCAATAGGGGGCTTTACGGTTCTGTGGGGGGCTTTGCGTTTTTGCGGGGAGGGCTTGGCGTTGTAAAATAGACAAAAACTCCACTGATTTGTAGTGTTTCACGTTTCAATTAAGGGGACTTGAAGGTTTGTTTTGGGGACTTAGCCCACCAAAACCCCGCGTGCCGACGGGAATGGCGCCATCTAACCTCGTTACCCCCCTGCAGCTGCATCAATACAGCGCACTTAACTAATGTAATAATTTGGATGTGTTGGGTCAGCATCAAGCATTGTGACAAAACTGTGGTATCGTCACACAGAAAAACGGTCTGGCATTGTGACAGAACAAGAACGCTCGCTTGCAATATCTACAAGGCTTCGTCCTCACGCTATAGCTAGGCTTAGTGAATCAGTTCGCACTGCTGCTTTTCCGGCAAGAGGATGTTAATCAGAAGGTGGTTTTAAGTTAGTGACTGTGAGAATATGACTGTTACGCAAATAACTGCTCTTAAGCTCCAACAGGCTTACAAATTACTTGAAACTGCAGCGGCACACGCCGAATTTACGAAAATTTTTCGATGGCCACTTTTGTCCAATAAATAGGCTGAAGCCTAGGTTGTTCAACTGGAGGGCGTGTAAGGTTCGCAAGGGGCCCGGGGTATGACAGCGACATGTTGTTGAAAGGCAGGATAATGGCAAATGAATTGTTGTTCTGTATTTTGTATTTGATTTTGAGGTTACGTGAGGCGCCAATATCAATGACTTAACGCGAAAGGAGGCGCGCCTGAAGTTTAAGAACCTCTAAGCTAGCATTTCTTAACCTTTTTCTACCTCAGCACCCCTTTTGGTCACGCCTAAGCAGTCCACCACCCCTACAATTTGCTAACACCTGGCTACTATAAGGATAATAAAGACAAGTGCAGTATATCTTCCTTTTACTTTTGACCACCACATACGTGACCTTACCCAGCACCACCCCCTGAAATTGATTTCAGCACCCCTTGGGGACGCTAGCACCCCAGGTTAAGAAACATTGCTCTAAGCTAAACACAATGCCCCAGTCCACAGACTAGGGAAGAGAGCCACAGTGGCTCCTTGAAACATTAGCAGTTAGTATCGTTACCGTGCCAGCCGATTAAAAAATGTTAACTCATGAACGAAGAGATGAGCTATCTTATTCTGTCAAACTGTTTGGCTGTCCCACGTTCAAAAGTGTTTTTGCTTTTGTAAACGTAACCTATTCTACTATCCAAAATAAATGTGGTTTAGTTCAAAAATTTTTTCTTTCGTAGTGGCAATATGTCGTGTGATTTTTTTGCAAGATTTGCAATTTGGTCAGCCAATGCAATATGAAATTATGTAACACTATTATTTCAATGTTTTTATAATCTTTATGACAAAAATAAATGACTTTAAAAGTATGTTATGGTCATTATGGACAATTTACATTTTTATTTGCTGAAACGTTTAAGGCAAAAATAAACACACATTTTCTGTTTGAAAATATTCATTTACTTCATAGTTTATCTATCGAAAAAATGTTGCCTATATGTAATATTTAAATTATTAAAAAGGGCGCACATTTAAACTTTGCCATGGGCGCCATTTTGCATAGATACGCCACCGTGCTAGCCGACATGTAGAAAACAGTTCGGACAAAAGATTTCGGAAGTGAGTTCTGTTCAACCAGCACAGATTAATGAGAGAATCGCATACGTATTTATTGACAGTTCAGGTCCATTTCAGACTCAGTTGTGTGAATATGCGCCGATTCAGCAAAATCTGTAACGGATGACAGAATGTACACGTTTGTGGCAAACTCGTACAGTATACAGCCCCACTTGAAAAAGATTGGAATGGAGCGCGTGCTTTCATGGGGCATTTTGTTTGTGGTGTAGAAACAGTACAGCGTTTTGTGAACATCCGTTTGCATTGTAACATCAGCAACCTGAAAAATATAAGCAAAATGTCGACGCTGCGCCACCTCTGGAAAAATTTCTGCGGACGCCCATGGCTACTTCCACCCTTTCAGCAAGCTTTCACGTACAGGCAAGTCAGGCTAAGCTAACAATGCACGGAATTGAAAACTAAACAAAACGTGTTATGACGGCACAACCGTTCTTGAATAGTTTACATTTTGCCATACAACTGAAGATGGAACAAATCTACACATTGTTCTGTTCTTGTTGCTTGAATGTTCAATGTAATCAATAGTTCAAAACTGAACAATTTAAAAACTATTCAAGAATTTTCAAGGACGACGAAAAATATTCAAGGGCAACAAGATGTTTTTCCAGAATCAAGGACATAACGAGTTTTGATAACAAATTCAAGGTCAGTCCTTGGCGCTCAAGGACGTCTGGCAACCTTAGATTGACAGCAATCATGCTATCACTTCCCGCGCGCTTCCCTGAAATCATATGTCCCACTAAACCAGTGCATTATGCAATAAAATAATTTTTACATCGGTGGTGATCGCCGTGGCCGGTTAGCTCAGTTGGTTAGAGCGTCGTGCTAATAACGCGAATGTCGCGGGTTCGATCCCCGTACTGGCCATTAACCATTTGTTTCAAAAAGATGGCGATTAGTGAAAAGGCTGTATTCGTTTTCGGGTGGGTATCCAAAGTGTCATTTGTCACTGCATACTTCAATCAACGCAGCGTGAAATTTGAACAAGCTAATTGGCCATTCCTCTGGAATTGCCTTTTGCCTCGAAGCGAACCGCAACTATCCTGTTTTTACTCACATTTGTCACATCGCTTAAGGCAGAGTGGCCCGAACCTTCTCAACGTACGCCTATGGTAAGTTGCGATTATTACCCAGAACTCTTCAATTTTGGCCAAACAAAAATATTGCTTGAAATATCAGTTACATCCCATAATTCAAAGGCATCATTTGAAACATCAAAAAACATAACATTGTCCACATATTTGTATAAACGCTACGTTTTCCTTCAAATTAATGAGTCAAGAAGCAAAAATCAATCATTCCTGCTTATTTCGCACAGTCGGAAAAAGTCTGCAACAGTCAGAACAACTGTTTCAGAAAGAGCTGAGGTTTACGCTGAAGTATCAAAGTGGGACGTTGACATCTGAACATTGAATGCTCCAAACCAGAAAAAATCCGGCACGGATTTCTTAAATTCGCACTTTGGCAATTAGACATGTTTCGCGTCTTCGCAGTCTAAAGCCATATAGCAGTATCATGTTATAGGCACTTTTGACCTGCAACAAATAACTGCTGTATAGCAAGCTAGGCCTGGAACCGTCATCACTGTACAGCAGGTAAAAAGCTGGAAGAAAAGACTGCAACATGGAAAACAAGTCAACGTGCGAAAATACATTACAGCTCAAAACCCCGGCCACACTTCCGATCATCAGGCGATCACGCAACTAACCACATATCTGGCCAGCGTCCAGTCACGGAAATCGTGACCAAATATCTTGTGACCACCCATAAAGACAGTCACGATTTAATTACAGGAGTGTCCATTTTAACCAATCAAGACGCTTAATTTAATGGGGATTCCCTCACAATTTCAGTATAAAAAGGGGTGATTTCGCACCCAAAATTTGGGTTGGAACTAACTGCGTTTGCGAACTGTTCCAACCTCTTCGGGAGTACAAACTTAAAGTTTGGATTCAGAAGTAAAACACTCTGCCTCTGGGGCTATGCCCACGTTAAGCCTTGGGAGTCCATATGCCTGGCCCTTGCTCAAGAGTTTCTAACTGGTTAAGTCCTGTCCAGGGATTTAAACCGGTCAAGGTTGGTGGCTTGTCCGGGGAGAACTCTGCTGGAATAGGCAATAAAATAAGGAGTCTTCCTTACCAGTTTATAAAATTGGCATGTCCGGGTTAACCCCTGTCAAATAGGACGGCAAGAATTGGTTTGTCCGGGCTAACTTATGCTACTTTATTTAACGTTAAGAAAGTAACTTGTTGTATCGAAGAGAATGACTTCGACAAAATTCAGATTTCGTGTCACGCCGAAAAGATTAACTGAAACATGACTATGCTGAAGAACAGCGGTTCACTTTGACTAATGATTAGTTTCCGTTAACGAGGCTTAGTTTCATGCGAAGCGTTCAGAACAAAAACTATGAGAATTGAAACGAGTCAACTGGTTGAAACTTAAGCAAATCGTTGAACAGATAATTGCTTTTGAGATTGAGTGTCATATTAAATTATTAGTTAGGAATTGCATCCAACTACTTTCATTGACAGTTGCATGAGTGTTCTTGTTCGAGAAGTGTATCAAGATAAAGTCATATACTTGGTGAGTACCATTGAGTATTTATTACTGTGACATATTGGTAATATCAATAAAAATCGATAAATAAAACCTGTTTTGTGTTTATGGCCGGTAAGCTTAATAAAATATCAGATGTAAGTCGGTACATTAAGCAGACAAGTATCTGTGAACATGGACCGTGGTACAGTTAAGATTCGAACCCACTTAATTAAAAAGGCTGTATCTAAATGGGAATTTTAGTCTTCCTACCACAATAGGAAGATAATTTTACCTTCCAGTGACGACGAGGCAAGGAATGCTNAACTGAACACGAGGAATTCAGTTCTAAAACTGTTGCTGATAAAGCGCAGCGCAGCACCTACGAATGGCCTTCGCCGCTTTNGTACAACCCTAGGGCCGGGTCGCCCACAGACACATAAACCGAAACCGAACACAATTGTCGCATCAAAATTTGAATAAATTCTTTTTGAAATTTTGCATGTTTAACCTCATCTTGAACTTTAACTTCACAAAACAGTACATTCCACCACACAAGGGAATTTCGGCAGTTTTCCATCCTGTCAACCGCTCGTCTGCTGCACTTTGCATGACACTGAATATTTGTCCAGCAAGCACTGACCAACCGCGCTGCAGCACTTCTTGTTGATGACCGGAGGATTACAGAACACATGGCGCAGCATGGAGGATTTGCGGCACACACAGTAACGTGTGTCTTTCGACGAACGTCGTCGCCGACGTAACCGAGACCTGGGCGTCGGAAGGATTTTTTCAAAGGGAGTGGGCAATAGCGGTGAGAGAGGGCAATAGCGGTGAGAGGGGGCAATAGCATAGTGGATCCAGGGAGGGGGCAATATCGGTGAAATTTCATTTTACCCACTCGAAACTGAGAAAATAACCTTTTTTGCTGAAAATTTAATTAAAAAGCCAAATTTTGAAAGCCAGGGGCCAAGGCCGCCCCCTGCCTCACCTTCCGACACGCATGAACCGAGGGAGACACCGAACAGATCAAGTAGGTAAAGAAATGCGCTGCTGCACGATCGAGTAAATGTGAAAGACGCGAACAAGAATCAAATCACAGCAAATGCAATATCGCCTGATTTCGAACTCATCGCACAAACGTCACTTGAGCACCGCGAGCGCGCGCGAATCATCAGCATCCGCTTTAACGAAGCGAAGTGAACAAGATGAGGGTCCGTTTCAGGGACCGAATTAACGAGACAAGAAGTTAAACGGGGCGACCGGGCAGAAAACAACGTAATCTTGATTTTCTTTTCGCAAGAAAAAATATAGCAGCTAATCTATGGGCGTCCACAAAGAAGAACAAGCACCGCGTTTCAAGCAACACTGACCGCAGAAAAAAAAAGCACCAGCACACATTTGGTTACACACAACACACATCGTACATCAACGGGGGTGGGGGGGTGCAAACCAGGAGTTGTCATCGCTTTCTCTCACATTCCCGGCGCTTTACAATCCCGCCCGCCATGCTTCCTATGACTGACGCAATGGGCGCGCATTGCGTCAGTGCGCGCTTTTCGTCGAATGACGCGCGAGCCATATTGACGTCAGCGTTTTTGAACCTAAACATTCAAAGGAGCGACCTCTGGCTGGTGGTGGCGACGGCAGCGGTCGAAAGAAAAGCGCCAGGATCGAGGGAGGCGGAACCTGCCGTGGCGCCGAAAAAAAAACATGAAAAAAAGCAGTAACGGGAAAACAAAGTCGAGTTGAAGCAGGGAGGGGCGAGACGACGCAGCAAGTAGAAAAAGCGGAATCGCATGTTCAATTGACAAATGGCAATGCACCGTAACGATATTCTTGATAATATGAACGTCGCGCTCGGAAACCGACAACACAGACAGTATGACGTAAGCGCGCACAAGACAAGCTGAACGTGAAGGTCCTTGACACGACACGACGCCAACATGCTGCTTTGATGGGTGACAGCGACTGGCACGAAACCCGCTCAGATTGCCGAGTACTGATACGAAACTCGCTCAAATGGCCGAGTCGTGCTGAAACGACCACATCTTATCTCCACATCACCAGCACCAAAAGTCAAGTTGGGAATCACGACGCTTCGGCAACAAATACGTACAGATTCGCACATTGAGCAGTGGCAGTTCGCTGGACAGCGTTAATTTGGAGGCAGTCACAAGGCAGTGTGTCTTCGACTTATATCGGACTTGGAACTCGAATCGTCGCCTGTTCGGGAAGTTTCGGACGGTTTCGGATACGGCCGGTAGTTGAAAGGCGCCACTTCCTGCACGACGCGGCGCACGGGCGCCGCAAAGAAGTGCGAGGAGGAGGAGGGCTCAACCGGGTTTGTTCTTGACGAGCTTTCGGTTTCCTGCAACAGAAACAAAAAGCGGTAATGCGTGAAAAAGATTTACGGAAAGCTGGCACTGGCGTACGAGCAAAAATGGAGCGCGAGTTTCGTTCCACTGAACTGCTTTGCCAAATACTCTTCATCTCTTCAACCGGCCAAAATGATTACAGTACTGGCCGCCTCATGCCAAACGAGCAGAGACAAAATAAACCGATTCAACGCCAAGGGTTGTTTCCACCGGAATTTCCGATCCTGAATCACAACACTTTTTTACGCCATAGCGCTGCGCTGACCTTCTTACAAGACTGTGGAAAACTATTTTACTCCTACGAAAAAAAAGTATCTGTTTTTTCTGATTGGAAGACGTCTTGAACAGTCCCTCAAAGGCGATTTACAGCAAGCAAACTGTGTGTCGTGACTAAAAAATGGGGGCCTCCGACGGAGCAAGCAGAAGCGTGATTATTTGTTATGTTGCAAAAACACTCTATTAAAAAATGATTTGTCTGTCCCTTATTTCAGTTGCGTCGGTATGTGTATGCAAGGTTTCGGAAAATGTGTCTATTTCAACAGAAAAATATCATGTTTCGTGATATCAGCGATCAATTAACTACAGCAATATTAAAAACAGGCAAAAATGCCCGATTCATGCCGGGGGGAGACGAAGAAGCAAAAATCCAACCTTGTGTCGCTACGAACGTTCAACACCCCAAGCCGTGTCGTACAAAATTACAACAAAAGATTACAAAAAAAACGTTGTGGCAAGCACATAGTTTAAGCTCTCACTCTAGCACACGTCACTTTCCATTGAGTGAAACACTCACATTACGGTCTGTCATACACACACCTATTACCAAATACACACGTATTTCCAAACGCTGTTAACGGCAGTCGTAACTTTCAAGAAGCTGCGTCATAATTTCTCTGCGCTGCAAACGCATAGGACAGTGTAGTTAATGATTTCACTCAAAAACGTTAACAGATAAAGCGATTTGGCGTTAAGCATGAATTCATCAACCACCCGTCATCTCTAATTCACATTTCCACCAAATATACAACATAAAAAAACCGGGCATTGCCATAACAAGGCACAAACAGCACCTCCTGGCTGCAGTGATGGCAGCCGGATACTGACATTAGGCCAAGCACCTTCATCACAGCAGCATGCAAACGAAGTGCGCGCGAGGGCGCATTACAGTAAATAAGGATGCAACAACATCAATACCTCCGACACTGAACGTGCTTCTGGCGTCTGACCTGCGGCCGTTTTCCTGCCTTTGTTCGCCTTCGTCGCGGAGGGCAACCCGTTTTGTGGCCCCGGACCCTGTTTGGCTCCACTCGCCGGCCGCGGCGTTGTGTAACGGGTGGAGGCCGAAGAGCTGGACTCGACGCTGATCTTGCGCCGCGTTCCGGGCCCCGCCACCCTGTCCGAAGCCGGGGTGCGACGCCATGACCCGGACGATGATCCAGCGCCCTTGGGACTGCGGTTCGCGGCCATCGAGCTCCTGAGGGAGGGCGACTTCGGGACATGCTGAGCAGCCTTGATGGAACGCTCCGTGGGATATATGGTCCTTACCGGGCCCGAGGCCTTGAAAGCGTCCACCGCGTCGCCGGAACTGGCGTCACTGTTGCTACTAGACAGGGACAAGCTGGATGTTTTGCTACTTCCGCTCAAACTTAGGTTGGAATGCTTTGCGGTTGGATCGCCAGCCCGAGGACCAGTTGATTTCGCAGCGGCCGTCTCCTTTGCTTTCTTCTTGCCCTTGTTTTTGGTCCACGTACTGGAATCAAAACCTCGCTCAGTTTTCGCTGAGGCCTTGCCAGAGGTCTGCCCTGCGTTGGTCGCTGACTGGCCCTTGTTGGCCTTGGCCGGCGAAAGCGCGGAGTGTTTCGGGTCCTCGCTCGGCGACAACAGCTTTTTTAATCCTTTCAACACGTGCTTGCCGATATTTTGGTCGGACGCTTTCTTCGACAGCTTCGTTGGGGCCGACGCCGACTTCTTCGGCTTCTTGCCGGCCTTGCTCTGGAGAAGCTCCTCGCTCGGTGATTCCTTGACGAACGTGTTCTGCTTGGCCAGCATCGGACGCGCGACCTCGTACGGGATGGTTACCGGAATGATCTGGGGCGTGAGACCGGGGGCGTTTGCGTCCTGTTGCATTACCACCAGGTCGCCGCGTGCCGCCATGCACGCGACGCCGCTCAGCATTTCGTTGTTTTTCATCGGGGGGTACAGCTGCGTGCCGTACGGGGAGTAGCAGGCCGAATGGGCACTGCGCGAGCGTCCCGGCTTGCGAACTGCGTGTCCGTACTCCCTGCACGCGGGCCTGGAACACGACGAGCCGGCTCCTCTGGCCAGGGCCCGGCCGGGACTGTCGGTCAGCTTGCTGGTCGAAGCCGAGATGGGCATGGCTCGCGTGGAACGTGGGGGGTGGTGCTT
>JGI24159J19872_10011880_pt1 | contig 11390 bp, 8 predicted proteins | sample Ectturendosymbi4_FD_19872 | JGI IMG/M metagenome (IMG submission 19872) | reverse complement strand
AAACACGCATGGAAAAAGTGTAACAAAGGTCATGGAAAAGTCATGGAAAAAGTCATGGAATGTCATGGAATTTGGTTTTGAAAATTGTGTGGGAACCCTGACAGTACTTTGGAATAGTTTTTTTTCCAGAATAGAACAATTACCTCGGTATACTGTAATATAGCTCAAAACGTTTATACTGGATAATTCGATAAAGGAAGTGGTGTAGTGCCATGAAAATAAATGACGGAATTGCATACACTCAAAACAGTTGGGATTTTTGTCGAGAACTTCACAAAAAAACGACCACAAAAATTATATTTTGATGAGTCATGAAAAAATAAGGAAAAGTCATTCCTTTCAAAAGACAACATTCTAGACTTGTCCGTGGTGCCCTTTTCTGTCCCATCTCATGGCAACTTACGTGACTGTCCCATGTCATGGGTTTAACACGAAACTACGAATACGAAGTACATTATATCATGCGCATATCTAATGTCCGGTTTCTACGGAGCAGTGGCTAAAACACCCAAAAATTTCCAATTAGGGGGCCCAATGAAATTTAGGTGCCCCCTTTTTGGTTACCACCCAAAAAGGGGGCCAACGACATATTTTCAGGTACATTCCACCACCATGCCATGGTACCGACCTTCTAAGTTTGATACTTACTGTGCAGTGAGCACACAATAATAGTATTCAGCTTCACAAAATTCCTGCCATCTGACGTAAAATTACTAATGATTAGGAAATTTGAAGAACATTGCCCCATTGCATGGACAAGACTGCAACATTCCATCGTGTTCCCCCAACTACACCACTGGCTAAGGCACTAATAAACGCCACATTTGCAGTAAATTTTAGGTTTTTAGTTCAAAATTTAGCTGGTATTTTCACGTTCTGAATAGCATTCCCAAAGGTTAGTGATATCATACCCACTCCAACAACAATGCTTAACTTGACGCTATTCCATCACTCGCCGAAGTTGATAAAAGCATATCAAACATCATCGACATGATTTTCATCACCCGTCTCCTTCAAGAGAAGTGCAGAGAGCAAAACCAACATCTTTGCATGGCTCTCATTGACCTAACCAATGCTTTTCATACCGTGCACACTGCACAGAGACATCCTGTGGGTAATCCTTTCAAAATGTGGCTGTCCTCCCAAATTTACTGCCAGTAGCGGACACAGGCTAATTTGGTGGGGGGCATGCGATATCCGATTATCAATGAGCCCAATGCTTCACAGGACCATATTGCGTAAAGCAATCACTTTTGCTTGCGTAAATTTACGAGGAAACAAGTCTAAGCTTGGTTTAGAACAGGGGTTCCCAACCTGGTGTACATTTTCATATCTGAAGGGGTACATTTAAGGTTGGCGATAGAAGAGAAAAATATATTTACATATTGTTTATTTCCAAATATTTATACCTATATTAGCGAATATTATTTTCAAAAATCATTATATGCTTATTGTTAAATATATCCATGAATAATCATGGCAAAATATTTTGTTATAAGAAAATGTAGGGGTACATGTTCATCTGTCAAAATGATGAAGGGGTACATGCTTATCTAGTGAAATGCTGAAGGGGTACATATTTATCTGTTGGAATGCTGAAGGGGTACATGGTAAGAGAAAGGTTGGGAACCCCTGGTTTAGAAGAAGCTTGACACATAGGTTTAAGAGCAGGCAAAGTTTTGGGGGCGCAAAGGATTTTTTCCCAAATTCTCCCAAACTTGCCTGAAAAAACTCCAAAAAAGTGACCTGCAAAAACCTCTTCATGTCATTTTGGGCACCATTTTTGTTCAAATCAAAGCATGTTGATCACCATTTTTGCTCATATTTTTATGGTGTTCGTGAAGGTTTTCAGAGATTTAGCTCGGATTTTCACCAAATCAAAACTTTTGGGGGTGCACTTGCACCCCCTGCATCTCTGCCTCCTACACCAGTGGCTTGAGCGATAAAACTGGTCAAACTTTGACAATGCACCGCTACGGAACCAACAAGCAATGTGGCACATAACAACGATCTGACAGTCACTGGCGTCGGCGCAGGTACATCGAGGACTCGAGATAAGCAGTCCACGTGACGACATAATACTTATTCTCATTGTAGACAAGATTTGTGCAACGCCATGATTCAATCATACATTTTAAAAACAATTTCCCAGTAAATTAAAACTGGTTTGACAAACATAGCAACAACTTCGAATTTTGATTCAAGGTCCAAAGCAAACGCGGTGTCTCTGTTGGCGTCAATGGAAAGAAGCACTTTTTGTTGCTTTAGCATGTGCAAAGATGCTTATGGCGTTAACACTTCATTTATCTCAAACGCTGCAATCGATTGACTTGGATTTTTCAGCAGCATTGACAGAAATCGAAGAGGTACGGCAAGCAATTTCTGCACGGCAGTCTCGCACTGAAGAGTGGATTGGTCACAACCTTGCAGTCTATCGACAGGCAGAAACTTTGTGCGGAATGCTGGGTGCAAGCATAATATGTCCACGTAGTGTGTCCTCTCAGGTTTATCGTGCCTCGTATGACAGAGCCTATACATCTGAACAGTATGTCAGGTGGTCTATTTGGCATCCCTATTTAGATTCAGCGCTAATGCATACAAATCAAATGTTTGGAGATAAATCAAGAATGCCATTCAAGCTATGCTCCACACTCCAATGTTCCGAAATATGTACCAAAACATTTCAAGAGTTGTACACGTTTTACCGACACGTACTTCGTGTGGTGAAGATGTTTTTTTCCAAGAACTGAAAAGATTTGTTGTGTGGAGGACGGGGGTGTTCACCGGGAAAAAACGTGTAGACTGCACGACACTTTGAAAGAACTGCCTCCGCGATTTCCGAATGCAAAAGACCTTTTCAGTATCGCTGTCACGATTCCGGTGACTTCATGCACGCCAGAGAGAACGTTTAGTGCGATGAAGATTTTGAAGTCACGTTTAAGATCAGAAGACAGATTGAATGGGCTGGCTCTGCTCTATATACACAAAGATTATAAGCCAGTACGTGTAAAAGAAGTAATCAACAAATTTGCTCGATCAAACAGAAAGCTTGACTTTGCTCTGTGAAAGTTTTCACTGCGGCTCGATTTGCGTGGGGGGTGAACGGAGTTTGACAATGCTACACTGCACTCCAAATGTCGAGGCCGAAGACAACTCTGGTTCGGGCTGACCTGTAGCTGCTGCAGGCCTGTCTGCAAATGTGCGTTTGACAGTTTTTCGACCAGCAGTTTGCTAAGTTCATCTTTGTACTTATCCGAGTTAGACGTTTTGATTAAAAAGCATTAGAAAAATCAGTATGTATACCGGTATTGCAGATCTTTTGCTGATCTTTCATAATGTCTATGTTGTTTTCATTGCTGATGGCGAACAACATAACATGGCTCGCAAGATAGTTTTGTATGTTTGCAACGTCAGGGATTGCATTGTTGGTAAGAGCCACTGCCAGTATAGGTTGTATACTTTCAAGTCAAGCTCTGAGTGGTCAAATTCGATCCAGGCACAATTTCTTTTAGGTTCAGCGTGTAACCTTTCAAATTAGACAGGGCACCGCGGTACGACTGATGACACGAATAAACGCCTTTGACTAACTGTTAGCATAAATTAATTTTAGCATCTTTAGCGGTTAAGTAATGTGTAGTACAAAAATATTTTTGGCGATGATTTTCAATGAAATCAAACAAGGCTGCGGTCCTCGGTCCTATCATTTTCAACGTCTACTTGGCAGCCGTTACCCTCGTCTCTCGGCATAAGCTTGAAACGAACGAGGGAATTCCCATCAATTACAGGCTTGATGAAAACGTGTTTAGCTCCGCAGGCTTCGCACCCAGACCAAGTCTAGCACCACCACACTGTTCGACCTCCAATATGCAGACGATGCCGCTCTTCCTTCCCCGTCATTGGAATGCCGGTTTTCCAGGCTAGATTTTTTATGGCGAACTTGCCTCTGGTCGATGCTCGCCACGTGGGCAGAAAAAACGATTCAAGGACCATCTCCTGTCTATTCTTTAAAGTGCATCATCGCACCGTCGAGTTTGAAGGCCACAGCGGCATCCAGTAAGGTATCGCACGTTGCCTGTCATCCAGGGGTGTAGTGGGGTGGGAACACGTGGGAACCGCGTTCCCACACCTTTTTCACGTTTTGCTTTGAAATGAGTTTGAAGCTAATTTAAAACGGCAATTTTTGGATGTGTTCCCACACATTTTTTGTAAGCACTACATCCCTGCTGTCATCAGATTTGGAACTCAACCTCACTCGTGCCGTTGATCAGCGCCGTCAACGTCGACATGAACGACATGCCCTCCCATCCGGTTCTGGTATTCTATGCCACGCTTGTGGAAAAAGGTGTACCCCTGATTTTGGCATCCGGTCCTATGTGAACGAAGACACATGCGGCGCAATATCACAAGAACCGTCGCCAGAAAGTCTTCAATAGGGGGGCTTTGCGTTTGTGCGGGGGGGCTTGACACTCTAACAATTGACAAAAACTAACTGATATATAGTGTTTCATGTTTCAATTTGGGGGGGCTTGGAGCTTTTTGGGCTAAGCCCCCCGTGGCGACGGCACTGAATATCACACAGCACTCAAATCCTGCAGAGGAAGTCATCATCGAACTAGATGGACTTCCAGAACGATATCATGTAAATGCGATCGGTTCTTCAAGAAATTCACCAAAATTATAAACTTGAATTCTTCACTGTTTTTTTTGAAGATGTCAATAATGCTGGTGCCGTTATGTCTATCAGGTACAAGTAACACTGCTACAAACGCCATGAAACTGAAACTTACAAGTAAAGAGACGTAAAGAAAAAGAAGTACACGGAATGCATGATAATAGCTCACGAATCATCATAGTCAAATTTCTAAGGTTGAACAATGACCTCATGAAAATCTTACCACGTGGACATGATCAGGTTTGTGCGTTTTATCTGTCCATTTGTAAGGGCTAATTTCCATGCAAGACTGGAGGTGACCATGATAAGCTCCATCTACAGTAATAACGTCACTCCCACCTGTGTGTGCTTTCGCTAGCTGAAGGGCAAGGTCATTGCTTTCCGACCTAAAACAGCATCAAAATAGAAACTCCCACTTATTGTAAACTAGGGAGACAAAATTTGTATTAAAAAACTACTGCTTCATAATCACTATACACATACACGAACTTTTGTTGAGCACTTCTTTTTTCAAAGCTTTTAAAGAACATAAGGTATACTTGCAACTCTCTAATCACACATGCAATATTAAACGAACAAATATACATTTTCAGGGTTTACGAGATATGATGGTGCAAGCCAACAATTGACAATGTCAAACATAAAAACATGGTACAAACACATTTTTAACTAAAGATTATTACCCAGAATTAGTAAGAAAGCAAGTATCAAGAGGTGAAGGAAACAGCTCCACTAGTCGATAGACATATGTTGAAAGATTGTCATTCAGATAACGACAGTTGGTGTAAAGCTGTGACATCTGTCGACATGCAGCTTTTGTTACAGCAGGGTGACAGTGACCAACTGAAAAAAGACTGGTGTCAATAAGTGAATCTACACAAAACAGCACAAACATTGTCACAATGTAAGAATCCACCAAACCATACATGCATAAAAAAACTACGAATTCCTGTTTTTAGTTGATGAAACCCAGCTCTAGGCAGTAATATCGTAATTGTTTCCAATCGGTTTATGCTTAATCACTTTTCAAGACACACAAGTTAACCACAGAGCAGAGGCATGCAGGGATGTGATGGTGCCTGGGGCAAATATTTGATTGTATGCCCCCTACCAAATTCTAGCACCGGGGTTTTCCAGAAAGCCACCCTGTCTTTAGTCCGCCCATGGGCGCTTATTTTAGGTGGGCATTTATATGATGCTAATATTTGAGTTGAATACTACCATACCGGTATTTGTACCTGTCACCTTACACGGTACGTCCAACGTTATACCATACTGAGTTTGAATACTATTTGTAGTTGTCACCTTACACCAGTGGTCGGCAAACTTTTTTTATCACGGCCCATATCACCTTTTCAATCGCTATTGAAGGCCCACTACATTTGAAACCTTGCGTAGTTTTGTGTGGATGTGTAGTTGTTCAGACACAGGCAATATGCAACTGCTGCATAACAGCCCGAGCGATTATTTGATTCACTTCTTATTTTCCCAATTTGTCTTTTTTCCAATTAAAGACCCAGGGCGGACTTCTGGAAAACCTTGCTGTTGAGGAATGTGAGAAATACAAGCACAGCACAACTACCTGCCCAGACCTTTGACATGTGCAAAAGAATTACGGCATAAAAACTTCATCTCAACAAAGAATTAAGAAGAGAAAACAGCTGAACAAGTCTCACACCATGTTATACAACAAGCAAGGAGCTTTAACATTGTAAACAATGGCACCAAACCTGGGCTTTTGCCCCCAGATCTGTGCTTTCTCAGTGCCTTTCTGAGTTTTTCCTATCACAGCATTCACCAATTAATATCAAAGTCAAACTCTTTACAGTTTTGTTGCCATCATTATAAACGCTATCTTACTCATGCATTCTACTAACATTCTGAGTCATGTTGTTTCATGGATTATGGGACTGTTCAAAACCGTCTGTCTATTACATTGGCCTCAGTCTGTTGCATTGCTCGATCATTGGCGTTAGTTAGTTTTGATGTTGCAGTGCAAGCTATTATTATTTGCGAAAGACATATTTTCCTGTTTTTAACGGTCACAGCTTATGTTCTGATTTATTCATTATCGTCATGAGTTTGTTTCATTTCTCTGCTCTTACTTGGGCCTTCCAATGTTTCACACCTGTAAGTCGTCAGCATTGCTTGCAGCTTTGAGGTCTGAGGATGGGTAGTATTATGTGAAATCGATTTTCTATATATGAAATATTTTATTGGTTGATTCACTTGTTTGTCACCCACGTAGAGACTAGTTACATTTGAATGCTTCCAGCTTTAAAATTCATAAATTTATTCTTTACATTTTTAAACAAGTGCTCAGTAGGCTAGTCTTCAAATCTACATTCTTTTTGTTCATTTATGGACAACCCAACACTTAGTTACTGCATACTTTATGTACAGCTATAAAAGCAAGAAGTGCATGTGAAAAGCCCAGAATTATGTGCTAAAACACAAATGAAACATATCAGTTCACTTATGAAAATCTGTCAACACAGCCAACAGCCACACATCAGAAAATATTTTGGCAATGGTGTTAAATGTTGCTATGGCATAAAAAATCTTCTATGGATGTTTTCCTAGACACTTGGAAGGAATGGTTGTGGCCAAGGACTAGCACAGGGGTTCCCAACCTAGGGTACATGTACCCCTAGGGGTACATTTAAAGTTAGCAATAGAAGGGAAAAATATTTTTATACATTAATTGTTCACAAATAGTTATACATATATCAGTGAATATTATTTTCAAAAATGTTATATGCTCATTGTTAAATATATCTATGATTAGACATGATAAAATATTTTGTCATAAGAAATTTTAGGGGTACTTGCTCATCTGTCGAAATGCTGAAAAGGTGCATGGTAACAGAAAGGTTGGGAACCCCTGAACTAGCACATCACAATAGTAATGTCAAGACTATTCTTAAATACATGTTGGTATGGTAACCCACTGGCAATATTTTTTCATTTTACGCTCATTATTTACAGAAATCACAATGACCAAGTTTTAAACATTAAAAATGTTTAATTTCAGCTGTTAATTCTACAACTTAACATAGCACTATACAATTGCCACCCCACTTTTTGAAGAAAGATAACATGCATGTTGGTAAGCGCTATGCTGCAGTATTGTTCAGTGAGTTTTGTCGTTAATGAAGCTCTTGAAATGAGCAAAAATATTAATTATTAAAAAGAGATTTTAGCAAAGCAAAAAAAACTAAATTTGGATTTGTAACAGAAAACAGACAAGCAGATTTTCCCTCATTCTACAGCATCTAATCATTTTCCCCATGAAAGGTACTGACCATTTATTTTCTCCTGAATGGACAGTGGACAGTGCTTTACCAGTCATGTTTTGCCCTGATGTAGGCGTAAGTTCAGTTTGATTTTATATTCTATTAATATCTGGGTCCTCAGAAGTTGTGCATATCAGATTCAGATACAAAAATAAATCCAGCTAACTGTGACTGTAAGCATCAAATACAAAATTGTAATATGCAAAGTTTTCCTGATTTTTCAATTGGAGATCTGTCTTAGTATTCAAAGTAATATTATACATAACTATCCACGCAGATTTATAATTTTTACATCAGCAAACAACATGGAAGTTGAAAACTGAACCATTAAAACTGACTATATAACTCATATCATGGTGCATAATGAATATTTTTTGATTTTGCTAACAGCTTCCCTGCTGGGTGGATTTACCTGTAAATCCCTTATTTCCACACCACTTTGCATCTCCATAACTTGCTGTTCGATTGTGCTACAGAGCTGTTCAAACCCTCAAACGACTTGGCAAATCTTCTAGTTTGCAATGAAAAAAATTGGGGGTTTCATTTTTTGTGGGTGATGTTATAAGTAGGGTAGGTTTAGGCATTTTTGGCCAATGTTATCACGCCCTGGGCCCCAACCGCAAGACGGAAATGTTTCGCTCAAGTTTTCGGTAGAAACTAGGCTAAAACCTGAGTCTCTTGAGCCTTTGATTGCTTTAACCTGGGCCAAATGACCTAAAACATATCCCACTAATGACATCACCCACAAAAAAACGAAACCCAAAACTTAAATTTTTTTCCATTGCAAACTTGGACTTGCCAGGTTTGAACAGCTCTCTAGCACAATCAACTAGCAAGTTATGGAGTTGCAAAGTGGCACGAAAATAGCAGATCAATGCATGGTTTCAAAGTACAATACATTCGTAGACTGGCACTGGCAGCGAACATGTTAAAGGGCAAATGAGACAAAAAAGGTTAACACCTTCACTGCTAGTAATGTTGGGCAAAATACCCGTTTTTCAGCATGTCTTAGTAACTAAATAGTTTGCCCGGTGATTCTGTTAGAGAGCTGTTCAAACCCTCAAAAGACTCAGCAAGTCTTTGAGTCAGCACTGAAAAACAATTTGGGATTTTTAGTGAGTGACATCATAAGTGGGGTAGATTTTTGGCTATTTTGGCTCAGGTTACCTGGCCCTGGGCCTAAACCGCTAGATGGAAGTAGTTTGCTCAAGTTTGTATTGGAAACGAGGCTAGAATCTGAGTCTTTTCAGACTTTGATTGACTTTCTAGTGTTTTGGGTTCAAAAGTTATGGCCTATAAACAACAAAATAATTAATCCCTATTCCCTAATAAATAATTAATGTGCCTTACAGAGTAGGTGTTAGTACATAGTCAACACTCAGAAAAGCAAAACACTTTAACAGCACCCAACTATAACTTCATGCACTCATCATCATACAGGGATCCAGCAGCAGGAAAGAAATGAATACATTCTAATTAAGATTTATAATATTGTAAATTTCTTTGGACCTCATGTTGATATACCTGTTTTCTGCATTTTCTTGTTGGTTTCTTCCTATTATGAAATTACAAAAGAGTATCTACAGAACTTACTTTTAGTGCTACTTCAACCAAAAGCAACTATGTACCCATACATGTTATACACTTACCATGAGCCACATTATTAATGCAATCAAGATACTCTTTTCCATTTTCATCATAGAGGTACTGCTTAAACCCCTTTGTTATTTTTAAAGGATTGTCTCTGAAGTACAATGTTGTTGCTGCCCTGAAATTACCAAAATACAACTTAAACCTTGTTTTAAATATTTTGTCATTGTCTTTTAAATTTAAAAAAATTAATTCAAAGTATTAGAAAAGAACACCAAATCTAGTCATTGTTAAAAGAATAAATAAAATTAGATAAGTCCTAACAGTCAAAGTCAGTTTGCCATCACATAATATGATATCATTATATGTACATAATTTAAAAATTTTTGTTAATACCAGCTTGGCTAATTGGACAACTAAAAATTGCATACAGTAGCATCTTATTCATACCCCAGATGTGCTTTACGTAACCGTAATGTTTCCTCTTTGGATAAACTGTTTTCTTGCCATAAACTTGATGGCAAGTTGCTTGAGGAAGATGAGCTTAATGAACTGTTGTTAATCATTTCTGGAAAAGTGCATTTCTGTATTCTGTAAAGCAAGATAAGAGGAAAACCTATTAACAAGACCTAAAGACTAAGCAACTTAACCAAGCAAATGCTTAGCACATAAAATGCTAAAAATGAACCAAGCTCAAAAGTGCACTTTCACTCTACCTTTTTTATCTGCAAGGTGCTTTCTTTGCTGTTTTCTGGAACATGCTATGAATTGCTGTCATGCTGCCATTAACTTTATCTTGTGAATACCTGCACCACATCTACCCTTTGGCTTGCACAAACATGTACTGCAAATGACGTTTTTAGATGAATCTCTAGCTTTCAAAATGCTTAGCCTAATATATGTGGCAACACAACAAAGCTCTGGGGATGTAATTTAAAATCAATGGAAGTCCAAAGCACAGTCAATCTTGAATGTAAATGCTTTGTGCCTAGTCTTCTTCAGCCTATAGCAGTTGTTTTTAACCAGGGGGGAAACCTCCCTAGATGGACATCAATAAATTTCTAAGGGGGAGTGATCCTTTACATGCTCTATAACATGGAAAGTTGGATCAACAAATTCACCAATAAATACATTGTTTTTCCAACTTACTTCATGTCAGGGGCTCGAAGCAAAGGACAATTACTTAATGGAAGAGTGGTAGGCAATAAGTTAAAAACAACTAGAGTCAGTTTTATAGCCTACTTTGATATCAGTATACCAAATTTCTTTTTCCTGGTAGGCTTATCAGCTGAGTGCTAATGTGTTCATGAATAGCAAAGCTTCTAGTTTTTGGACATGTAAGTGTTTAAAAATTGTAACACTACAAAAAGGAAAGGGCAAAATCCTAAGCTGGTGTCAAACAACCTTATCCAGTTTTTGCTTTCGAAGAATTAAAAAAACTATCTAGCTTCGAAAACCATATCTGGTTTTGTGCCACATATAAAACTGACTTTGAGATGAACTTAGTCACCATGAATATGATCAAGTGGGAAGTGAATATCCCAGCTGTGCGTAGGGTTGTTGGTTCAGATCTCCTCTTGGTTACCGTATATTGGTTTTGTTAATACATAAGATACATTTTATGTTCTGTGGTGAATGTATGATTACTTTGTTGTTGCCACATAGTGGCGCCTGCTATCTTGCAATCCTTAATTGTGCCCCTGTGTTCACCCTGCGGCTGTTGCGTTGTGCTTGAGGTCTCGTAATGCAATACTGCAACGTGTTCTTTTAGTGCAGTTTGCCCGCCCTGGGAAGCATTTGATCAGTTACGCTGTTGTGTTTCNNAGTTTCAT